>ULYE01004159.1_pt1 | contig 23127 bp, 17 predicted proteins | sample 1961921 | NCBI WGS metagenome assembly ULYE01 (sample SAMEA4835856, study PRJEB28245) | human gut metagenome | biome: gut microbiome; material: fecal sample | place: Denmark | collected 2008 | reverse complement strand
AGCAATCAAAAAACTGAAGATGGAAATACAAAGACGCATCGAACACGAACGTGAGCTGCAGAAGGCTTCACAGCCAAGCGCAAAGGCACTCGTTTCTGCAATCATCTTTAAGGACACAGAAGGAAACACACAGACGGTCTTGCAAGTAAAGACCTACGTATCACCACGTTTTCTGGAAAGATGCCTTAACAACCAGTGCCTTTGGGAACTTGATGAGTCGGCATATCCTACAGAGAACGGACTCTGCCGCGCCCTTGCCAACATGAAGCGCGATAAGGGCTATGAGATGAACGACATCTACAACATCAATGATTTTGAGACAGTTGTAAGCAACGCATAACGCTACAACTAAATTAGTAAACACCTCCGTAACCGTGGCAAAAGTCACGGTGGGGATGGTTTGCACCCTAAATTATTACATTATTAGAAAAAAAAGATATACCTTTGCAATGGTTTACGAAGCGTAAGCCAAGGGGTGGCGGAACGTTTCCGTCTGAGATAATACCCTCTGAGCTGATCCGGACAATACCGGCGTAGCGAAAAAAGGTACGAACAAGACATAAAAAGCCATAACCCCTTTTTGTGTATTTATATAGTCTTAGGTATAGATTGCTAAGATTCAGGAGAACTATTAAAACATTAAAAAGATGAAGAAAATCATCAGCGCAGCTATGGCTGCAGCATGTGTTGTGCCGTCACAGGCAGAGAACACACAGACAAAGCTCGACACCACTAACGTGCAGAACATCAGCGAGGTAGTGGTTAAGGCTGTTCGCGCTCCTCAGAGCGCACCATTCGCCATCACTAACGTACAGAAACAGCAGCTTCAGGATTTCGCCAAGAGCGGAAAGGAGCTTCCGTTCCTCTTCGCACGCACTCCGGGTGTGCTCTCATGGAGCGAAAACGGCGTGGGAACCGGTACAACATACATGCGTCTGCGTGGCGCTGCCGACAGCCGCATCAACGTAACTATTGACGGTGTGCCTCTCAATTCGCCTGAAGACCAGTGCGTATTCTGGGCCAACATGAACAGCTACGCTTCACTCTTGGGAAGCGCACAGATTCAGCGCGGTATCGGAACGTCCACTAACGGTGACGGCGCTTTCGGCGGAAGCATCTCACTTGCGACTGCCACACCGGCAGAAACACCTGCTCTGGAGCTTACCGGATCATACGGTTCGTTTAATACAATGAACGCTGGAGCAAGCTTCTCAACAGGACTTCTTTGGAACCGCCTTATCTTCGACGGCGCTTATCATGAGACAAGCACGGACGGATTTATCCACGGTACGGCAGGTCGCTCAGGATCTTACTACGGCGGACTGACATGGCTCGGCAACAAATACAAGATCAGCTATAAGAATATCGGCAACTTCGAAAAGACCGGACAGGCTTGGAACGGCGTGGCTGCATGCAACTATGACGGCGACACAAGTCTGCGCGACTACGGCATGCAAAACTATACTGATATGTATGAGCACGGATTGGGCAAGTTTAACTCGCTCTATGAGGAGCTCATATTCCCTGACACCAAGGACGGAAAGTTCACCACCAAGCGCTATCAGATGCGCGACGGTAGCTATTGGGACAAGACCACGGACAACTTCTATCAGAACCACAACATCCTGAACTTCGCCTGGACGCCTTCAGAGCACTGGAAGCATAGCGTAACACTCCACTATACTTACGGTTACGGCTACTATAAGGAGTTCAAGCAGAACACCACTCTGGCTTCAAAGTTCGGTATCAACGAGACATACATCAACGACAGCGGCAAGACAAAGTACACCAAGTCGGACGCAGTCCGTCAGAAGGGTCTTACACAGAACAATTACGGCGCACTCTATAACGTATCCTACACTGACGGTGCATGGGACGTTGTCGGAGGTGCCAGCATGCAACTCTTCCGCTGCAACCACTGGGGATACGTGACATACATCGCCGACGAGGCTATAGAGAAGAAGTATCTCGGAAACGGAAAGTATAAGTATTACGACTCGGACGCTCACAAGAACGACTGGAGCGCATTCATTAAGGCCAACTATAAGTTCGGCACCGGATGGAATTACTTCGTAGACCTTCAGATGCGCTACGTCAACTACACTACGGACGGCATCAACGACCGCTTTGTAAGTGATGCCAACGGCAAATACTCCAACCAGAACCTCGACATCAACGAGAACTATTTCTTCGTCAATCCGAAGACCGGCATCAGCTACACTCAGAACGGACACAAGGCTTACGCATCGCTCGCCTACGCCAACCGCGAGCCGGAACGCAACAACTTCACAAACAACGGCAGCTACGGCGCACCAAGCCCGGAACGCCTCCTCGACCTCGAATGGGGCTATCAGTATCAGGGCAAGAACTGGTTTGCAGGCGTCAACTTCTACTATATGAACTATGTCAACCAGTTTGTGATGACAGGAGAGAAGAGCGACATCGGCGAATCGCTGACCACCAACATCAAGAACAGCTATCGTCTCGGTGCTGAGATATCAGCAGGATGGAGCCCGCTGTCATGGTTGTCGTTCGAAGGCAATGCCGCTCTCAGCCAGAACAAGCTGAAGAACTTCGACGAATGCGTGGAAGACTGGGACAACGGCGCCACATGGAACCATTACGACAAGTCTACTCTCGCTTACTCACCGTCTGCCATCCTCAACGGATTCGTGGATATCCACTTCGCTGGTTTCCGCGCCACATGGCACACCAACTACGTGAGCAAGCAGTATCTCGACAATTCTGAGAGCGCTGACCGTCAGCTTCCCTGCTACTCACAGACCAACATCAACGCCAGCTATACATTCAATTTCGGCAAGCGCGTGCTCGGTCTGAAGCAGGTGGTGCTCGGTGCTGACTTCAACAACATCTTCGACCGTCACTACGCAGCATCCGGCTACGTCTACTACGACTGGTATTATCAGGGCAAGCGCACATCCACACTCGCCTATATACCAATGGCAGGATTCAACTGTATGGGATACCTGACACTTAAATTCTAAGTATGACAGAATATCTCTCCATCCATTGGCTCGACATCACCACCACCATCCTCGGCATCGCCTACATCGTACTGGAGTACAGGGCGAGCATTCTGCTGTGGATTATCGGCATAGTGATGCCAGCCATGGACATTTATTTATATTGGAGTCATGGACTTTACGGCGATGCCGGAATGGCGGTTTACTACACAGTGGCCGCCATTTACGGCTACGCTGTATGGAAGTTCGGACGCAAGAGCAAGGCTATGAGCGAAGACAAGGCTACGAGCGAGATGCCGATAACGCATTTTCCGAAGCGCCTTATCCTAAAGACCACAGCCGTATTCTTCCTCGCATGGGGAGCCACGTATTACGTACTGAAGGAATATACGGGAAGCACGGTACCCGTACTCGACGCATTTACCAACGCCATGAGCTTCGTAGGACTTTGGGCACTTGCCCGTAAGTACGTGGAACAATGGGTGTTCTGGATTGCCGTGGACGCCATCAGTTGTTATCTCTACATCATTAAGGGCATTCCCTTCAAGGCTGGACTTTACGGTCTGTATGTCATTATAGCCGTAATGGGATATATGAAGTGGAAGAGAATGGCTATCAAAGAATAGAAATATACTAAAAAAAAAAACAAACTATGAATAAAAAACTACTGACAGGAGCTTTGGCTGCAATGGCCTTCCTCCTACCCTCTACCGCAGCGGGACAGACTGCGGACTTCAACATCATTCCGCGTCCGCAGCAGGTGAACGTCAGCAATAACGCACCGTTCACACTGAGCGCAAAGACAGTCATCTCTCTCGGCACAAACAGCCAGGACATGAAGCGCAACGCCAACATGCTCGCCTCTTACATCGAGCAGGCAACCGGCATCCGCCCCACTGTCGGCAAGAGCAAGAACGGCGCAGCCATCATCCTCACCATCGACAAGACCATCGCCAATGCTGAGGGATACAAGCTGGACGCTGACGCAAAGCAGATACGCATCGCAGGAGCATCGGCAGCAGGCGTTTTCTATGGCATCCAGACTCTGCGCAAGTCGCTGCCTCTCGTTAACGGCAAGGCATCGAAGGTAAGCATTCCAGCCGTTCACATCGCTGACGCACCACGCTTCGCATACCGTGGCACCCATCTCGACGTATCGCGCCACTTCGTAACTGCCGACTCCGTGCGCCAGTTCATCGACATGCTCGCGCTGCACAACATCAACCGCTTCCACTGGCACCTTACTGACGACCAGGGATGGCGCATCGAGATAAAGAAGTATCCGTTGCTCACACAGATTGGTTCGAATCGTGCGCAGACCGTCATCGGTCACAATTCAGGCAAGTATGACGGCAAGCCTTACAGCGGTTTCTACACCCAGAAGCAGATTCGCGACATCGTCAAGTATGCCGCAGACCGCTATATAACCATCGTTCCTGAGATTGATCTCCCCGGCCACATGCAGGCAGCTCTCGCCGCTTACCCAGACATGGGCTGCACCGGCGGTCCTTATGAGGTATGGCAGAAGTGGGGCGTGTCTGACAACGTGCTCTGCGCCGGCAACGACAAGACCCTTACATTCATTGACAATGTGCTGAAGGAAATCACACAGCTCTTCCCGTCGAAGTATATTCACGTCGGTGGCGACGAGTGTCCTAAGACCCAGTGGCAGAAGTGCCCCAAGTGTCAGGCTCGCATCAAGGCTCTTAACCTTGAGGCAAAGGACGGTCATTCTGCCGAGGAACGTCTGCAGAGCTACATCATCACACATGCTTCCAACTACCTGAAGTCGCTCGGACGCAACACCATCGGTTGGGACGAGATACTCGAAGGCGGACTCGCTGAGGGCGCCACTGTTATGTCATGGCGTGGCGAATCGGGAGGCATTGCCGCAGCAAAGCAACATCACGACGTGGTGATGACTCCTAACAGCTATCTCTATTTCGACTATTATCAGTCGCTCGACAAGGACAACGAGCCTCTTGCAATCGGTGGTTATCTGCCGCTTGAGACCGTCTATTCTTACGAGCCGATGCCCAAAGAGCTGACAGCAGACGAGGCACGCCACATCATCGGCGTACAGGCAAACATCTGGACAGAGTATATGCCCACTTTCAAGCAGATGCAGTATATGGCTCTGCCCCGTTTGGCAGCACTCAGCGAGGTGCAGTGGAGCCAGCCCGCACTAAAGGACTACACCAGCTTCACCAACCGTCTGACAGAGTTCACTCACCTGTATGACCGTCTCGGATATAACTACGCCAAGCATCTTTATAACGTGGCCATTCACGTAGACAGCGACAATAAGTGGCGCGAGATTCTCATCCACATGACCACAGCCGGCAATGCTGAGATTCGCTACACACTCGACGGCACAGAGCCGACAGCCAACAGCACTCTCTATACAGGCGCTATCGTTTTGCAGAAGTCGGCAAAAATCCGTGCAGCTGCCTTCCGCGACGGCAAGAGAAGCAGCGTAACCAGCCAGGACATCAGCTTCAACAAGGCCACAGCTTGCCCCGTAGAACTGCTCCAGCCCACTCACAAGAACTACACATACAAGGGTGGAGCCACTCTCACTGACGGACTTCTCGGTGACAAGGGCTTCGGCACTGGACGCTGGCTCGGCTTCAGCGGCAACGACCTTGAGGCAGTCATCGACCTTAAGCAGAACACCGATGTCTCAAGCGTGAGCCTCAACACCTGCGTGGACAAGGGATCATGGATTTTCGATGCACGCAACATCGAGGTGAGCGTGTCTGCCGACGGCAAGTCATTCACGAAGGTGGCAAGCAAGTCGCTCCCCGCACTGGAGGAGCAGACACCTGACAACATCTACACTTACGAGCTGACTTTCCCGCAGACCACCACACGTTACGTGAAGCTTACTGCCACATCAGAGCACAACATCCCTGAGTGGCACGGCGGCAAAGGCAAACCTGCCTTCCTCTTCGTTGACGAAATCAGCGTGAAGTAGAGTTAGGAATTAGGAATTCCATCCCTAACAAATAATAAATAACAAATAATAAATAATAATTACCAATTAAAAAAGGCTTTAATATTGGGCATTCATTCACCCGATATTAAAGCCTTTTTTATTATTCTTTTATATTCCAATCACCTTACTTCTTCACCTTCGTAGCAAATACGAAGTAGCCTATGAGGCAGCAGTAAGCCACGAGCGAAGCCACCTGCGACAGCGGGTTGGCAAGCCATCCGCTCATCCATTCCTCACTGACGAGGTGTACGTCGCAGAAGCGCAGGATGGCAGAAACCACGCCCATGAGCGCACCACCGGCAATAAATCCGCTGGCAATCAGCGTACCCTTCTCATTGCGCTCACGGTTGACCTCCGGGTCCTTCGAGCGTGACGAAACATACCAGCTTACGATACCGCCCACAAGAAGCGGAGTGTTAAGCTCCAGCGGGATGAACATACCGAGAGCGAAGGCAATGGCAGGTATCTTAAAGTAAGTCAGCACCACGGCGATGACAGCACCGATGCCATACAGCGCCCAAGGAGCACCCACACCGTTCATCAACGGATCGATGACGGCAGCCATAGCATTGGCCTGCGGAGCGGCAAGCTGACCGCTTGCAAAACCGTATGTCTGATTGAGGATAATCATGACGCCACCAACGGTAGCAGCCGAAACCAACGTACCGAGGAACTTCCATGTCTCCTGCTTCTTCGGTGTGGTTCCGAGCCAATAGCCAATCTTGAGGTCAGTGATGAATCCGCCAGCCATAGAGAGAGCCGTGCAGACCACACCACCCATGATAAGCGCAGCCACCATACCGCCCGTGCCTTTCAGACCCACAGCCACAAGCACTACCGAAGCAAGGATAAGCGTCATGAGCGTCATGCCCGACACGGGGTTAGATCCCACGATGGCAATGGCATTGGCAGCCACAGTCGTGAAGAGGAAGGCGATGACAGCCACGAGCAGAATGCCCACAATGGCGAAGAGCAGATTGCCCTCCATAACGCCGAACCAGAAGAAGAAGAATGTTACGATAAGCGTAACGATGGAACCGATGGCAATAATCTTGAACGAGATGTCGCGCTGTGTGCGGACAGTCTCTTCGCCGTCATTCTTACCACCCTTCATCTCTTTAGCAGCCAGCGACACAGCCCCCTTGATGATGCCCCATGACTTGATGATGCCGATGATGCCAGCCATAGCGATGCCACCGATACCGATGCTCTTGCCATAGTTCTTGAATATCTCCTCGGCACTCATCTGACCCACCGTCTGCGTGATTTCGGGATTCCATATATTCAGCACCTGGTCATGGAACACGATGGACATACCGGGCACGATAAGCCACCAAACCACGAACGAGCCGAGGCAGATAATGAATGCATACTTCAGACCGATGATATAGCCCAAGCCGAAGACAGCAGCTCCTGTGTTTACCTTAAAGACGAGCTTCGCCTTATCAGCAGCCATGGCGCCCCACTCCACTACACGAGTGGTAAAGGTCTCGTTCCACCATCCCACTGTGGCGACGAGAAAGTCGTAAAGACCGCCTACCAGACCGGCGAGAAGCAGCGGCTTTGCCTGATTGCCACCCTTTGCGCCGCTTACAAGCACCTGCGTCGTGGCAGTAGCCTCAGGGAAAGGATACTTGCCGTGCATGTCCTTGACGAAATACTTGCGGAACGGAATCATAAACAAGATGCCGAGGATGCCACCGAGCAATGACGACATAAACACCTTGACGAACGACACGCTCATCTCCGGATACTTAGCCTGTAGGATGTAGATGGCAGGGAGCGTGAAGATGGCACCCGCAACAATGGTTCCCGAGCAGGCACCGATACTCTGGATGATGACATTCTCGCCGAGAGCCTTGTTGCGCTTCGCAGCGGTTGACACACCCACAGCAATAATGGCGATAGGGATGGCAGCCTCAAACACCTGACCCACCTTCAGACCGAGATAAGCGGCAGCGGCAGAGAAGAGCATCGCCATTACGATACCCCACGTCACCGACCATGCGTTCACTTCCGGATACTCCCTCTTCGGGTTCATCACCGGCTCATACTGCTCGCCGTCCTTCAGTTCGGTGAAGGCATTTTCGGGAAGCTGAATGATTTCTTTTTCGTTTTCTTCCATGTTTAGTTATGTTTTATGGTTAATAATAATATGCTTATACAGAGTGAGTACAAAATTAATTAAAAAAGAGTGAAAAAAGAGGGTTACAATAATATTTCTGAACAAAACTGTAAGATGCGGAAATAAAAATGTGTAATTTTGCATTTGTTTTAACTACTACTGACAATAAACTATCTTATTTCATTATAAGCATTAACATTTTTATTTATATAACCAATCACACTTTATGAGAAAGACAATACTGTCATTATGCCTTGCATTTCTCGCTACGGCCTCATGGGCAGCTCCTGCCAAAAAAGGTCTTACGCGCGTTATACGCCTCACAGACGGCACAGAGCTGACCGTTGAGCTCAAAGGCGACGAGTTTCTGCATTATTACCAAGCCGCTGACGGAAAGTGCTACACCGACAACGGCAACGGCACCTTTGTGCCCTTCGACCTTGAGACAGGAAAAGCCAATGCCATGGCAAAGCGTGCAGCTATGCAGCAGGCAAGCCAGAAGATGAAAGCCAAGCCGCTGCGCTCTATGCAGCAGAACGCAGGTCCGAACAAGGCGTTCGGCGACGGAACAGGATATTACGGCAAGAAGAAGGGACTCATCATCCTCGTGGAGTTCCCTAACAAGAAGTTCAAGAGCGGACACGACAACGAATTCTACACAAAGCTTGCCAACAAGGAGAATTACGTGGAAGGCGTATTCAAAGGTTCGGTACGCGACTATTATTATGCTCAGAGCAACGGTCAGTTTGAGCTGACGTTTGACGTTATCGGCCCCATCACCGCACCGGAAAACTATAACTACTACGGTCAGAACACCGCCGGCGGCAGCGACGCACACGTAGGCACACTTGTCTCATGGGCTTGCAAGTCTGTAAAGGACCAGGTGGACTTCAACGACTACGACTGGGACGGCGACGGATATGCCGATCAGGTGTTCGTGCTCTACGCCGGACCAGGTGAGAACAACACCAACAACAGCGACCTTATCTGGCCGCACATGTTCTATCTCTCAAACAGCGACATAGGCCAGGCTGTATACATCAATGGTGTATACGTCGACACATACGCATGCTCTTGCGAGCTCAACGGATATGGCACAGCGGACGGTATGGGAACCATCTGCCACGAGTTCTCACACTGCCTCGGCTATCCTGACCTCTACGACACCACATACAGCGGCAGCTACGGTATGGACGCATGGGACCTCCTCCATCAGGGATGCTACAACGGCAACGGATTCAGCCCCGCCAACCTCACCGGATACGAGCGCTGGATGGCAGGATGGACAACTCCCGTGGAGCTCAAGACCGACACCGTCGTAAGCGATATGAAGTCGCTCACAGACTACGGCGAGACATACATTATCTATAACGAGCAGAACAAGAACGAGTTCTACTTCGTGGACAACCGCCAGCGTACAGGATGGGACGAGAGCATCCCCGGCAACGGACTCCTCATCACACACGTCGACTATAACAAGAAGGCATGGCACTCCAACAGCGTGAACAACGACCCCAACCATGAGCGCATGACTCCGTTCCACGCAGACGGATGGAACAACCGTACAGGCTCGACAATGAGAACTGCGGACGGCGACCCCTATCCTTATCAGAACAACGACAGCCTTACAAACACTTCTATACCTGCCGCCACACTCTACAATGTCAACGTGGACGGACGCCAGTATATGAACAAGGCCATGCTCGACATGAAGCGCAACGGTGACGGCACAATGTCATTCCGTTTCCGCGGTATGCAGGGCACATCCAACCATAAGCCGGGCGACGTGCTCTTCAACGAGACCTTCGACGGATGCGCCTCAACAGGTGGCAACGACGGCATCTTCAACAAGGGTGCCAACGGATCGTTCAAGCCCGACGTAGCAGGATGGACCTACTCTAACAAGGCTTACGGCGCCAACAAGTGCGCACGCTTCGGCACCGTTACTCTCCCCGGCGACGCCATCACTCCTATCTTCAGCATCAACGGCAAGACCGTCCTCACCTTCAAGGCAGCTCCCTGGCTCGGCAAGGACAACACGCTGGACGTATTCTGGGGCAACCAGATGCTGAAACGCATCTTCATGGACGACGGCAAGTGGACTGACGTTACCATTGAGTTCGAGGGAACCGGATATAACTCGCTGACCTTCTCAGCAGAAGACCGCTTCTTCCTCGACGAAGTGAAGGTGATGGTTCCGTCAGGCGAGACAGGCATCGTTACCGTAAAGAACGATAATCTCAAGAACGTACTCAAGGGTGTCTACACCATCGACGGACGTTATCTTGGAACAGACGTCAACCGTCTCGGCAAGGGCCTCTACATCGTAGACGGCAAGAAGATGGTGAAGTAATATACAATTGAGAGTTAAGAGTTGAGGGTTGAGAGTTATGATTACCTTAGATAACAATCAGAATATTATCTATAAAACAAATCATAACTCTCAACCCTCAACTCTTAACTTTTAACTTTTAGAAGCTATAGTAAAGTCGTGCGCTTAGCACCGTGAAGTCGCCATTGGCATTATTTACATACTGAAACGTTGGCTGTATGGCTATATTCTTGTTTATCTGTCTTTTCCACGTCAACTCCAACGAATATTCCTTTCCCTGATGATAACGTGCATACTGTCCTGACACGCCACACTCATTGAGGCTGTCGCGGTAAGCGCCCCCTATCTCCGCATACCTGTAACATCCGTTCCTATGGGACGTATTCTCCGAATACTGTGCCATGAGCGACACGTCCTTATCCGCTGACCTCCATAAGCTTTGTTCGCCATACACCCACCAGGCGCAAGTGGTCTTACGCTCCGCTTCGTCCGCAGCCACCATCTCGCCCTCATCGTCAATAGTGAACTGGCGCGTATGTACAGCCACGCCTGCAAAGTAATTTCCACGCTCATGCGAGTATTCCAGCTGAGCCATGTCGAAGATGCCGTCCTTCTTGGGACGTACGAGGAACGGATTGTCACCGTGTTTCCATCCGTTATATCCCACGCCGTTATACAGACTGTTGCGGAACAGCCATCCTCCCTTCTGCACGTCAAAGTAGACTGTCAGCCCAGAGAAGGGATAATTGGCTATAGGATAACTTGACGCTATCGTGGGCACGATGCCGCAAGAGCTGTTGGTAAAGAGCGCCGTGATGTCCGACGTGAAGAAGTCCTCATTCACATTGCGCACACCCACGAACACATGACCCGCCTTCCATTCATGCATGTAGCCCAGCACGGCAATGCCGCCGAACATATTGTCAGCCTCAATGTTGGAGAAGCCCTGCCAGTCGTCAATGATGCCGTCGTTGGTCTTAGCCACATGCAGCGTGGCAGCCTCAAAGGTGCCCCCATTCCACAGCGGGACGTTAAGCTCCAGTCTGAGCAGATTCACAAAGTTAGTGTTCTTGTTCATGTCCCACTGCCATTCCGCAGTATACGTGCCACTGAACGTCTGGGCTTGGGACAACGAAAAATTCATAATGCCAAACAGTATAAGAGCAATAATACGTTTCATTCTTCTTTTCTTCTTAGTTTTTTTTATTCGCTTTTCTTATTGCAGTTGCAAAGTTACAGCATTTCACAATTTTCGGCAATACCTAAATATAGGTAACAATCTCTCGGTAAACACGAAAGAGAGTAATGCAAGTCTAAAGAACAATAGCTTAGAAGTCCTCCTGCGGCGTTTCTCTCCTGTCCCATCCAGCGCTGCTCACCTCTGGACGCGAGCGCAGTCGCGACACCACAAGGTCGAGCAACACCTTGTGTTCGCCCAGTATCTGTATGTCGCAGCATACCATTACGTTCTTCTCGCCATCCCCCTTATAGAACATCGAGTTCATCTTCACCTCCTTGTTAAAGGCGAGAGTGTCCATGATGATGCTCTGAATCAGGTCCGACGCACTTCGCTGACACTCCACGCGTATGGTGTAATGATAAACCTTGGTGGTGCACTTCACGATATACTTGCATAAGGGTCGGAGCAGGCAATGCGTCAGCAGCACGAATATCACCAGCACAAATCCTTCCTTATACATAGCCACGCCCGAAAGCGTTCCGCATGCAGCCGAACACCATATCGTCGCCGCAGTATTCAGACCTCTAACAGTGAATCCCTCCTTCAGAATAAGACCGCCACCCAGGAAGCCAATACCAGAGACAATCTGCGCCGCCACACGTGACGGGTCGCCACTATCCGTGGTCATCGTTACGGACAACACCGTGAAGGCAGCCGATGCCAACGCAACGAGGATGTTGGTGCGAAGTCCGGCATTATGCTGACGGAACTGCCGCTCCAAACCAATCAATGCGCCCATCAGAAAGGCGCAACCTATTCTGAACATATAATCAGTCATTCCCATCATTTTATTATTTATTAGTTATTAGTTATTAATTATTAGTGAGTATGTGTGTGTTAATTACCTTATCAATAGGATATAGGAAATATCATATATGTGCTGTTTGATAACATAGTATAATTCTTCTGTCTTAGCTTTCAGACAATATCATCTGCATCAGCTCCTCATTGGCTCTGTTGTTTATCGACGCGTCCTTCACTTCGGAGAGATAGTCAAGGGTGGCAGAGCATTCGCCGGTTATGTCCACGCCAATTACTTTCTCATTGGCATAGATGATGCGCAGCACGGCTTGCAGCTGCAGGAGTGACATGTCTCCGTTGCTCCAGTCGGTAATGGCGTCCTGCTTTCTCAGCACGTCCTTATCGATGGAGATATATACGGGTTCGTGTATCCGCTTGCCAGCCTTTGAGGGCCATGCTTGATGATGATTGATTTCGGCTTGGCTGTAGAACCAGACCTTCTCCCTTAGACGCTCGGGCACTTGGGATATCAATTCGTCTGAAGCCCCGACAACAATGATGTTTCTTACAAAGGGATTGTTCTCCAAAACATCCGTCACCCAACCGCCACATGAGACAACGCCCTCCCATTGCGGTCGCTGCATGTCGGGATGATGGTCGAGCACTATCAACGAGAACGGCTCTTGCAGCCTGGACACCCAATATTCCGTAAGATAATGATAGTCGCCCGAATCAATGAAATGAAGAGCCTTAGCAGGATAGGGAGCGAGCAAGCGACGCAGCTCCTCACGTCCTTCCTCATCACAATAACAGTCGACACCATTAAGACCGCGACAGTCAACGTGCACGATGCCCTTCTCTGAAGCAAACGACTCGTAATCGTATACTCCAGAGAAATTGAGAAGTATAATAGGTAACTGCTTTTTCATAAACGCAAAATTACTAAACTTTTATGAAAAGAAGCGTTATGGTAACGGCTTTATATTCCATTCAATACATCCTCTAATGGTTTTCTAATACCGTTCTAATAAATCTCTAACTGATACTACGTGATACTTTGAGTAGTTTTACAGCGCGAAACAAAAACAGAGTAAAATCCATTAATTCTTAAAAGTATCATGTGGAAGATTAAAAAGAACAAAGTGCAGAAGGCTTTCAATACCGAGATGGTACTGAACGCAACAAAGACACCGCTTGAGGAGGTATTCGCATACTTCCATACCACCTCATTGGGACTGACCGATGAGGAGGTGGAGAAGCGCCAGTCGCTCTATGGTCAGAACGAGGTGGAGCACGAAGAGAAGAAGCGTCCGCTGGTGATGTTCGCAAAGGCTTTCATCAATCCTTTCGTGGGTGTGCTCACCGTATTGGTGGCCATCTCGTTTGTCATGGACGTATGGACCGCTGACCCTGGCGACCAAGACTGGACGTCCATCATCGTCGTGTCCACCATGATAATCCTCAGCACCATCCTCCGCTTCACGCAGGAATGGAAAGCCAACCGCTCCAGCGAGGCGCTGCAGAAGATGGTGACCAACACCTGTTATGTGGTGCGTGCGGGAACGGCAAGCCGTGGCGGTTCGCCGGGCGACGAACTCAGCAACGAAGAGCTGGTGCCGGGCGATATTGTGATGCTCTCAGCTGGCGATATGATTCCTGCCGACATCCGCATCATCGAGTCGAAAGACTTATTCGTGAGCCAGTCGAGTCTTACGGGCGAGTCGGATTCGATAGAGAAATTCCCCAATCTCTCAGGTAAGCGCAAGCATTCGGGCAGCATTATCGACCTTGATAACGTCTGCTTTATGGGCTCCAACGTCGTGAGCGGTTCTGCCAAGGGCATCGTCTTCGCCACCGGCAACCAGACCTATCTCGGCACAATAGCCAAGAGTGTGGCAGGACACCGTGCCGCCACTGCCTTCGACCGTGGCATCACGAAGGTGAGCCTCCTGCTCATACGCTTCATGCTGATAATGGTACCCATCGTGTTTCTCGTCAACGGCATCACAAAAGGCAACTGGATGGACGCTTTCATCTTTGCCATCTCCGTGGCTGTGGGTCTGACGCCAGAGATGCTTCCGATGATCGTCACAGCCAATCTGTCAAAGGGAGCGCTGATGATGTCTCGCAAGAAGACCATCGTAAAGGACCTGAACGCCATACAGAACTTCGGTGCAATGAACATTCTCTGCACCGACAAGACCGGCACGCTTACGCAAGACCACATCGTGCTGGAGCGTCATGTCAACGTGGACGGTACGGAGGATAAGGAGAACCGCATCCTGCGACACGCCTATTTTAACAGCTACTTTCAGACAGGACTGAAGAATCTGATGGACCGTGCCATTCTCTCGCACGTGAAGGAACTGGGATTGGAGGCGCTGAGCAGCACGTATAAGAAGGTGGACGAGATACCGTTCGACTTCACTCGTCGCCGTATGTCCGTGGTGGTGGAAGACCTTAAAGGCAAGCGACAGATAATTACGAAGGGAGCCGTGGAAGAGATGCTCACCGTGTGTGCATACGCTGAGTATGAAGGAAAGGTAAGCCCATTGACAAAGGAGATGCGCAGCAAGGCGCAACGCTTCGTTAAGGAGATGAACGCGCAGGGCATGCGTGTGCTGGCTTTGGCACAAAAAAGCTTCTTGAGTAAGGAAAACAACTTCGCCATCGAGGACGAAAAGGATATGGTGCTCATCGGTTATCTTGCCTTTCTCGACCCACCAAAGGAGTCGGCAGCGCAAGCTATCAGCCAATTGCATGAGCATGGCGTGGAGGTGAAGGTGTTGTCGGGCGACAACGAGGCTGTGGTTAAGTCAATCTCACGTCAGGTGGGCATCAACACTTCGGCCTCCATCACCGGTCCCGAACTGGAGATAATGAGTCGTGAGGCCAAGATGAAGACCGTGGCGGAATGCAGCATATTCTCCAAACTCACGCCCATGCAGAAGGCGGAGATAATACAGCTGCTGCAAGCCAACAACAATACAGTCGGTTTTCTTGGCGACGGCATCAACGACGCTGCCGCACTGAGAGAGTCAGACATCGGCATTTCGGTGGATTCGGCTGTCGACATCGCCAAGGAGAGTGCCGATATCATACTGCTGGAGAAAGACCTTATGGTATTGGAGAATGGCGTCATAGAAGGTCGCAAGACATTCGGCAACATCGTGAAGTACGTGAAGATGACAGCCAGCTCCAACTTCGGCAATATGTTCAGCGTGTTGGCGGCGAGTGCCTTCCTGCCCTTCCTGCCGATGCTGCCCATCCATCTGCTCATCCAGAACCTGCTCTACGACATCTCACAGACCACCATACCGTTCGACCGTATGGACAGCGAATATCTGAGCAAGCCGCGTGTATGGGCCTCTGGCGACCTTAGCCGCTTCATGATATGGATAGGTCCCATCAGTTCCATCTTCGACATTGCCACATATTTAGTAATGTGGTGGATATTCAAGTGTCAAGGTCCTGACATGGAGTCGCTGTTCCAGTCTGGTTGGTTCGTGGAAGGACTGCTCTCGCAGACACTCATCGTACACATGATCCGCACGCGCAAAGTACCGTTCATACAGAGCTCAGCCTCATGGCCCGTAATGCTCATGACCTTCTCCATCATGGCTATAGGCATCTGCATACCGTTCACACCGTTCGGCAGTTCAATCGGACTCACTCCCCTACCCCTGTCCTATTTCCCATGGCTCATAGGCATATTGTTGTCATACTGCGTTCTGACCCAATGGCTGAAGACGCTATATATAAGGGTGTTTAAGCGTTGGTTATAAAAGAAATGAAATCGTGAATAATTGTCACGGTTTCATTTCTTTTTTCTCATTATAATACCGATATAAATATTTAAATATCTTTAGTTAAAAGCATACTATAGTTTACAATTCTAATAGTTTTCTAATACCAATCTTTCGGTTTTATTTGCGGAAATGATGTAACTTTGCATCCAAACAAGACAGGAGAATTCTATGATTAGCATATTGGTTATTGAGGACGAGAAGCGTGTGGCTGATTTATTGAAAATCGGTCTGGAGGAGAACGGCTATCAGGTGATGGTGGCTTACGACGGAGAGATGGGCTTGCGACTCTTTCAGAACAACGCTTTCCAGTTGGTCATATCGGACATTATCCTGCCCAAGCTCAACGGCTTTGAGGTGTGCCAGCAGATTCGCAAGACGGACGACCAGATTCCTATTCTCATGCTCACCGCCTTGGGAACCGCCGACGACAAGCTGGAGGGCTTTGATGTTGGGGCGGACGACTATATGGTGAAGCCTTTCGACTTCCGCGAACTCTTGGCCAGGGTGCGCGTTCTGCTCAAAAGACGTGCCGTGGCAAGCGTGGACATTGTTAAGGAGATTACGTATGCCGACCTTAACATCAATCTTGAGCGGCAGGAGATATCACGAAACAATACGCCCATAAAGCTCTCGCCGAAGGAATATAATCTGCTGGTGTATCTGGTGGAGAACGCCGAAAGAGTGGTCAGCCGTGTGGAGATAGCTGAGAAAGTGTGGAACACGCACTTCGACACCGGCACCAACTTCATTGACGTGTATATCAACTATCTGCGCAAGAAGATGGACAAGAACTTCGACGTGAAGCTCATCCATACCAAGCCGGGAGTGGGATTCATATTGACGGACAAGTTATAAAAAAACGGAAAAGCAATGAAGATACGTACAGCCCTTACATTAAAATATACGTGCATCACGGCCACCATCTTTCTGCTGTGCACGGTTCTCGTCTATCTTGTCAGCGAACATACCCGCGACCAAACTTTCTTCCGCAATCTCAAGAGCGAGGGCATCACCAAAGCCAATCTCTTTCTTGCCGGTCAGGTGGATGCCAGTACCATGCAGTCGGTGTATCTTAACAACCGTAAGTTTATCAATGAGGTGGAGGTGGCTGTCTATACCACCGACTTCAAGATGCTTTATCACGACGCCATACATAACGACATCGTGAAGGAGACGCAGGGCATGATAAACGAGATTCTGAAGAAGAAGGAGATAGAGTTTCACGTTGGCAAGTATCAAGGCATCGGCATAGTTTATACGTATAAAGACAGGCAGTATATCGTCACAGCCGCTGCCTACGACGGCTATGGATATAGCAATCTTGTCGGATTGCAGGAGACGCTGATTGTCCTGTTCATTGTCGGGCTGTCACTCATCTTCATCGCCGGTTACGTCCTTGCAAGGCTTTCATTGAAGCCTATCCGCAACATCGTTAACGAAGCGGAGATGATAACGGCTTCGCACATTGACCGACGCATACCAGTAAAGAACGAGAAGGACGAGCTTGGCGAACTGAGCATTGCCTTTAACGAACTGCTGAAGCGAATTGAGGTTTCATTCGACTCGCAGAAGCAGTTTGTCAGCAATGTCTCGCACGAACTGCGCACCCCGCTGGCTGCGCTTACTGCCGAAATTGACGTTTCACTACAAAAAGACCGCTCCAACGAACAGTATCGCCAGGCTATACTGAACATGCAGCAGGACGCCAAGCGAATGACGCGACTCATCGACGGACTGCTCAATCTGGCTAAAGCCGACTATTGCAAGGAAGAGATAAGCATGCGTGAAGTGAGGCTGGACGAGCTGCTGCTGGACGTAAGGGAAATGATTCTGCGGGCGCATCCTGAATATAACGTCGAACTGCTCTTCAGCAATGAGGAGGACGATGACGACCGTCTCATTACCACTCTCGGCAATCCTTATCTACTCAACATCGCTTTCGCCAATCTCATTGAGAACAACTGCAAGTATTCTGCCAACCATTCCTCCATCGTCCAGATCTCGTTCAACGGCGAATGGAGCGTGGTGCGCATGTCGGACAACGGATCAGGAATGTCCGACAAGGACAAGCAGCACCTCTTCACATTGTTCTATCGTGGCGCAAAAGAGAAATCCGTAGAGGGTCACGGCATCGGCATGGTGCTCGCCAAAAAGATAGTCAGTCTGCATGGCGGAAACATAGCGGTAAACTCCGAACAAGGCAAGGGCACCATCTTTGTCGTAGAGATTCCGCACGTGTGATGCATCAGATGTGCAGAAATTTCCTTTTTCCCATTAATCGGTGTTTTTTAAGACCTGATTATCGCTTAGTACATCTTGTATTCGGGATATCCAATATTCGCCTTCCACCAATGCTATTTAGACTATAAATCAATACCTTTGTCCACAAAACAATAAAAATGGGAAAAATACTGAAACTTTTAGCAGGAATACTATGTGGTGGCTTAATATGTGGAGGCATTGCAGTATTAATAGCATATTTAAAAAAATATTTTACCAGATATTATAGCTTGCAACAATTCTAAGAATCGTGCTGCATGACTGCCATCCATCTGTACGCGATGAAACTGGAAGGAGATTGGGAGTGTGGTCCGGAGATCATATTGAATTTCCATCCCTTCTTTCTGCTTATCTTCAAAATTCGGGAAAACCAAGATGCTAACACATAAGGATGTTTAAACGTTTGGTACAGGGGAAAAGAAAATTTATTTCTGTTTCGGAATACAAACAAATAAATATATGATGTATGATTGAACGTATATGCTATATTGACAATGAGTTAGAGGATAGTATATTCTTGTTTGGTTGTGTCTCCATATCGCAGCATACTGTGGCACGCTCGTCATCGCCTTTGTTGAACAATGAGTTCAGACGTCCTGGTCGAAGGCGAGCGTGTCTATTTATTGTTTTATTATATCTTCAACTTCATAGTATATCTCTCTACATCTTTGCTCTTGCATTTTATTCTTTATGCCGACAGTTATCATATCATCTATAGAGGGATGAGCCGAATTGTTTACTGATGTCGCGTGTTCGCCATTATATCCCTCTGTGCAATGGGTAAGGTCGTAAGCGGGAGCCAAATGCCAGTGCCATTTGTTGTCCTTGTCTTTGTTCACAATAAAGCTGAAATTCTTGCAATGATCGTCTTTGTTTTCAGCAATATAATTGAACACCATTCTACGATACATTTGTTCCACATCTTTATAATTCTGTGTTAGATAGCCAGTCAGTGCCAATAGGTTAACATAGTCAAGAACAGGGTTGCTAAGAGATATGGATAGCAAGCCACCTGCTGTAGCAGTATGTATGCGTTCACCATCAGCAGTTATGTCAAAGCGGCGAGTGGTGAAATATTTATCATTAATCAGTTTGAAGTCAGGTACGTCAATGCCACATCGTCGTGCTTTCTCATTATATTCAAATTCCTGTTTACCCATATCTTGCGGGTCATAAGTATGCCTGAATTTGATGAGCCAATGTCCCTCTTCATCAGAAAATATAGCCTTTGGTCGGCAACCTCCACTATTACCACTGTTGTAGAGAAGCATTCCTGCGTCTGTGTCTTGCTGTTCTCTTAATACTTCAAGGGCTTTTTCTTGTAAAAGATCGAAGTCTTGCAGTTCCATTTCTCTTTCTACAAAAGTCTCAGGCTCATAAGTTAAAGCTCCCATACCGCCATTTCCCACTAAGCTTAAGCGGTCGAGTGCAGAGAGTTCGAAGTCATTAATGCCTACTTTTAGTAACGTCTTGTGAAGAAGATAGCGGCCATAGCCATCTGGCAAGCTGTCTTCGAATATACCAAAGTTGCCATTAAAAGGATTTGGCTGAGCAATAAAAAGTCCTGGTTTCAACGGCAGTTCCAAGGGAGATATGCTAAATCCTTCTGTCAGCCATTGACTATCATATGCAAAGACACAGCATTTCCTGTCGGCAGTTAATGATAATGTGCCGACCTTCTTGTTGTGAAACTTAACTTGTAATGAATCTATCTTTTTCATTTTCATAATCAATGCAAGCTCGTTTTTATCTCTTATAGGCTTTTTTCTTGTTCATGTTTCGCTTTATCTCTTGCAGTTCTTCCATTGTGTCATACTTCTGTTGGGAGAAGATATGACGGATTTCAGAAGTATAATCTAAAGCCATAGCAATGCCTATTAGGTTTTTGAGTGATATTAGTCCTTTCTGTTCAAATCTTACAATATTGCTTACAGCAACCCCCGACTTTTCTGCCACTTGTTCGCGAGTTAGATTCTTCTCTATTCTACGACGGCGGAATTCGGCAGCTATCTCCTTGGCAATCTCGTCAGGATTGTCATGTAGATAGTTGTCCAATATTGCCAATATCTTATTTGTTTCTGCCATAATCAATAGTTTATTGATAATATATTATCGATTGCGAAGTTACGTATTTTTTTTGAAATGGCATAGTTATATATGCTAATTTATAGGTAATTGGTTGATTTCTATCTAAATAGAATTGTACTTTAATAATAAACGTGTACCTTTGTCCACAAGAACAATAAAATGGGAAAAATACTGAAACTTTTAGCCGGAATACTATGTGGTGTCTTAATATGTGGAGGCATTGCATTATTAATAGCATATTTAAAAAAATATTTTACAAGATATTATTGCTTGTAACAATCCTAAGAATCTTGCTGCATGACCGCCATCCATCTGTACGTGATGAAACTGGAAGGAGACTGGAAGCGTGGTTCGGAAGAAGCCACGGCGATAACTCCCCCACATCAGCATGGGGTTGCAAAATAAATCTGTGTATTGATTCACGATGCAATCAAGCTCCGCCTCTATCATCGCCGACGTTCCAACCACCATTGCATCTTCTAAAGAAGAAGACTTACATTCTGTAGCAGCCTCAGAAGTCAGGCGAAGATAATCTTCATTAAACTTCTGAATATCATCAGAATAAGGAATATCGCAGGAGTTGAGTCCTCCCTTTTTATTTTCCACGATTACATTAATGGCGATAGAATCGTATTGCATCAATCGCCAGGATGAACCAGATACTTTTTCCGGAAGAAGATAAAACTCCCTGGTTCTCGATGCTGCGCAACCTATCGCCCAGCACAAAATCATATTGAATTTCCATCCCATCTTTCTGCTTATCTTCAAAATTCGGGAAACATCGAATGTCTTGGTCAAGGTTACCATCGGCATCGGCGACGACATCCATAACTCGAATGCCGCCGCCCTGGAAGTTTCTCTTGGATTTATCTCTTTCTTCATATCATTCTTCTTTATTTTTATATTTGCTTTTCTCATTTCAATCCAGGGAAATAGCAATAGACAAGTAACGCTGGCACTATGGACGAGAATAATTGCAGATAAGAAAACTTATGCAACAGCCAATCAATCCCTACTATAACTCTGATAGAGTACAAGCCAACAATTGCTATCATCACCAATCTCTGTAACGGTAATTTTCTCATATCGCCTGCAACTGAGAGCGCATAAAAGCCCGCAATGGTAAAACCTACAGCCAAGCAAACCGTAATAACATACAGCAGCCATTTCTGCACAGCCTTCAAGCGAAAATATGGTGTAAGTCCTATTGAATATAGAGCTATGCTACATTCCCAAGATGCTAACACATAAGGATGTTTAAGCGTTTGGTATAGGGGAAAAGAAATATTATTTCTGTTTCTGATTTCAATAATCTGTATCTACACTTCCTTCCAATCCACCAGTCCCTTTCCCTTGTCATCCAGTTCTATGGCAATAGCAACGACTTTTCGTTTATCGGCTTTGAATGGCTCGGTATATTGCTTGGTTCTTATTTGTTCGGTTGCTGCGTCGATACCACCGTTGTTGCTTAGCTTCAATTCAAGGACATAGATGAAGTTGGTTGTTTCCACCACCATGTCTATTCTGCCCGTAGCAATCATCTTCTCTACTTCCACCCTACAACCGATGGCATTAAAGATGGTGCTCAATATCAGGCGGTAGCGCTCCTCCATGTCCATGCAGGCAAGCTTCTTGTTGCTGTAAGGCACATCAACAATAAGGGCTTTCAAGCTTTTCATAGCTTCGGGAAGATTGCCAAGTTTCAGAGAATGCAACAACATGTTTTGAGTAGTTATTACTTGTGCATTCGATTGCATCGTCAAGGCGGGCAATACAATCTTGTATAGAGCCTTGCGAACTTCATGGTTTGGAATGCCAAGCATATAGATGCCTTCTGTATAACTTTTTATTGTAAGATATCCCGTTTGGTAGAGGAACAGTTCAGCACCTCCTCCTGTCACATCCGAAGTCTCCAAAGTATCGCTGTCTATTGGGCAATCTTCAAAATTCTTCATTTTTATCTCCATGTCATCCACAAATTTAGGAAGCAGTGAGGTAGCACCGGATGAAGCCCAATAATTCTTCAGTTTGGAATCAGCAAGGGCATTGATAAGACAGAACGGATTGAATATATCCACCATATTTTCATGGCAGAAATGATAGCCATCGTAATATGCTGTCAACTGTGCTACGGCTTCATCGAATGTCCATCCTTTACTTACTGCCAGCTTGTTGATTTCCGGCTTGAAATCACGCAGCATCTCTTCTTTGGTAATGCCGCAGATGGCAGCATATTCCGGGTCGAAACTGATGTTACTCAGATTATTGAGCACAGAGAAGAGAGAAATCTGTGTAAACTTGGTTATGCCTGTGATAAAGACAAACTTCTCGTATTTGTCATCTGCTTTCAATATGGCAAACACCTCTCTATAGATGCTGGTGCATGCTTCGTGCTGAGGTGTCTTCCATGAATGCTGCAATGGAGAGTCGTACTCATCTATGAGGATAGCCACTTGTTGTCCGGTTTTGCTGTAAGCACCCTCAATTATGTTCTTGAATCTTACGGCAAGAGAGCTATCTTGGCGCACAA
>ULYE01011500.1_pt1 | contig 23239 bp, 19 predicted proteins | sample 1961921 | NCBI WGS metagenome assembly ULYE01 (sample SAMEA4835856, study PRJEB28245) | human gut metagenome | biome: gut microbiome; material: fecal sample | place: Denmark | collected 2008 | reverse complement strand
AAATGACTAAATGACTAAATGACTAACGACTACTGACCAAACTGCGACAACAACGTGCTTATCCCATTATCCTACAGTAAGTTAGGTTGCTCATACACGTATCTTCTAACACCTCGCCATCCAACACTTCCGTCCTTCTTATCGCCCTGCCAAACACGGATTCTGATCCCTAAATTGCCAATTTGGGATGATTTTCACAGCGAAAAATTTGGCGTTTTTGAGGGAAAACGTACCCTTTGTAGGGTACTTGTAATACAAATAACGACTAAAAACATGCAATGTTAAGGGGGAAAGTGAAAAGAGAAAAATCCATGTGCTAAGTGAACTTTTCACTTTTACAACCAACCTCGTAATGTGCTGACTGAAGGGCGGTTATCATTGTTTGTAGGAGCGATGACAGCCGCCCTTTTCGTGTCTGTTTGCGTGGGTTGCTCCGACAGTTTTCCATCGGGTTCAACCCCTAAAACACCTGAAAATACAGCAGAATCGACAAATTCAAGCAGCGATTGACTTAAAAACTGTCTCTATTTTATTGAAATATGTGCTTTTTCTTGAAAAATGTATGCCGACGGTTGGCAAAGGGGGTGGTTTCAACCCAACCCCTTTCGACAAGAGGTGGAACACAGATGGCTAACTTCGTTAACGAGGACGGTCTGTATGATGTTATCCTCGACAGTTCGCGAGTAGTTGATGCCACAGCAAACAAGAGATTTCGTTGGTTAATATTGGTTAAAAATTTCGAAGTTTTTTTGACAAGTATTTCTACTTAGCGAAAAAACAGTAACTTTGCATTATAATTCAACCCAAGATTACATCGGCTTCTGTTCTGAAGCGTAATCTTTCATTTTTTTAGAAAAATCCATGTATAGTAAAGAAGAATTGTCAGCCAAGGATATGGCTGAATTGCAAGATATTGCGCACGAAATGGGCATTGAACCCTCTACAGAAGGCAATGCGGAAGAGCTGGTGTATGCAATACTCGACAGACAGGCCGAGATAGAAGGCAACAAAAACCCGCTCGGAACCAAGCGTCGTCGCACCCGAATCACCAAGAAAGACACCGACCGAGTGTACACCGTGAACGGAAAGGACGGCGAAAACTTTGACGTGAAGAAGAATAAGGCCGACGAAAACGAGCCCAAAGCACCCGCTATGGCACCAACCACAGGCGAAACCGCTACCTTGACACCCGAAGAAATGCTCTCGGCAATACCAAAACACAGAGGACGCAAGTCGAAAAAGGAACTGGAACTGCTCTCGGCAATACAGGAGCGCAAGCGCCAGGACGAGCTGGCAGCCCAGCAGGCACAGACCACACAGGCCGACTTTGTGCCCGAACTGCCGCAGCCGGAGCCCGAAACCATACAGCCGGAAGCTACGGCAGAAAACGACATGAACGACAACGACATTCCCGAAGCATCCTTTGCACAGCACGAACCTGCTGCCGACGACAGCGTCAATCAGGACATGCTGGCGCAGCTACAGGCAAAGATAAAGACACACAACGAGACAGCCGACAACAATGCTGCCAACCCCGACGGAGTGTGGGCTGGCGACCCGGGCGACGGCACCGACTTCATCACAGTGGTCGACCTGCCCATCGAAGACCAGGGAGCCGTGCCGACATACGACATGTTCGACAATCCCACCACCACCATGCAGCACACGGCACAGCCCTACATGCAGCAGCAACAGCCCATGCAGCCCGAGGAGCCGCTGTACGACTTCACCGACCTCGTAAAGGCAAACGGAGTGCTTGAAGTGATGCCCGACGGATACGGATTCCTCCGCTCAAGCGACTACAACTACCTCTCTTCGCCCGACGACATATACGTGTCGACACAGCAGGTGAAGAGCTACGGACTCAAGACAGGCGACGTAGTAGACTGCCACGTGCGCCCGCCACACGACGGCGAGAAATACTTCCCGCTCACAAGCATCGATATGATCAACGGACGCAACCCCAACGAAATACGCGACCGTGTGGCTTTCGAACACCTCACGCCGCTCTTCCCCGACGAGAAGTTCAACCTCTGCGGCGACCGTGCTACAACCAATCTCAGCACACGCATCGTCGACCTCTTCTCGCCCATAGGCAAGGGACAGCGCGCACTTATCGTGGCACAGCCCAAGACAGGTAAGACAATCCTCATGAAGGACATTGCTAACGCCATAGCTGCCAACCACCCCGAAGCCTACCTCATGATGCTGCTCATCGACGAGCGCCCTGAGGAGGTTACCGACATGGCACGTACAGTCAACGCCGAAGTGATAGCATCTACATTCGACGAGCCTGCCGAACGCCACGTCAAGATAGCCGGAATAGTGCTCGAGAAAGCCAAGAGAATGGTGGAGTGCGGACACGACGTAGTGATATTCCTCGACTCTATAACACGTCTGGCACGCGCATACAACACCGTGTCGCCAGCGTCGGGCAAGGTGCTCACAGGTGGTGTCGACGCCAACGCCCTGCAGAAGCCCAAGCGATTCTTCGGAGCAGCACGCAACATCGAAAACGGAGGCTCGCTCACCATCGTGGCAACAGCCCTCATCGACACAGGCTCGAAGATGGACGAAGTGATATTCGAGGAGTTCAAGGGAACCGGCAACATGGAGTTGCAGCTCGACCGCTCGCTCTCAAACAAGCGCATCTTCCCGGCTGTCAACCTCGTGGCTTCAAGTACGCGTCGTGACGACCTACTGCAGGACAAGACCACGCTCGACCGTATGTGGATTCTGCGCAAGTACATTTCGGACATGAACCCCATCGAGGCGATGAACACCATACACGACCGTATGCACCGCACGCGCGACAACGAGGAGTTCCTGTTATCCATGAACGACTAATATGGAAAAATTCATAGAAGTAAAAGGAGCGCGGGTCAACAATCTGAAGGACATCAGCCTGAAGATACCGCGCGACAAACTTATTGTTATAACCGGAATCTCTGGTTCCGGCAAATCATCGCTGGCTTTCGACACATTGTATGCCGAAGGCCAGCGACGTTATGTAGAGTCGCTTTCTTCGTACGCCAGGCAGTATCTTGGCAGAATGAGCAAACCCGAATGCGACTATATCAAGGGTCTGCCACCGGCAATTGCCGTAGAACAGAAGGTAATATCGCGAAATCCGCGAAGCACAGTGGGCACTTCCACCGAAATATACGAATATCTCCGTCTGCTCTTTGCACGTATCGGCCACACCTACTCGCCCGTAAGCGGCAAGGAGGTGAAGACGCACACCGTCGACGACGTGCTGGAGTGTACACGACAATACTCCGAGGGAACGAAGTTTGCCGTCCTGGCACCCCTCAATGTGGTGCAGGGACGCACGCTGCACGAACAGCTCACAGCCGAATTGCAGCAGGGCTACTCGCGCATCTGGTACAAGGGCGAATTCGTACGCATCGACGACTTTATAGCCGAAGACAAGGAGAATGTGAGTGCCGACCAGCTTTATGTATTGATTGACCGAATGAGCGTAAGCTCTTCTGAATCAAATGTTTCGCGACTGACTGAATCGGTTGAAACTGCCTTTTACGAAGGCAACGGCACCTGCCGCCTCGTGTTCCCTCCATCCAATATCTGCTACGATTTCTCCACCTCGTTTGAGGAGGACGGCATCACGTTTGAGAAGCCTACCGACAGCATGTTCGCATTCAATTCGCCCGCAGGAGCCTGTCCCGAGTGTGAGGGATTCGGCAAGGTGATAGGCATCGACGAGAAGCTGGTTGTGCCCAATACGTCGCTGAGCGTGTACGACGGATGCGTGCAATGCTGGCACGGCGAGAAGCTGGGAACATGGAAGGCCGAATTCTGCCGCAGGGCAGCAGCCGACAAATTCCCCATATTCGAGCCTTACTTCAACCTGACAAGAGCGCAGAAGGACATGCTGTGGCACGGACTGCCGTCCGACCGCAACCGCGACGTACGCGACCGTGTATGCATTGACTCGTTCTTCCAGATGGTCAAGGAGAACCAATACAAGATACAATACCGCGTGCTGCAAAGCCGCTATCGTGGCAAGACAATCTGCCCCGCATGCCATGGCACCCGACTCAAGAAGGAGGCAACATGGGTGAAGATAGGCGGCATGAGCATAACCGAACTGGTAGAAATGCCTGTGGTGAACCTGAAGGCGTGGTTCGGAAACCTACAGCTCAGCGAGCACGAGGCTAAGATAGCAAAGCGACTGCTCACGGAGATAAACAACCGTCTGCAGTTTCTGCTCGACGTAGGACTGGGCTATCTCACGCTCAACCGCCCCTCCGACTCGCTTAGCGGCGGCGAGAGCCAGCGCATCAATCTCACCACCAATCTCGGAAGCTCGCTCGTAGGCTCGGTCTACATACTCGACGAGCCGAGCATCGGACTGCACAGCCGCGACACCGACAGGCTGATACACGTGCTGCGCGAGCTGCAACAGCTTCACAACACGGTGATAGTAGTGGAGCACGATGAGGACATAATGCGTGCTGCCGACTATATAATAGACGTAGGGCCTGACGCAGGCCGACTAGGTGGCGAGATAGTGTTTGAAGGAACGCTCGACGACATCCTGCACGCCGACCCGGACAAGACGCGCAGCCACACCGTGCGCTACCTCTCGGGAGCCGACAAGATACCTGTGCCGCAGTCAAGACGCCAGTGGAACCATGCCATCAAGATACTGGGAGCGCGAATGAACAATCTGCGCGGAATAGACGCCACCCTGCCGCTCAACGTGTTGACCGTTGTGACAGGAGTGAGCGGCTCGGGTAAGTCGTCGCTCATCAAGGGCATTCTGTATCCTGCCCTGAAGCGCCACCTCAACGAGGCTGCTGACACTCCGGGCGAATACTCGTCGCTCGAGGGCGACTGGCAGATGGTGAAGCACGTGGAATTTGTCGACCAGAACCCTATAGGCAAGAGCACACGTTCCAATCCTGCCACTTACATCAAGGCTTATGACGCCATACGCCAGCTCTTCGCAAGCCAGCCCCTGGCAAAGCAGGAGGGATATACGGCACAGTACTTCTCGTTCAACGCCGAGGGCGGACGCTGTGAGGAGTGCAAGGGTGCTGGAGTGATAACGGTAGAGATGCAGTTCATGGCAGATCTCGTGCTGGAATGTGACGCCTGCCACGGCCGACGCTTCAAGAAGGAAATACTCGACGTGCGATTCCACGACAAGAACATCTACGACGTTCTGAACATGACTGTACGTGAAGCCATCGAGTTCTTTGAGAAGTATGGTGAAAAGCAGATTGCCGACAAGTTGCGCCCGCTTGATGCCGTAGGACTGGGATACATCAAGCTGGGACAAAGCTCGTCAACCCTCTCGGGAGGTGAGAACCAGCGCGTCAAGCTTGCCTACTTCATCGGACAGGAACGTCAGGACCCCACGCTCTTCATATTCGACGAGCCTACGACAGGTCTGCACTTCCACGACATCCATCGACTGCTCAAGGCGTTCAATACGCTCATAGAGAAAGGACACTCTATAATCGTTATCGAGCACAATATGGACGTGATAAAATGTGGCGACTATGTGATTGACCTCGGTCCCGACGGAGGAAACAAGGGTGGCAATATTGTCTGCTGCGGCACTCCCGAAGAAGTGGCAAGATGCCGTGAGAGTGCTACAGGACGTTATCTGAGCGAGAAGCTGAGGGCGGATTAGCGGAGTAAAATCAATACCACTACGCTAAAAGAATGATATAATCTATAAAGAATAGAGCCTTACTTTTAAAAGTTGGCTCAGTAAAGAACAACATAGCTGATTTCTTATGGAGATTGACTATGTTGTTCTTTTTTTTAAGTCAGGCTGAAGATGCCTGTGGGCAGCGTGCGGCGTAGAGCTTCTACCTTCACGTCTTCGCCCACACGTATTCCTGCATCCTCGAGCGTGCGGCAGACGGTGGCGAGAGCCAGCTCAGGCTTGTTGTTCTCCTGACTGAGGTGGCACAGCCATATGTGCTTGAGGCGGTCGGTAAGGTTCGCAGCCAGGGCCTGTGCACATTGCACGTTGCTCAGGTGGCCATGTCCGTTCCTGATGCGGTCTTTGAGATAGCGTGGATAGGGACCAGCCTCGAGCATCTGCGGGTCGTAGTTGGCCTCTATTACCAGGTAGTCGGCACGGCTTATGAGCTGCTTCATCTCGTCGGTAATGGCGCCTACATCCGTGAGCAGACAGAATACAATACCGTCAGCCTCAATCAGATAACCCACATTGTCGGAGCTGTCGTGAGGCACGTCAAAGGGAGTGATATGGAAGTCGCCCACGTCGAAACTCTCTCCCTTCACAACCTTCATACGGTTGGATTGGGCGAGCTTGCAGCGCATGCAGTAGTTGCGGTCCATGCCGGCATGAACCGTCCCCGTAGCGTAGACAGGCAGATTGAACTTCTTGCTCAGACTTCCCACCGACTTGATATGGTCGGCATGGTCGTGAGTGACGAGAATGCCGTCGAAACCGTCCACAAACCGCAGTCCGTAATCATGAAACGCCTTCTTGAGCGACCTCGTTCCTACGCCAACATCAATAAGCAGACCCGAATTCTGTGTGTATATGTAGTAGCAGTTGCCGCTACTTCCGCTTCCAAAAGATATGAAATTCAGCATTTTTTTCTTCTATAAACATTAAAATACCGGCAAGGGCAAGTGCAGAATATAGATGCATTTGCCTTTGTCGGTTTGGATTTTCATACAAAATTAAGCAAAAGAGGTGAATATGCCAAAGAAAATAAGTAATTTTGTAGTTGTAATCAACCAAAGAAGTTATAGGGTATGTCAGCAAAACAAACAATACTCATCTCCTTCGCCCTTGTCGCTGCGTTGTGCCTTGCAAGCGCATGCTCGCTAAAAGACGATGCAGCTGTGGAATCCTGTGCCAAAAGCTTCGGCCAGAACTACTTCAATCTGCGTCTGCAGCAGGCTTCGGGGCTGTGTACCGACCGCTCGTACAAGTGGATTGAATTCTACGCGTCGAACATCAGCCAGGACGACGTGGACGTGCTGAACGCGCAGACCGACAGCGCATTGTGCGATATTGACGACATAGACATCAACGGCGACAGCGCACGGGTGAAAATGACGGTCCGCAACTTCCTGTTGTGCGACTCAATAGGACGCCCGGGCAGAATGTGCAAGCAAGGCAAGTGCCGGCTGACGCTAAGAAAGGAAGGGGAAACGTGGAAGGTTGACCTCGACGGCCCCGTCACAAAAACAGAAGAATAAGAAACGAAAATATGATATCAATAGAAGGACTCTCAGTTGAGTTCAGCGCAAAGCCATTGTTCAGAAATGTGAGCTTTGTAGTGAACGACCGCGACCGCATAGCCCTTGTGGGCAAGAACGGAGCAGGCAAGTCGACCATGCTGAAGATAATATGCGGATTGCAGAAACCTACAGACGGCAAGGTGGCAATACCCAACGACACCACTATAGGCTACCTGCCACAGGTGATGATTCTGCAGGACAACACCACCGTGAAGGAGGAGGCTCGCAAGGCTTTCTCGGACGTGACAAAGATGAAGGCACGTATTGACGACCTTAACCGCCAGTTGACAGAGCGTACCGATTACGAGAGCGAATCGTATGCCGCACTTGTGGAGAAGTTTGCGCAGGAGCACGACCGCTTCATGATGATGGGCGGCGACAACTATGAGGCTGAGATAGAGCGTACGCTGACAGGTCTGGGCTTCTTGCGCACAGACTTCGACCGTCCCACGAGCGAGTTCTCGGGCGGTTGGCGCATGCGTATCGAGCTGGCAAAGATTCTGTTGCGCCGTCCCGACATACTGCTGCTCGACGAGCCTACCAACCATCTCGACATCGAAAGTATAGGATGGCTGGAGCGATTCCTGCAGCAGAGCGCCAAGGCCGTGGTGCTGGTGAGCCACGACCGCGCCTTTATTAATAATGTGACAAACCGCACCATAGAGATCACCTGCGGACAGGTGAACGACTATCGTGTGAAATACGACGAATACATAAAGCTGCGCGACGAACGTCACGAACAGCAGTTGCGTGCCTACGAGAACCAGCAGAAGGAAATAGCTGACATCAAGGACTTCATAGAGCGGTTCCGCTATAAGCCTACTAAGGCCGTGCAGGTGCAGAGCCGCATAAAGCAGCTGGAGAAGATTGTGCCTATTGAGGTGGACGAGGTGGACAATGCCACGATGCACCTGAAGTTTCCACCATGTCTGCGCTCGGGCGACTATCCCGTGATATGCGACGGAGTGGGCAAGAGCTATGGCGACCACAACGTGTTCTCGGATGTAGACCTCACCATCAAGCGAGGCGAGAAGGTGGCGTTCGTAGGCAAGAACGGCGAGGGTAAATCAACGCTCGTGAAGTGTATTATGGGCGAGATTCCGTTCGACGGCAACCTGAAGGTTGGACACAACGTGCAGATAGGCTACTTTGCCCAGAATCAGGCGCAGCTGCTCGATGGCGAACTGACCGTGTTTGAGACCATTGACAATGTAGCAAAGGGCGACATCCGACTGAAGATAAAGAACATACTTGGCTCGTTCATGTTCTGTGGCGAGGATGTGGACAAGCAGGTGAAGGTGCTCTCGGGAGGCGAACGCAGCCGACTGGCAATGATAAAGCTGCTGCTCGAACCCGTCAATCTGCTCATCCTCGACGAGCCTACCAACCATCTCGACATTCCATCGAAAGAGGTGCTTAAGGAGGCAATACTCGCCTTCGACGGAACAGCCATCATCGTAAGCCACGACCGCGAATTCCTTGACGGTCTCGTAAGCAAGGTGTACGAATTCGGCGGAGGCAAGGTGCGCGAGCACTTGGGCGGCATCTACGACTATCTGCGGGCGCACAACGTGGAAGACATGGCAGCCCTGAACACGGCAAGCACGTTTGCTGCAAATTCGGCTAATGCCGATTCGGCAAATAAGGCTGACGACACAGAGAAGTCGCAGGCTAAGGAAAGCTATGCCGAGCACAAGGAGAAGCAGAAGAAAATACGCAAGATAGAGAAACTCGTCAAGGAGTCGGAGGCTAAGATAGAGTCGATGGAAAACCGACTGAAGGAACTCGACGAGAAGCTATGTACGCCCGAAGGCGCATCCGACATGCAGCTCGTCAACGAATACACATCCGTAAAGATGCGTATGGACGAGGAAGAGGAACGCTGGACGCAACTATCGGAAGAACTTGAGTCGCTGGCGTGACAAATCGTAAAATAGGGCGCTCGTATTTGCATAAAAATGACATTTATAAGCCATTATATGAGTCAATCGTGTTATAATGAGCTGACATGACATTAAAAAACGGCAAAATCATATTATAAAAACAGAAAAATTTGTAACTTTGCCGAGGATAGCACCCCTAACATGTCAAATATTCATGCTTGATAGGCATGAAGCCTTATGTATCTCAACAAAACACAAAGCTTATGCAGATAGCAATAGTCAAGTATAATGCTGGTAACATTAGGTCGGTAGTCAACGCCTTGCAACGCATCGGGTGCAATCCCGTTATAACAGATTCGCCAGAAGCGTTGATGTCGGCAGACAAGATTATATTCCCCGGACAGGGGGCTGCCGGCGAGACAATGAAGTATCTGAAAGAACACAACCTCGACAGGCTGATAAGAGCATTACGCCAGCCCGTACTTGGAATATGTATAGGACAGCAGCTCATGTGCCGACATTCGGAAGAGGACAACACCGACTGTCTGGGAATATTCCCCGTCGACGTGAAGCGCTTTGTCCCTACAGACAGCAGCGAAAAGGTGCCTGCTATGGGATGGAACAACATACACAACCTCAAGACGGGGCTGTTTGAGCACGTTGGCGAAGACGATTTCGTGTATTTCGTACATAGCTATTATGTGCCCATGTGCGATTATACCATCGCTGAGGCCGACTACACTCTGCCATTCAGCGCAGCTCTGAGAAAGGACAACTTCTACGCAACTCAGTTTCACCCCGAAAAGAGTGGCAGCGTAGGCGAACAGATATTAAGAAACTTCATTGAACACATATGATAGAACTGATACCTGCCATCGATATTATCAACGGCGAATGCGTAAGGCTCACCAAGGGCGACTACTCGCAGAAGAAAGTGTATGGCAAGCCGATAGATATGGCTGCCGAACTGGAAAGGACAGGTTTCAAGCGACTTCATATGGTCGACTTGGACGGGGCGAAGTCCAAACACGTTGTAAATGCTGACGTACTAAGCGAAGTGTGCAAGGGTACAAATCTCAAGGTGGATTTCGGTGGCGGCATCAAGACGCAGCACGACATGGACACGGCTTTCGACAACGGAGCGTCGATGGTGACGATAGGAAGCATCTCGTATACCAATCCCGAGATGTTTGCCGATTGGCTGAAACGTTACGGACCGGAGCGTATAATATTAGGCGCAGACGTGCTTGACGGCAAGATAGCCATTAACGGATGGCTGGAACATACCGAACGTGACATATTCGATTTTATCGCCTTCTACAAGGCCAAAGGCATAAGTCAGGTGTTGTGTACCGACATCTCAAAGGACGGAGCGCTCTCGGGCACATCCATCGAGTTGTACCGTAAGATAATGAAGTGCTTCCCCGACCTTCACCTCATAGCAAGTGGAGGCGTGTCGTCGGCCGATGACATTATCGCTCTTGACGAGGCAGGCATTCCGGCTGTAGTGTTCGGAAAGGCTTACTACGAAGGACGCATAGACATAGAACGTATAAGTCACCTCATTTAAAAAAATGAACGATTATGGGACTTGCCAAAAGAATCATACCATGCCTTGATGTGAAAGACGGACAGACCGTTAAGGGTGTCAACTTCGAGAATCTGCGCAACGCAGGCGACCCCGTGGAGCTTGCAAGACGATATAGCGAAGAGGGAGCTGACGAACTGGTGTTTCTTGACATCACAGCAAGTGCTGAAGGACGCAATACATTCACCGAGATGGTGGAAAGAGTAGCCAAAGTGATAAACATTCCGTTTACTGTTGGCGGTGGCATCAACGCCTTTTCTGATGTTGAGCGTCTGCTGTATGCAGGAGCCGACAAGGTGAGCATCAACTCGGCTGCAATACGCAACCCGCAGCTTATAGACGAAATATCGTCGAAGTTCGGTTCGCAGGTGTGCGTATGTGCTATTGACGCACGCCAGGAGGCTGATGGCGAATGGTATTGCTATGTAAAGGGTGGGCGAGAGCGCACCGAACGCCGTCTGTTCGATTGGGCTGCTGAGGTGGCCGACCGAGGAGCTGGCGAAATACTCTTCACCAGCATGAATCACGACGGAGTGAAGACCGGCTATGCCAACGGGGCGCTTGCGCAGCTGTCGACGCTGCCAATACCCATTATAGCAAGTGGAGGAGCGGGCAACATGCAGCACTTCTACGATGCTTTCAGCATAGGTAGGGCTGACGCGGCTCTTGCTGCAAGCGTGTTTCATTTTGGCGAGATAAGCATTCCGGAACTCAAACGGTTTCTGAATGGAAAGGGAGTGAAAACAAGAATATAAAAAAGAACCTCATAAATAAAACGATTGGTTATGAATATAGATTTCGAAAAGATGAACGGACTCGTTCCTGCTATTATACAAGACAATACAACACGTAACGTGCTGATGCTGGGCTACATGAATCGCGAAGCCTACGAGAAGACTCTGGCTACGGGCAAGGTGACCTTCTGGAGCCGCTCACGCAACTGCTTGTGGACAAAGGGCGAGACATCTGGCAATTTTCTCAATCTCGTAGACATAAAGGTGGATTGCGACAACGACACTCTCTTGGTTAGAGTGAACCCTACCGGACCTGCCTGCCATCTCGGTACTGACACCTGCTGGGGCGAGACCAATGATGCCAATCCTCTGCTGTTCCTCACCGAACTGCAGGACTTCATCAACAAGCGTCATGAGGAAATGCCCGAAGGCTCGTACACCACGTCGCTGTTCAGGGACGGACTGAACCGTATGGCACAGAAGGTGGGCGAGGAGGCTCTTGAGGCTGTAATCGAGGCTACAAACGGCACCAACGACCGACTCATATATGAGGCTTCCGACATGTTCTATCACTTGATTGTGCTGCTCACAAGCAAGGGACTGCGTATAGAAGACATAGCCAAGGAACTCAAGGAGCGCCATGCTCCAAGTTGGCACAAACATTAAAATATAAGAATTCAAAAAACATATCGATATTATGTTGATAGAATATAACAAGGTCAATATCTATCAGGCTGACGAGATGATTCTCGAAGGCGTGGATTTTCAAGTGGATGCTGACCAGTTTGTATATATAATAGGTAAGGTGGGGTCGGGAAAGTCGACTCTGCTTAAAACCCTATATTGCGAGGTGGATATCGACAAGGACGATGCCGAGACTGCCAATGTGCTCGGTAGAGACTTGACAACGTTGAAGCGTAAGGACGTTCCGGCTCTGCGTCGTGATATGGGCATTATATTCCAGGACTTCCAGCTGCTTCACGACCGTAACATCTACAAGAATCTGGAGTTTGTACTCCATTCTACCGGATGGAAGGACAAGAAGGAAATTGACGACCGTATAGACAATGTGCTGGCGGCTGTGGGTATGGAAGACAAGAAATTCAAGTGCCCGCACGAACTCTCAGGTGGTGAACAGCAGCGTATTGCTATTGCACGTGCCCTGCTCAATCATCCCAAGATGATCGTAGCCGATGAGCCGACAGGCAATCTTGATCCCGATACAGCCGAGAAGATTGTCGGACTGCTCTATGAGATTAGTCATACGGGTACCCCCGTGGTGATTTCAACCCACAACCACGGACTGATTGAACGTTTCCCAGGTCGCGTTTATAAATGTGAGGAGGGAAAACTGATTGAGATGACAGACAAAACAAACAAAGATAATAACAAATAAAAATATACACACTATGAAAGTAATGAAGTTTGGAGGAACCTCCGTAGGAACACCAGAGCGCATGAAGTCGGTAGCGGCAATGGTGTCAGAATCGGGCGAACAGGTTTTCATTGTCCTCTCGGCAATGTCGGGAACAACCAACTCGCTTGTCGAGATTTCAAACTATCTCTACAAGAAGAATTCGGATGGAGCTAATGATGTAATCAACAATCTCGAAAGAAAATATATGGACCATGTGGAGCAACTCTACTCCACAGACGAATACAAGCAGCGTACCAAGGAATTCCTTGCCTCCGAATTCAACTATCTGCGTTCTTTCACCAAGGACTTGTTTACAAGCTTTGAGGAGAAGAACATCGTGGCTCAGGGCGAGATAATGAGCACCAATATGGTGGCAAACTATCTTGAGGAGCAGGGTGTTAAGGTGTGCTTGCTCTCGGCTCTCGACTTCATGAGAACTGACAAGAATGCCGAACCCGACTCACAGTATATCAAGGAGAAGCTTGGCGCCATCATGAAGGAGAACGAGGGCTACCAGATTTACATTACTCAGGGCTTTATCTGCCGCAACGCTTATGGCGAGGTGGACAATCTTCTGCGTGGCGGAAGCGACTTCACAGCTTCGCTCATCGGTGCCGCTCTTCCTGCCGAGGAAATCCAGATCTGGACCGATATCGACGGAATGCACAACAACGATCCGCGTGTCGTAGAAAATACAGAGGCAATACGTCAGCTCAACTTTGAGGAGGCTGCCGAGTTGGCTTACTTCGGTGCCAAGATTCTGCACCCCACATGTGTGCAGCCTGCCAAGTTTGCCGGCATCCCGGTACGCCTGAAGAACACTCTCGACCCTAAGGCTGAAGGCACCATTATCGACAATGTGCTGCTGAAGGGCAAGATCAAGGCTGTTGCAGCTAAGGACAACATTACTGCCATCAAGATCAAGTCGTCGCGCATGCTCTTTGCTACTGGTTTCCTGCGCAAGGTGTTCGAAATCTTCGAGTGCTATCAGACTCCCATCGACATGATTACCACGAGCGAGGTGGGTGTTTCGATGAGTATTGACAATACCTCACATCTTAACGAGATTGTTGACGAGCTGAAGAAGTATGGCACAGTTACAGTCGATTCTGACATGTGTATTGTTTGTGTTGTGGGCGACCTCGACTGGAGCAACCTTGGCTTTGAGACTCTTGTTCTTGATGCTATGAAGAACATTCCCGTGCGCATGATTTCATACGGAGGAAGCAACTACAACATTTCCTTCCTAATAAGGGAGGCGGACAAGGCACGTGCTCTTCAGAACCTTTCAGACGTACTGTTCAATAAGAAGTAAAAAATAGAAAAACATCAGTAAATGTTCCCCGTAGATAAATTTCAGGATACACGCACGCCGTTCTACTATTACGACACACAGCTTCTGCGTGAGACACTCAAGACCATCAATGAAGAGAGTGGCAAGCATGCCAACTATCATGTTCATTACGCAGTCAAGGCCAATGCCAACCAGAAGATTCTGCACATCATAAGCCAATACGGACTTGGCGCAGATTGTGTGAGTGGCGGCGAGATAAAGGCAGCTCTTGAGGCTGGCTTTCCTGCCGACAGCATAGTATATGCTGGAGTAGGCAAGAGCGATTGGGAGATAGAACTCGGACTTCAGAACGATATCGCCTGCTTCAATGTAGAGTCGATAGCCGAGCTTGAGGTGATTAACGAACTTGCACAAAAGCACGGCAAAAAGGCTCGTGTAGCGTTCCGTATCAATCCTAACATCGGCGCGCACACACATGCCAACATTACTACCGGACTTGCCGAGAACAAGTTCGGAATTGCCATGCAGGACATGGACAAGGTTATTGATGAGGCTCAGGCGATGACGAATGTTGAAGTTGTCGGACTTCACTTTCATATTGGTTCTCAGATACTTGACATGGGCGACTTCAAGGCTTTGTGCAACCGTATAAACGACTTGCAGAGCCAGTTGGCCAAGCGCAATGTGTTTGTCAAGAACATAAATGTTGGTGGCGGATTGGGCGTTAGCTACGACAATCCCGACCGTGAGCCGATTCCCGACTTCAAGGACTACTTCAACACTTACGCCACACACTTGCGTCTGCGCAATGACCAGCAGCTGCACTTCGAACTTGGCCGCTCGGTAGTGGCACAATGCGGTTCGCTCATAACACGCTTGCTTTACGTAAAGCAGGGTTCGTACAAGCAGTTTGCCATTGTTGATGCAGGCATGACCGACCTGATACGTCCTGCTCTATATCAGGCTCTGCACAAGATACAGAACATCAGCAGCAACGAGCCTGACGAGACATACGATGTAGTAGGTCCGATATGCGAGTCGAGCGACGTGTTTGCCAAAGCCATCGACCTCAACAGGTGTCATCGTGGCGATTTGCTTGCAATACGTTCTGCGGGAGCCTATGGCGAGATAATGGCAAGTGGTTACAACTGCCGTCCTTTGCCGGAAGGATACATTTCTGAAGAATTCAGATAAGATATGATAATTGATACAATATCAATAATTTCATGCATAATTATCACCGTGCTTTTGGTGGTGTCGGTCGTGGCCAATCCGTTTTTCCGCAAGACGGATAAGGCTGACGACTTTAACACTCCCAACTCTGTCAACGACAGCGATATGCCACGGATTACAGTACTTGTGCTTGCCAATAACAACGCGCAGGCTCTTGACGCTAATCTGTCAATCATCCTTACACAGGACTACGCTCCGGGCTACGAGGTGATAGTGGTAGGGGAGAAGGGCGATTTGCCAACAGAAGCGGTTGTCGAACAGTATGCACATCGTGGCCATCTGTATGCTACGTACATTCCTCACCGCTCGCTCTTTATGAGCAAGTCGAAGCTTGCTGTGGCTCTCGGCGTAAAAGCTGCGCACAATGAGTGGATAGTTATGGTCAATGCCGAATGCCGTCCGCAGTCTGACGTGTGGCTCAAGACGCTTGCTTCACGTATGGACAGCGATGCCAATCTGGTTATGGGCTATAGCAATTACGATTCAGAAGCGCGAGGATATTACCGATTTGCACGCTTGCGTACGATGTGTTATCTGTTGCGTCGTGCTGTAGGTTCAGTTGCCTATCGCACCAATGGCACCAACATAGCGTTCCGACGTTCGGAATTCATAGCCCAGGAAGGCTATCGTGGCAATCTGCAGCTTGTCAATGGCGAGTACGACTTCATCATCAACAAGTATGCACAGCCAGGACAGACACGTGTTGTTACAGCCGAGGACGCATGGATACGTGAAGACAGTCCTACATCCAAGCAATGGCACGATCGTGACATCTGTTATGCTCATATACGCAAGTTCCTGAGCCGTTCGACAGCACCACGCACTCTGTTCAACTTCGACATGACTATGATGTACGCCAATTATGCAGCTTTGGTTGCTTCGATAGTTCTGTCAGCTGTGTCTCAACGATGGATACTGCTTGCTGTAGCAGCTTTGTATCTTGTGCTGACAATCGTGCTGCGCTCGCTCATAGCCCGCAAGGTGTATGTTAAGTTTGGCGAGGAAATACCCGCATGGCGTACGGTCTTCTACGAACTGTCTATAGTGTGGCGTCATTTGTCAACCAAAATTCGCTATTCACGGGCCGACCAATACGATTTCACAACTCATAAATTATAATGAGAATAAAATACGTCATACCATCCAAGCCAAGCCCCTCATACATCAACATCGAGATGTGGCAGATGCTGGTTCACGAACTTACAGTTTGTGATCAGGTAGATATTGTGGACATGTCACCCGACATTGTCCACATTTTTGGCATTTGGAACATGCATAATGTACGTCTGGTGGAGCAATATCGAAGCAAGGATATTCCCGTTGTGTTCACCTCGATAAATGGTGTGCTTAGTATTGTGAATCGTGATGGCCGTCAGGTAAATAGTCCTAATATCATATATGCAGTACGTCGTATTGTCCGCTCTGGTGCGGTAGTACATGCATGTGGACAGTTGGAGCAGACTTTCTTAAGTGGTTTTGCCAAGTCTTCTGGCATACATGTCATCACAAATGCTGCATTTACTTCTACCGTATCTGTTGATGATATGGTAGCGTTGTTCCGCTCGCTCTACGGTAGTGCGATACAGTCTAACGACACAGCCGTACGCAATCGTATAAGCCGGCAGATTGCAAAGTACAACATTCAGGACAAGTCGATACATGATATATGTACACGTCTTATGTATATCCGTCAGCGCTTCAAGATGCTCAACATACCGCAATCCGTACTTGACGAGACATCACAGGCAATGATTGGTAGCGACTACGATGAGAAATCCATGCGACGTGCCCTCGATGAAATGCATCTGTCTAAATTTGCCTCATACACTATGGCGTTGCTCGAATCCAATAGTAGCCTTACCGAAGGCTTCATGCCAATCGACAGTCTCGATGGCAAAGTGGTGAGCGACATGCAAAAGCTAATAATTAACTAACATAAAAGCAAGTTATACTAAAATGGCAAACATACATCCCCCTAAACAGCAGGACATGAAGTATCTTCATCTGCTGGCTCAGTCGTTTCCCAATATCTCTGAGGCAAGCATGGAGATAATAAATCTTCAGGCCATTCTGCACCTCCCGAAAGGTACAGAACACTTCCTTGCTGACATTCATGGCGAGTACGAGGCGTTCCAGCACATCCTGAAGAACGCTTCGGGCAATATTCAGCGCAAGGTTAACGAGCTGTTTGGCAACACCATGCGCGAGTCTGACATGAAGGAACTTTGCACCCTCATCTATTATCCCGACCAGAAACTCGAACTGATAAAGGCTGCCGAGCCTAACATCATCGACTGGTATCGCATCACGCTTCATCAGCTCGTTTCTGTATGTCGTCTTGTAGCGAGCAAGTACACCCATTCCAAGGTGCGCAAGTCGTTGCCCCACGATTTCTCGTATATCATCCAGGAACTCCTTCATGAGCGTACCGATGATGCCAACAAGGCAGATTATGTAAACGTGATTATCGACACCATAATATCCACAGGTCGTGCCGACGACTTCATCGTTGCTATCTCCAATGTCATCCAGCGTCTCTCTATCGACCAGCTTCATATACTTGGCGACATTTACGACCGCGGTCCTGGTGCACACATCATTCTTGACACCCTGTCGTCCTATCATTCATGGGACATACAATGGGGCAATCACGACATTCTGTGGATGGGAGCCTTGGCAGGCAATCGTGCTTGCCAATGTAATGTCATCCGTCTGTCGTTGCGCTACGCAAATCTTGCCACCCTTGAAGAGGGCTACGGCATAAATCTTGTGCCGCTTGCCACATTCGCTATGGAGACCTATGGCGACGACCCATGCGAGGAGTTCGTTCCCAAAATAGCGTCAGCCGACTCGGCACGTATCGACCAGAAGACAAGTCGTCTGACGGCTCTTATGCACAAGGCCATTACCATCATACAATTCAAGGAGGAGGCAGCCATCATCAGGCGCAATCCGGCATGGAAGATGTCCGACCGTCTGCTGTTCAACAAAATAGACTATCAGAAGGGTACCATCCTTCTTGACGGCAAGGAGTATGAACTCAAGAGCAACTCTTTCCCGACCATCGACCCTCGTCATCCCGACCGCCTCACGCCCGAGGAGAAGCAGCTTATGGACAAGCTCGACCACTCGTTCCAGGTTTCGGAGAAACTGCACAAGCACATCCGTATGCTTCTTCAGCATGGTTGCATGTATGCTATATATAATAACAATCTGCTCTTCCATGCCTCTATTCCGCTCAATGCCGACGGCTCGTTGAAGGAAGTGGAGATTGCTCCCGATGTGAAGTGCTCGGGCAAGGAATTGCTCTACAACATCGGTATGATGATACGTACAGCATTCCAGACCGACTCAAGCGCGGAGGAGCGCACCTATGCCACCGATTATTTCCTATATCTGTGGTGTGGACCTGACAGCCCGTTGTTCGACAAGTCGAAGATGGCTACCTTCGAGCGCTACTTCATAGCTGACAAGGCAACACACAACGAGGAGAAGGGCAACTACTTCAAGCTGCGCGACAATGAGCAGATAGTCGACAATATAATGGATGCTTTCGGGGTGAAAGGCGAAAATCGTCATATTATAAACGGTCATGTGCCCGTACATGTATGCAATGGCGAAAATCCTGTCAAGGCCAACGGCAAGCTTATGGTTATTGACGGAGGCTTCTCGCAGGCTTATCATAAGGAGACGGGCATAGCCGGATACACACTTGTCTACCATAGCCGTGGATTTGTACTCGTTCAGCACGAGCCTTTCACGTCTACCCTTGATGCCATACAGAAATGTACCGACATCAAGTCTACAACGCAGATAGTTGAGATGTCTGCCCATCGTATGCGTGTAGCCGATACCGACATAGGTCGCGAGTTGTCCAAGCAGATTAACGACCTGCAACAGTTGCTCTATGCCTTCCGTCATGGATACATCAAGGAGGCTATGTCCAATAAATAATTTAGAAATTGAACTTTCGCAAGTTCAGAAGTTATAGAATTTAAAGAAGTTATAGAATTTAAAGCCGTATGCCTTACAGCTGAATATTCAGCAAAAAGAGTAATGGCTATAAATTCTAGCGACCGTATGGAGCGCTAACTTCTTTAACTTCTGAATTCTATGGACTTGCTAAAGTTCAGTTAGGAATTAATCCATTCAAGTTTATACCGAAATGATTAGAAGAGTCAGAATACAGGATGCTGCCGATATAGTGGCTATATATAATAGGTATATAACCGACACGACTGTAACGTTCGAGAAAGAACCTATATCAGTCTGTGAGATGCAGAAGCGTATAAGTGACATAGCCTCTTCATTTCCTTATTTCGTCTATGAAGATCAGGGTAGGGTAGTAGGCTATGCTTATGTACATCGATGGAAGGAGCGTGCAGCCTATGCTCACACTCTCGAAACCACCGTATATCTCAATCCTGACCTACGCCATTCGGGCATAGGCACCACCTTGATGCAGCATGTCATTAATGAGTGTCGTGCTCAGGACTACAAGGTGCTCATAGCCTGTATTACTGCTGAGAATAGCGATAGTCTCGAGTTTCACAAGCACCTGGGCTTCACGCAGGCATCACTCTTCCACAATGTAGGTGAGAAGTTCGGCCGCTTCCTCGATGTCATAGATATGGAGTTGCAGCTATAAAAGTAAACACAGCCCCTAAAAAATAATTTCAAGAATAATAACAAATATACTTTAATTATGAACAGAACCATCATTACAGTAGTAGGCAAGGACACCAAGGGTATCATTGCTAAAGTGTGCACTTATCTTGCCGACAACAATGTCAACATCCTTGACATTTCGCAGACCATCGTGCAGGAGTATTTCAATATGATGATGATTGTAGACATGACCAAATTGGAGAAGCCGTTTGTTGAGGTTGCCGATGATCTCGCAAAGCTTGGTGAGGGCATAGGAGTCCAGGTAAAGTGCCAGCGCGAGGAGATATTCGATGTAATGCACAGAATCTAATCACTCATAAACACAATAGTACGTCATGATAAATATCAATGAAGTTGTCGAAACCAACAAGATGATAGAGAAGGAGAACTTCGACGTGCGCACCATCACCATGGGCATAAGCCTTATGGACTGCGTGAGCGACGACCTCTCCACACTCTGCAACAATATCTACAACAAGATAACACGTCTCGCCAAGGACCTCGTCAGTACAGGCGAGCAGATATCAAAGGAATTGGGTGTGCCCATTGTAAACAAGCGTATTGCCATCACACCTATTGCTCTTGTGGGCGGTAATGCCTGCAAGACATCCGACGACTATGTAGAGCTTGCCCGTACTCTCGACCGTGCAGCTAAGGCTGTAGGTGTAAATTTCCTTGGTGGCTATTCGGCTATCGTTTCTAAGGGAATGACCCATAGCGACGAGCTTATGATACGCTCTATTCCTAAGGCTCTTGCCGAGACCGATCTTATTTGTAGCTCGGTTAATATCGGTTCTACAAAGACTGGTATCAATATGGATGCCGTGCGCCTTATGGGCGACATCGTGCGCCAGACTGCTGAGGAGACTAAGGAACGCATGTCGATAGGTTGCGCCAAGCTTGTTGTTCTGTGTAATGCTCCCGACGACAATCCCTTTATGGCTGGTGCTTTCCTCGGAGTGAGCGAGCCTGATGCTGTGGTAAGCGTTGGCGTGAGCGGTCCGGGCGTAGTAAAGTATGCTTTGGAACAGGTACGTGGCGAGAACTTTGAGGTGCTTTGTGAGACCATCAAGCGTACAGCCTTCAAGATTACACGTGTAGGCCAGCTTGTAGCCAAAGAGGCTTCACGCCGACTTGGCATTCCTTTCGGCATTATCGACCTCTCGCTTGCTCCAACTCCAGCAATTGGCGATTCTGTTGCAGATATTCTTCGCGAGATAGGTCTTGAGCACCCGGGAGCACCTGGCACAACGGCTGCCCTTGCTTTGCTTAACGACCAGGTCAAGAAGGGAGGCATTATGGCTTCCTCATACGTAGGTGGTCTTAGTGGTGCCTTCATACCGGTAAGTGAGGACCAGGGCATGATTGATGCCGTAGAGGCAGGAGCCCTTACTATCGAAAAACTTGAGGCTATGACGTGCGTTTGCTCCGTAGGTCTCGATATGATAGCCATCCCTGGCGACACTCCTTCTACAACAATTGCCGGTATTATAGCCGACGAGGCAGCCATCGGTATGATTAATCAGAAGACTACAGCCGTGCGCATTATTCCTGCCATCGGCAAGAAGGTTGGCGATCAGGTCGACTTTGGCGGACTCTTGGGTTATGCTCCCATTATGCCGGTCAACACATTCTCGTGCCAGCCGTTTGTAGACCGTGGTGGACGCATTCCGGCTCCAATTCACAGTTTCAAGAACTAACGTAATAAAGATAAATATCCAAATGCTCAACAACAATACCATTTGCGCCATCGCTACCGCCCCTGGTGGTGCTATTGGCATTATTCGTATCTCAGGCCCAAAAGCCATTAATATAGCCGACAGGATTTTCCGTCCTGTCGGCTCAACTCTTCCTTTGTCCGAGCGCAAGGCTTACACTCTTGCTTTCGGCAATATTGTCAACACTAATAACGACGTCGTCGACGAGGTGCTTGTATCCATATTCCGCGCGCCTCATTCGTATACAGGAGAGGATTCTGTAGAGATTTCATGCCATGGTTCTGCTTATGTGCTTCAGCAGGTTATGCTTCTGCTTACCGAGAATGGCTGCGTGCCAGCCGGACCGGGCGAGTTCACGCAACGTGCTTTCCTTAATGGCAAGATGGACCTCTCGCAGGCAGAAGCCGTTGCCGACCTTATCAGCTCTACCAATAAGGCTACGCACGATATGGCTATGAGCCAGCTCAAGGGCCACTTCAGCAACGAATTGGCCGACCTCCGTGCCCATCTGCTTAAGCTGACATCATTATTGGAATTGGAGCTCGACTTCTCCGACCATGAGGAACTGGAGTTTGCCGACCGTTCCGAACTATACACACTTGCCAACGATATCCATAAGCGTCTTCTCTCGCTTGCCCGTTCCTTTGAGGTAGGCAACGCCTTGAAGAATGGCATCCCCGTAGCCATAGTTGGCAACACCAACGTAGGAAAGAGCACTCTTCTCAATCACCTGCTACATGAGGATAAGGCTATTGTGAGCGATGTACACGGAACAACAAGAGATTTTATCGAGGACACCACCGTTATTAACGGCATACAGTTCCGCTTTGTCGATACTGCTGGAATCCGCGATACTGATGATGTTGTTGAAAATATAGGTATAGAGCGTACTTATCAGAAGATACAGGAGGCCAAGATTGTGCTTTGGCTTATCGACAAGCAACCCACCGAAGCTGAGATAGAAGACATAAAGGAGCGCGTGGAAGGCAAGAAACTTATCGTTGTAAGAAACAAGATCGACCTCACCAACTCATCATTGGATAATTCCTCATCGGCGAAGCCGACAATTCCACATTCCACATTCCACATTCCACACTCCTCATCGGTGGACATCAGCGCCAAGTACGGCACCAATATCCCCATGCTTGAACAGCTTATAGTAGAAGCTGCCGACATCCCACAAATCTCCGAAAGCGACATAGTCATTACATCCGTACGTCACTATTCTGCGTTGCTGCGTGCCGACGAAAGCCTGCAACGTGTTATCGACTCCATGAACCTCGGACTAAGCGGCGACCTTCTGGCAGAAGACCTCCGTATGGTGATAGATTACCTGGCTGAAATCACAGGCGAAGAGCGAATCACTCCGCAAGAAACGCTCAATGCAATATTTAGCACGTACTGCATCGGAAAGTAAGTTTATATTTTAACAAATCAAGTCAAG
>ULYE01027061.1_pt1 | contig 23398 bp, 18 predicted proteins | sample 1961921 | NCBI WGS metagenome assembly ULYE01 (sample SAMEA4835856, study PRJEB28245) | human gut metagenome | biome: gut microbiome; material: fecal sample | place: Denmark | collected 2008 | reverse complement strand
CTTTTACCCAGGGTGTTGCCCTGGGCTATGGGCTTCTGCCCCTGCGGGGCGTATTGCTGTGACTTTTGACACATCCTCTTTTTATTGTATATCATAACTCTCAACTAAAAAAAAGAACTGGCCGCCAGTGTCAATTAAGACTCCGACGGCCAGCCAATCGTTAGTATGTTATGAAAAATTTGAGAGTCCCCGAAACTTCACAGCTTCAAGGTTTTCTTCTTAGCTTGATGTGCTTTTCGTAACATTTCTCATGGACGCTGGCGAAGGGGTTTAATGTTGCGTCCAAACATGTTTTTAAGTGCACTTCAGCTTGGTGTTTTAACTTAAAATGATTTATTGAGAAAGCATAGAAATATCTTATTTGAGTAGGGTGGGGGCGGTCTGTCCGAGCGGCTGTCCTACAGTGCCGGTGCTGCTCAGTCCGTTGTGGCGTGCAGTGTCCGTTCGCACGGTGTCGGTCATTGCCATCGAGGCACCCTCATGCACCCGAGGCGTGTATGCGGCAGGCACTCCTGCGGGCACGTCTTCGGTGCTCTGGAATGACATTTGGGCTGCCTGGCTCAGCGTAAGTACTATAGCCACCATTGCAGCTGCCTTGAACAGCGGAGCAAAACGCTGGCTTATGAGCACCTTGTGTGCCTTCACCTCTTGCGGTTCGCCAACCATAGACAGCAAACGCTCGTCGAAATCATCGCCCAGACGGTCGGTCTTAGGCTCTGTCTGCTCATAAACGAACAGCGGACGATACTTGGCAAGCTCTTCAGGAACGCACAACTGACTGAAGAACGAGCGCAGAATCTGCTCCTCCTCAAGTGTTGTCTCGCCCTGCCAGTAGCGGTCAAGAAGTTGGTTTATGTATTTATAGTCCATAGTTGTCGTATTTCTGGAATTGTTGTTTAATAGTCTGCCGCGCGCGGAAGATGTTCACCTTCACCTGGTCCTCGGTTATGTCGAGTACGGCGGCAATCTCTTTGTAAGTCTTGCCCTCAATGTCGCGCAGTTGCATGCACGACCTTTGCTTTTCAGGCAGAGAGTCGATGAGCGTCCTTACTATCGTCACACGTTCGCGTTGTACGGTCTGTTCGTATGGTGTCGAGGCCGTATCGGCATGGTTGTCGCCTCCTTGTGGCGTCGTTTCGTCGAGCGAAGCGTTCTGGTTGTCGTGCAGTCGCATGCGGTCGAGAGCCAGGTTGCGGCAGATAGTGAGCGAGAATGCTTCCACCGACTCAATGGTATCCCACGAGTCGCGACGGTTCCACACCTTTATCAAGGTGTCTTGCACGATGTCTTCAGCCTCTTCGCGGCTCAGCGTGATGCGCATTGCCAGTCGGAAGAGCATGTCCTTCATCGGCAGGATGTCGTTGCGAAAACTAATCTTTTTCATCTGTGCTCTAAATCAATGACGATTGACGGCTGGTTTTGTTACAGCTGTCAGTCTTTATTTAACTTCGTTTAACAAACCGTTCGCATTCTGCGAGTATTTTCACGCGTGCTATCTTCATCACGACATAATAAAGCACTACGGCAATAATGAATCGTGTGATGAGCAGGGCTATCATGTTGCTCAGCGGCATTGTGGCTACATACGCCACGCCCATCACTCCTGCGGCTGCAAGTGCGAACGGCATGACGTCGCAGAAGAACATCCAGTAGCCGTAGCCTATCAGTCGGCGCACGAAGAACAGCCACACCAGCAGCCACGACGTATTTAATAATGTATAGGCTATGACCATTGTGCGTATGCCCATGGGCCAAATCATTATCATTGTGGCTATCTGGACGAGTCCCAAAGTGAACGTACACCAGAAGAAAGTGCCCGACCGTCCCTTCGATATAATCATGTTGGAGAAGAGTGTCGAGAGCGGCATAGTGGCACCCGAGAGGCACAGTATCTGTATGAGCTGTGCCGAAGCGAGCCACTTCTCGCCAATGGCTGTGACGATAAACTCCTTTGCCACGAGTCCGAAGCCGAACAGCAGTGGGAACGTTATGAACGCCGTGAAGCGCATCATCTTGCGGAACACGTCCTTCTGTCGGCCCTCCTCGCCGTTGAGGCTTACGAGTACGGGCTGCGCCACTTGCGCCACCATGCTCTGCACGAGCGAGTAGCACTTGGTGTTCCACTGATAAGCCTGGTTGTAATTGCCCGTGTCGCGGGGCGTGAAGTAGTGGCCCAGCAGGATGTTGAGCACATTGTTGTTGACGTGGGTCATGATGGTGGTGGCGAGAATCTTGCACGAGAAGCGGAACATACGGCGCACCGGGGCGAACGTAATGCCGTGGATAGAAGGGCGCCACGGTGAGAAATGCCACTGCAAAAGGGTGTTGATGCCTACATAAACGAGTCCTTGCGTGGCAAGCGACCAATAAGCCATGCCCGCAAAAGCCATGCCCACGCCCGTCAGACTCGACAGTATCACAGCCAGAGCGCCTGCTTCCGCCTGCTGCTTGGCACGCAGATGCTTGAACAGATAGGCCGACTGTGCCGTGCCTAACGATGCTATGACAATGCTCAGGAAGGCGTAGCGGCACAACGGCACTACGCGCGGCGTGTGATAATACTCGCCAATGAGCGGAGCGGCAAGAAAGAGAATCACATAGAGCGACGACGCCATGATGATGTTAAACCAGAACACCGAGTTGTAGTCCTCGTGCTTGGGGTGCTCTATATTGGTAAGCGCTGTGCGGAAACCGCTGTCCTGCAGCGCCGTGGCAACAAGCGAGAAGATGCTTATCATCGCCATCATACCATAGTCGGACGGTGCCAATAGCCTGCCCAGCACAATGCCGAACGCCAGCCCGACGAGCTGCTGTATGCCGCTGTTGAGTCCGCCCCACAACAGTCCTTGTGCCGTTTTCTCTTTCAGTGTACTCATAATCCTATTGAAGAAAAAAAGCCCCGCCTTATGGCGGCGAGGCTATATCATAAACATAATGATGACTTGCGCTATTATGACGCGTATGAACATGCCGAGCGGATATACCGATGTGTAAGCCACGGCGGCACGGTCGCCCCTGATGGTTTCGTTGGCGTAGCTCAGCGCCATTGGATTGGCCATGGCTCCGCAGAGCAGTCCGCAGATGGTGCCGAAGTCGAACTTCTTTGTCTTCAGCGCTATAGCACCCACTATGAGCAGCGGAACTACAGTCAGCGCCAGTCCTACGCCCACCCAGAGCAGTCCCTCGGGGCGTACCACCGTAGCCAGAAAGTCCTGTCCGGCAACAAGTCCGAGGCAGGCAAGATACAACGACAGTCCGAGCTTGCGCAGCATGAGCGATGCCGAACGTGTGGTATAGCTTATAAAATGTACGCGCGAGCCGAGTGCGCCGATGATGATGCCCATGATGATAGGGCCTCCGGCAATGCCCAGCTTCACCGGTGTGCTCATGCCCGGAATGCTGATAGGTATCATGCCCAGAGCCAGACCGAGCAGCAATCCGAAGAATATGGCACCCAGATTGGGCTCGTTGAGCACCTGAACGGCGTTGCCCAGATAAGCCTCGGCATGGTCTATGTTCTCAGGAGTGCCCACCACGGTGACGCGGTCGCCGTATTGCAGGTGCAGATTGTCGGTAGCCAGCAGCTTGATGTCGCCTCTCATCACGCGGCTCACGTTCACTCCGTATGACTGGCGCATGTGCAGCATGCCGAGCGTCTTGCCGTTGAGCTTGGTGCGCGTCATCACGATGACGCGGCTCTCCACCGTGTTGTCGATGGCGTTCCAGTCTATCTTCTCACGGTTCCAGTCCTTCTCCACACGCTCACCGAACAGAATTGTCATGGCAGACACCTCGTCGCGGTTGGTCACCACGAGCACGTTGTCGTCCATCTGCAGCTGCGTCGTTGCCAGCGGCACGATCACCTTGCCGCATCGCCAGATGCGCGATATGATGAAGTGGCGGTGGGTCATCTGCGACACATGGGCTATGGTCATGCCCGATATGGCAGGATTGATCACCACAAACTGGCCCACGAAGGTGTTGTCTTCGTCGTCGCCCGTGCGCGGCTCGAGGTCGGCGGGGCGCACAAGAAACTTGCGCATGAGTATCATGGCGAATATCACGCCCACAACACCCAACGGATAGGTCACGGCACATCCCAAAGCTGCACCGCTGCTCGACTGATGGGCGTTGGCAAGAGCCTGCTGCGCGGCACCCAAAGCCGGCGTATTGGTGGTGGCACCGCACAATATGCCCACCATTTCGGGCACGTTGATGGGCAACACCAGGCACAGCGACAGCGCCATGGCAGTTCCTGCCAGGATTATGCCCAGACCCCATAGGTTGAGCGAAAAGCCCTCGTGGCGCATCATGCCGATGAAGTTGGGGCCCACGTGCAGGCCGAGCGCATACACGAAAAGCGACAGTCCGAGCGTCTCGGCAAACGTCAGCATCTGTGCGTCGGCAGTGAAGTGGAGGCTACCAGCCACAATACCGATAAAAAATACGAAAGCCACTCCGAGCGAGATGCCCTTGACGTGAATCTTTCCCAATGCGAGTCCTATTGACACTATGAGCGACAGAACGATGATGGTCTGCACTGCCGAGTGTGTCACAAAAAGACTTTCAATCCATTCCATTTCTTTGTCTTAGTTGAATTATCCTATGTTTTTTCGTTTGGTTTTCTATGTCTTCTTAAGCTGTTGCAATCAGGCTGTCGTCAAAAGGAGTCCTTTTGGCTTGCAAAACGAATCCTTTTACCTTGCAAAAGGAGTCCTTTTGCATACCAAAACGAATCCTTTTACAGGGCAAAAGGACTACATTTGGAAACCGGCAGCAACGAGCCTGGTCTACGGTATAGTTTTAACCGACTGCAAAGTTAAGCAAAAATCCTATCATCTGAGATTTATTTCCATATATTTGCACGCAAATTATACAAGTCTGCCCGATTCGCTTCGCTGAAAAGCAAAATAACGTTTCGTTTACTTGATTTGTGTCAATTTATTTCAAAATTCATCAAAAAAGTGTCCATTTTCTTGTGTGGTCGGACACAAATTATTATCTTTGCAACGTGTTCGAGAGAATGCAATGTTTTTTCATTAGGTTAGTAGTTTGATAGATTTTAAGGTAAAGATTATGTTATTATTTTTTGGACCAATTGCAGTTTTTGCATGATTCAAAATTATTGATTAACATTATTCTTTGAGAGGCCGGTGCGAGTGATTCGTGTCGTCCTTTTTTTTTTGTATATAATCCCCCAAAGCCCCTCCCCCTTGCCCCTCCCCCGTAGGGAGGGGAGTGATGTGAAGAGTAAACTACAGTTGCGTCGCAAGCGCTTTCCGCATAAACAAAATGTCAATGATAGTTTTAGTGACGTGAATTCTGCTATGTGGCATTATATATATAATGTATATAAATAATAAAAGCGGAACGTTGGACTCCCGTCCGACGTTCCGCTTTTTGTATATGTATCCTACGGCATAAATGCCATAGTTTATCCAGCATACCGCTCCCCTCCCTGCTGGGGAGGGGCAGGGGGGTGGGGCTTTTCCCTTATAGTTTATCAAGCATACCGCTCTCCTCCCTACGGGGGAGGGGCAGGGGGTGGGGCTTTTCCCTTATAGTTTATCCAGCATACCGCTCCCCTCCCTGCGGGGGAGGGGCAGGGGGTGGGGCTTTCTTTATTCATTTTCGCCCGAAATCGGCAGGCACTTCGCCCCACTTGCGCGTCTCCCACTTCACCAGATAGTTCTTTATCTGATGCGTGCGGAGCCATGTCTCGGCGCGAGCGATTATCTGATAGAGTGGTTCGGTTTGCGGAGTGCGCTCCAGTTTGGTCTTGCACTGTCGCTTCTGAACCCACAGTATGGCGTTGTGCGAATCGGAGTAGATGGTCTTGCCCGTAATGCCTTGGCGGTCGAGCAATGCAAGCGCGTGTACAATGGCGAGAAATTCACCGATGTTGTTGGTGCCGTGCATCGGACCGAAGTGGAACACTTGCGCTCCGGTGGCAAGGTCGATGGCCTGATATTCCATCGGACCTGGATTGCCGGAGCATGCTGCGTCCACCGCCCAGGCGTTGGCCGTCACCTCCATGGGCAGCGGCAACACCGTGTCGTGGCGGTAGTCGGGAGGATTGAGTGTATCCATAAGGCTACATTACATGCGTTCAGGCACCTCAATACCCAGCAATGCCATGCCGTTCTTCAGCGTCTTGCCAACGTTCTGAGCCAGTACCAGACGTACAATCTTCTCGTCCTCGGTGTCGGCACCCAGGATTGAGTAGTCGTGATAGAACTGGTTGAATGCCTTGGTCAGCTCGTAGCAGTAGTTGGCAATGCCGCTCGGTGAGTAGTCTTTGCCGGCCTGCTCTACTGCAGCGCCAAACTCGTTGAGCTTCTGGATGAGCTCAATCTCCTTCTCGTTGAGCGGCATGTTCTCGCCCAGCTGTGCCGGAATGGCGATGCCCTCAGCCTGAGCCTTGCGCAGAATTGAGCGTATACGGGCGTATGTATACTGAATGAACGGACCTGTGTTGCCGTTGAAGTCGATTGACTCTTCAGGATTGAACAGCATGTTCTTGCGTGCGTCTACCTTCAGGATGAAGTACTTCAGCGCACCCAGACCTACGATGCGGGCAATCTCGTTGCGCTCCTCTTCGGTCATATCCTTAAACTTGCCCAGTTCCTCGCTTGTCTGCTTGGCGTCGCCAATCATTGCTGCAATGAGGTCGTCGGCATCAACTACGGTTCCCTCGCGGCTCTTCATCTTGCCGTTAGGCAGCTCAACCATTCCGTAAGAGAAGTGTACAAGCTCCTTGCCCCACTTGAATCCGAGACGGTCGAGAAGTATTGAGAGCACCTGGAAGTGATAGTTCTGCTCGTTGCCAACGACGTATATCATCTTGTCGATGGGGAAGTCGTTGAAGCGCATTTCGGCTGTTCCGATGTCCTGAGTCATATATACGCTGGTGCCGTCAGAGCGCAGCAGCAGCTTCTGGTCGAGACCTTCGCCTGTGAGGTCAGCCCAAACAGAGTTGTCGTCCTTGCGGAAGAAGAGTCCCTTAGCAAGTCCTTCCTCCACCTTTTTCTTACCAACGAGATAGGTGTTCGACTCGTAGTATATCTTGTCGAAGCCTACGCCGAGAGCCTTGTAGGTCTCGTCGAAGCCGGCATATACCCAGTCGTTCATCTTCTTCCACAAAGCGCGAACCTCAGGATCGTTCTGCTCCCACTTTACGAGCATCTCGTGAGCCTCCTTGATGAGCGGCGATTCTTCCTTAGCCTTCTTCTCGGCAGCTTCCTCGTCCATTCCTTCAGCCATGTACTGAGCCTTCAGAGTCTTCACTTCCTCGCGATAGTGCTTGTCGAAAGCTACGTAGTAGTCGCCGATAAGGTGGTCGCCCTTCTTGCCAGAAGTCTCAGGTGTCTCGCCGTTGCCGTACTTCAGCCATGCGAGCATCGACTTGCAGATGTGTATACCACGGTCGTTTACGATGTTGGTCTTCACCACCTTGTTGCCGTTAGCCTCCATAATCTGTGCCAACGACCATCCGAGAAGGTTGTTGCGCACGTGTCCGAGGTGGAGCGGTTTGTTGGTGTTGGGCGATGAATATTCAATCATCACGAGCGGAGAGTTCTCAGTTACGGGCTTCTCGCCGAACTTCTCGTTGGCGTTCATATCGTTGAGCAGTCCGAGCCAAGCCTTCTTGTCGATGACGAGATTGAGGAATCCCTTCACAACATTATAGTCGGCGATGGCCTGACAGTTGTCCTTGATATACTTGCCGAGGTCCTGTGCTGTGTCCTCAGGCTTCTTGTGCGAAATCTTGAGGAATGGGAACACTACGAGAGTGAGGTTGCCCTCAAACTCGCTTCTGGTCTTCTGCAGCTGCACCATCTTCTCAGGCACGTCCTGACCGTAAAGTTCTTTCACCGCAGCTATTGCGGTAGCGACGATTTGCTGTTCTATTGTCATGATTTTATTCTGTTTTTATTCAATTATAAATAATGTGTGGGCGTTTTGTTTGCAAAGTTACGCTTTTTCTTTGACATGACTCTTGTGTAAGAGTATGATTTTAGCACACAATCACTTTACAACAACCTTTCGCACGCTTCCGTCGGAGTATCTGACGATGTTGATGCCGCGTTCGGGCTTCAGCAGTCGTCGGCCGTCGATGCTCATGCGCATGGTCTCGCGCGCAGCGTTGGTGCTTGTGCCTGCAATGCCGGTGGGACGCTGTCGCGGAGTGATGATGATGGGGTTGTCGTCGTAGCCCTCCGTCAGGTGCAGATTGGTGATACTGCCCACCTCGGTAGATGTCTCGCCCAACCATCCGCATTGCTGCAGCACACTGGTCTGTATGCGTATGAAGTCGGCATGGTCAAGATGCTTGGGGTTGCCGTCGCTGTCTACCGCCCAGTCGAGGTCGAATGTGGTGTACACTTTGTCTGAGTTTGGAGCGGCATCTGCATATCCGTATGAGTCGGCTGCATAACGATAGCTCACCCATAATTGCGGATTGTCGGTGTCAGAACCGTCGCCACCGTAGTTGACAGCATTGTTGGGCAGTCGCGCTCCACGAAATGTTATCTGGTCGTTCTCTTCCCATGAGGGCCAATACGACTGTTTGTGAAATTTATTCTTTGGCTGCCAGCCTTCTGCAGTCTGCTTGCTGCCGTCGGGATTGGTCCACGATGCTGTCCAGCGAATGTAGTTGTCGATGGTGATATGTGGCGTTGTGCTTTCGCCAGCTTCTACAGTTGGCTTGTAATAGGTTATCTCGAAACGGTGCATCTCGGTGGTGTAGTATTCCGAACCAGCCAGTTCGTACCACTCAGCCGTCTCGGGTGACGAGCCTACTCCAACGTACACGATGCCCGGTTCAATCGAACCTCCTATTGTGGCATCGCCATACTTGGGGTCGTTGGTTGCATAGAAAGCATTGCCAAGGATGCGTATGTCAGAGCCTTTGCCGTTCTTTATGGGTTGGTCGAGAGCCACGGTGATGTAGCCTCCGGCTGCGCCGAGACACACGGGGTAGCCATCCTCCAACTGCTCTTCGCATGCCTTCAGTCGCTCTTCTGCCGACATTGTGTTGTCGATTTCGGGGAGATTATTGGTAAACTGACCCGGTGCGGGGCAATATTCGAGCACCTTAACTGTCTGTTTGGCTTGCGCTGATGCCGTCACTACAACCATAATGAGTGTGGCAAGAAGTATTGTCAATCGTTTCATATTCTGTTTTTATATTGCTAATATCCTGTATTTACATTGCTAACATATTGCTTTACATTGCTATTATTCTGCCCGGATTGACTCCGCGCAGCAAATATCGTTTGAGTTGCACGCCCTGGCGGTCGAATTCATAGACATATCCGTTGGTGGCATACGACCGTGCGTCGCTGACATACATGTGGCCCGACAGTGGCGATATGTATATGGCGTAGGGCGACTGCATGTTCATTATCGTCTCATTGGCAGCGTTGTAGTCGGCCAGTCCTTCGCTGGCTTCGAGCGAGGGCAGGCTTATGGTGTGCGCCGAATAGGTGTATGTACTGGTGATGTATGAGTAGCTGGAACCTATCATGTAGAACCTATTGTGATAAGCACAGTTGTATGTGGCGGGAAAATTGTACACCCGGAACTCGTCGTTAGCCATGTTGAGCACGATGCAACGGGGCGGAATGTGGTACATATCGCCTGCCGAGTTGATGCAGATGTACTGTCCCGACTGCGACATGATGCCGTACAGATTCTTGCATCCGGTGTCGATGCGACGCAGTTCGCGCATAGTCGGTGCGTCAACCACGCTTACGGTCTGCTCATATCCGTGATCTTTGGTCTGCGAGCTGTATCCTCCCGTATTGGCAATGTACAGACGGCCGTCGTAGTAGGCGATGCCTTCAGGCTCGTAGCCCACATGACAGGTGTCTACAATCTGCTTTGTGCGCAGGTCTATTTTAGCCACATAGCCCTTGTCGGCATACGATGTTATGTAGAGAAATCCCTTGCCGTCGGTAGCCAAACGGCGGTTGTTGGGGATGTTTTCGGTAGCGGCTATCGCCGTGCCGTCGGGTCTTATATACTGTATAATGTTCGACCAGTTGACGCTTATGGCTATCAGCGTGTCGTTGATTTGCAGTATATCGAGGCCAGTGTCGCCCAGATGCTGGCCTGGATTCTGCTGTTGGAACCATCGGTTGGTCAATACTCCATGGTCAATGAGCGACAACGACGAGTTGTCCATGCCCCACAGTCCCTCGCAAACGACAATGAGTCGGTCGGAATCGGATGTCGGCTCATCGGGTGTGGGATAGTCGGCAGGCTGTAACGAGCACGAAACGAGGAGCAGGAGCGTCATAAATGTACACAAAAAGCCTGCTATGCCACAATCCGTAGATGTCGTGCGCGACATGCTTTTATGGCGTAGTGTATTCAATATAATCATAATAATATTCCGTAGCTGTACGTTGGTGGTCATCTGACTATAGTCAAAAAAGATGTATTTTCAAAATTTTTTCGCTGCCAATCTTCTTCTATATCTTCCACTGCAGAGTGAATTTCCAGTTGCGACCGGGCATAGGGTAGCGCTTCACTACTTCGTGGCGCGAGTTGGTCAGGTTGTTGCACTCTATAGTGGCTTGTACGTTGTGCTTGCCAATGTGGAACTGCTTGTTGAGTTTCAGGTCGACGGTGTACCAGTCGCCGAGCATGTCCTCACGATTGTTTGATATCAATGCGAAGCGATCGCCGGTGTATAACCACGACGTACAGAGCGAGTAGCCGTCGTATCCGAGGTCGAGTATGAGCGAAGCGGAGTGCAACGGCGAGTAAGGTATGGTGTTCTTGTACTCCGGATCGGCTGGCGACGAGTAGTCACGGTCGCGCTGACAGGTGTAGTTGGCGTTGGTTGAGAGCGAGAATTTACCCCACTGGCGGTCGTAACCGGCTGTAGCGCTCAGTCCCAACGACTTAACGAGTCCGAAATTGACCATCGACCAGCGGAACTGGCACTTCATCGGAATAGCCACAATCTTGTCTTCGATGCGGTTGTAGTACATGTCGAGGGCGAGATGCAGATACTTGTCCTTATAGTCTACGCCCATATCCCATTGCGATGTGTACTCCGGTCGAAGCTGCACATTGCCCACCAGCGTATAGTAGAGGTCGTTGAGCGTAGGCGCACGGAATATGCGCTTGTGGAAAGCACGCACAGTCCATGGTCCGCCGTGCCACGACGCCAGATACATAGGAGCCAGACGGCTCAATGGCGAGGCTGCCGAACGCGTGTGGTCGGATATGTGTGTATAGAGAAGAGCTACGTTTGCCTCAAAGCCTCGATAAGAAGCTATTGCCGACAGCAGCGACTTTGAGTCAATACGATATACGTAATCAAACTTATACACGTCGGCATTGAGGTCGGTCCAGCGCAGGTCGGTGCTGGCTGTAAGCGACAGGTAGCGTGTGTTCCACGCTCCGGCTATGGAACCGTAGACGTCCTGCTGGGTGTAGTGATTGTCGCAGAACATAGTAGAGGCGTTGGTATTGGGGTCTTGCAGATAGTGCAGATAGTCGAAGGCGTACTTGATGTTAGCCTTCAGTCCGAAGTGTTCCCAAGCGTGTTTGTATGATGACTGCACGAAGAAGTTCTGGTCCCACTGGCGGTCGGTAGAATCCCACTGGTCGGAAAGTCGTCGGATGACGGGTCCGGGGAGTCCGCGCTCAGAGTTGTAGTAGTACACGTGTGTGGAAAGTCCGCGATAGAATCCGGCAGCCTCGACACGATAGAATGTTATGTCGGAGTTGTTGCGACGGCCCACCGTGTCCTCCTGCTCCGAGCGGAAGCGGAAACCGTAGTTGCCTTTGGTGTGCTGATATTCGGCATCGACAAACATCAGGTTCTTCAACGAGAAATAACCCTTCACCTTGTTCAGTCCGAACGAGCCGCATCCATACTCCAGCGAGTATGCAGTCTCGGTAGGACGTCGGGTCTGCATATATACCGTTGCAGCCGAGGCATACTCCGATGCCGACTGCAGGCGTTCGTTGCGGTTGGCGTTGTAGAGCGATACCGACTCCATATTGCTCAACGAGTAGCGTCCGAGGTCAATCTGTCCGTTCTGCGCATTGTTGATGCGTATGCCGTCGAGATACACTCCCACGTGCTGCGAACCTAATGAACGCACGTTGACAGTCTTCAGTCCGCCCAGTCCGCCGTAGTCCTTTATCTGCACGCCCGAGAAATACTTCAAGGCATCGGCAACGCTGGTTGTTGACAGATTCTGCAGCATTGCCCCCTGCAATGTCTGCGACGGTGTGAGATAATGAGGGCGCACGCCTACCACAGCCACATCCCGCAGGGTGTGGATGGAGTCGAGTCGCGATGTCTGAGCCATCGACTGCATGCCCAGCAATAGCATTATAAGTAGTATATTGAATTTGTACATCGGTGCAAAGTTACTCAAAAAAAAGCAAAAAAGGCGGCAGTACGCTCTCGCGCTCTGACCGCCTCATGTCTAACCTAATTATTTTGGATTGGATAAAAACTATTATTTAACCACAACTTTCTTAACCGTTCCGTCAGAGTACTTCACGATGTTGATGCCTCGCTGAGGCTGGCTGATGCGCTTGCCGTCGATAGTGAAGCGTGCAATCTCGCGAACGTCAGCAGAGGTCTGGGTGTCGGTGATGCCAGTAGCCTTAGTTACAAAGAATCTGACTGTAGTTTTAGTGCTGATACCGTTAGAGCAGAAGTTGAGCGTAACAACTGTGCTTCCTTCCTTCAAACCCTTAACGACGAGCTTGCCGTCCTTAACAGTTGCTGTAGCAATATTTTCTTTGCTCACGTCCTTTATGGTTTTAATGATAGCAGCCTGGAAGTTGTCGGCATCGCTGCAAACCGTAGCAAGGTCAACCTTAACTTCCTTGTTCTCCTCGACAGTTACAGCATCCATTTTGCCTGCAATCGGATCTTCAACATCGGGGAAGACAAACATGCCAGGGAACCAGAAGTATTTCTGTGTGAGTTCGTACTCATTAAGCTGATTGCCATTGTTGTCGTAGATGCGCACAGCGTAGTCCTGAGATCCCCAATCCTTAAACAGACTAACATACAGATTGTCGGTCACGGGGTCGACACGCAGGTTGCTTGCGCTGTACATTTTCCATTTGCCAGCATCGTTAGTGAGGTCTACAACCTTAGCAAATTCGTTGTTGTCGATGTCGTACTTAAACACCTTTAATATGTTCCAAGTGACAGATGTCCAATAGATAACATTGTTCTGCATACTTGCGCACAATCCGTCCGGACACCAAGCGTCATTCGAGTTGGCAGGAACATTTATACCCTCAGGCAAGCTGATAGTTTCAAGCTTATTGGTCTCGGTATTGACACGGCTAATGCCCTTGTCGGTGCTCACCCACAGCTGTCCGTCCTTCGACATAGTGATAGAATAGACCTTAGCAGAGGAGATAGTAGCGACGATACGGTCGGTATTGCAGTCGATAATGCGGAGACTCTTGCCATACTCTGTAGCGTATACGTAATCGCCAAGGCGCACCATATTGCCACACTCTCCGAGTTCAGCGTCGCCACCATCAGCGTTTTTCACGGCAGCACCTACAGTCAGTTCGTCGAGATTGAGGGTGTATATACCTTTTGAAGTACTTACATAAGCCTTGTGCTCATCAACACCACAGAACGAACGTCCGTCATTATCACCATCGATATCCTTTATCTGCTTTATGATACGCATGGTGTTGGCGTCGCATATAGTGATGCGTCCGCCCTCTACTTTTGCACCTCCGTCCTTTGCCTGCTTAGCAATGATGTAGTAGCGGTTGCCCCATGCAGCACCAAAGCAAGCCGTAGCACCAATCTCAGTAGTATTGTTATATACGAACTTACCGTCACGTGTGAGATAATTGGTAGTAGAATTTCTATGACCGAACCAGTCTTCATTAACTATAAATACGCCCTGTGTATAGTCTACTGTTGCAGGCAGATACTTGATATTACCATCATATTCGTTACGCTCGCCACCTGATAAAGATGTAAAAACCCAAGCATCCACGCAACCATCGGTTAGTACACGACCCGATGCTCCAGTACCAGAGTAGCCCAAAGCATCCTCCGCTTTTTTAGCCACATTATAACTCCAATAACCTGAATACCACCCCGAGTTCCATGCATCGTTGTCGATATCGGTGGCAGCGCAATTGTCAAATACGCCAGAACTTACATATACAATGCCATTACGCGGATAAACCTCGTTTTTAGGAGTGGTAACGGTGACATGGCGATTGCCATCAATGTCATAGCCAAAGCCACCAAAGGTAGTACCATATGCCGAACCAGATTGGGCAATTACATAGAATGCAGGGTCGGCTTTTGCCACGGCACGTACAAGGTCTTCGCCAGTTTTCTTTTCAGACGATTTCCAGCGATAGCCCCAAACGAGAGTCTTGCCGTCGTTTTGTCCGTCAGCCCACTTAATGGCAAGAGCAGCCTTGCAGTCGCCTTCGCCTGCCCAACGCTCTATTTTAGAGAAGTCGATGCCCGTTGTCGCAACGGCTTTGGCAGCCTTCTGTATGCGTGCAGCTACAGTGGCATTCACCTTGCGTGGTTGTCCCTGAACATTAATGGTTGTGGTTTGCGCAAGTACAGACACGCTGATGCACAAAGCCAACACAATAGAAGTAAAGATTTTCTTCATACGCTTATTGATATAATTAAAGTATATGCCCATAGCATCACGCCATGAACTATGTAAACATTCTTTTCCAGTGATGTTAGTCTGTCGTTCGTGCCCAATCCACGGGGCGCATAGAACAACCTTACGGCAAATTCGGCAGGTCTTCTGACTTACCGCCCAGACGCGAACGCCTTCCCGAGAATTCAACATTCAACACTTAACATTCAACGTTGAAAAAAGCATCAGTGGCATCGTTGTTCACGCCCGATATAAGGGCGGCTCACAGCTGCGGGACAGTCGGGGACTCTCACCCCATTCCCTTTTAATCGTCTCCTTCAATAATAAGAGAGGCGAACCGTTGCGGTTGCAAAATTATATAAAAATCCTGAATTACAACTCTACTTGCATTTTTTTTGCAATATACATCTGCGAATATCGCATAATGCATCGGCTGAGTAGACAATATTTGCATTTTTTCATCGCTCAAAACTGCGAGTTGAACGCACAAAGAAATCTTTTGCTCGAAATTCGTGAGTTTTGCGCGTGCAGCGTTATGTTGTTTGTACACAATAAGTTAGGCTGGTGTGCGCTGGATTGTGCAAGTTTGGCAATAGCAAAAGGACTCCTTTTGCATAGAAGAAGGAGTCCTTTTGCTATGCAATTAAGCCTCCGTTGCATTGCAATTGTACTAATATTGCATACTAAAAAGCCCCCTTTTGCATTGCAATGGGGGCTGAATGGATGAAATATATGGTTGCGGACGCTATAAAAACGAATGAATTCGCCTAACGAATTCTCCAGAATCAATTTTTTGTTTGTAACACTTTTTTACTGCCTGGACAATATTTCGCGAAGCGAATTTTGAATTAGGAATTCTACAATATTCATATGTTTGCTTGGCAAAAAACTCTTTTCTTTTGACAAAGATACGACAATTACGCTGATAAACGATAATTTCATTTGTTTTTAGATTTTATTATCAGTCTGCGGAATAGTTATGAGCATAAGGTAAGAAGCAAGTTTCTTATACGCAATTATCTTTCCTGCAAATGTTAAAAATAGGCTTCATAATGTCTTTTTTATTATAATGTTTCTTGTTTATGAAACATTATCCTTACTTTTGTATGCAAAATGAAAATGTATGGCACAAAATATATTTCGACTTGTCTTGACGGACGAGGCACAAAACTTCATTGAGAGTTTACCCGAAGCGGTATCCTATAAAATTTACTACAACATCAAGCGTGTTGCAGGTGGTGAACGCAACAAGGAACTTTTTAAGAAGTTGGAGAATTCGGAAATATGGGAGTTTCGTACATTATACAACAAAACGGCTTATCGCTTATTCGCCTTTTGGGACAAAGACAAAGAGACTTTGGTAATTGCCACTCACGGTATCATTAAGAAAACCCAGAAGACACCAAGTAAGGAAATTGCGAAAGCAGAAGCAATAAGAAAAGAATATTTCAAAAACAAATGATTATGGCACAAATGAATCTTACCCCATTAGACGATGTGCTTGACAAGCATTTCGGTAAAGTTGGCACTCCAAAACGTGACGCTTTCGAAAGTGATGTGGATGAAGCCTTGCATGCTTACAGATTGGGCGAAGCTATCAAAAAAGCTCGCATAGAACAAAACTTAACCCAAGAACAACTTGGTGAGCGTATCGGAGTGAAAAGAGCGCAAATATCTCGATTGGAAAGAGGTTATAGCATAACCATTCCAACTATGAGAAGAGTGTTCAAGGCATTGGGTGTAGTTACCGCAACTATTGATTTGGGAATAGCAGGGAAAGTCGCACTATGGTAATTACAAATTGAAAGACAAATAGAACAAATGTTGACAACAGAATTACTTTTTTTGGTTGGCTTTGTGGTGTTTATAGCAGCCATATTGGTATTGGACATGCTGGTGATTGACCGCAAGGCACACGTTGTATCCATCAAGGAAGCCGGAACATGGACGGCAGTATGGATAGTCCTGGCTCTGGCCTTCGCCATATTCCTGTATTTCCATGGCGACATGGTGCATGGAATACAGAACTTCAACGACCTACAGGCAGTATCGACACGCTATGCTTCGCATCTGAAGCTCAATCCCGACGACTTTGAGGCGAGCCTACAGCAGTATCGCCACTACATGACCATATCGTATATATCGGGCTATCTGATAGAGAAGACGCTGTCGGTAGACAACCTCTTCGTGATGATGATGATATTCGCATCGTTCGGCATCGACAAGAAGGAGTATCAGCATGCGCTCAACTGGGGCATTCTGGGAGCTATCGTGCTGCGCTTTGTCTTCATCTTTGCAGGTGCAGCACTCATCAGCCGCTTCGAATGGATATTGCTCGTGTTCGGTGTTTTCCTGCTGTATAGCGGCGTAAAGATGTTCTTGGACCGCAATAAGAAGGAGGAGATAAACGCCATGAACCATCCCGTAGTGCGTTTCTGCAACAAGCACTTCCATCTTACGCCGTTGGTGATGACCGTGATATTCATCGAGTTCTGCGACCTGATATTCGCATTCGACAGCATACCAGCCGTCTTCTCTGTGACACTCGACCCCTACGTAGTGTTCTTCTCCAACATCTTCGCCATACTCGGCTTGCGTGCCCTCTTCTTCCTGCTGGCTGCCATAGCCGACAAGTTCCGCTATCTGAAGGTAGGCGTGAGCGTGTTGCTGGTGTTCATAGGTGTGAAGATGCTCATACACAAATACATCGAGATTGGAGCCATCAGCTCGCTCGTATTCATACTCCTGGTGCTGGCGGTAAGTATATGTGCTTCGATAGTCATCAAACCAGCCACTACTGAATAAAGCAAATAGTGGTGTGTCAAATGGAAGTTATCGGAATTTATATATATGTCCGATAACTTCCATCACATTTTCGGGACGACTTTTTGTAGCGTTCATCACATTTTTGGGACGACTTTGCAGAAATGTATGCCAATTCTTGAATACTCTCCCCTTTTACTTTTTTACTCTTTTACTTTTTTACCCTTTTATTACTCTTAAAATAAGTAAAAACCCCACTCCTCTCGCTTGTTTTAGGTAATTTTGCAATTTACAAAAATATAGAACAAACGAAATACAAATGAGCTTAACAGGCATCATACGCAATGCGTTCATTCCCCGACAGCACAAGCTGGAACGTCATTTCACCGAACCAGAGGCGCTGCAGCACGACGTGTTGCAGCATCTGCTGCATACAGCGGCAGGTACAGAATACGGCCGAAACCACCTTTTCGGCAACACACGTTCGTACGACGACTTCGTGCGCAACGTGCCAGTGAACACATACGAAGAACTCAAGGGCGACATCGACCGCATGCGCCACGGCGAATCGAGCATCTTATGGCCTGGCACCGTGAAATGGTATGCCAAGTCGTCGGGCACTACCAACGACAAGAGTAAGTTTATACCAGTGTCGAGCGAGGGACTGCATCGCATACACTATCAAGGAGGCACCGACGTTGTGGCCCTTTATCTGCAGAACAATCCCAAGAGCCGAATGTTTGACGGCAAGGGACTCATTCTCGGCGGATCGCACTCGCCCAACTACAATCTCTCCGACTCGCTCGTGGGCGACCTCAGCGCCATACTCATCGAGAACATCAATCCGCTCGTCAACCTCATACGTGTGCCCAAGAAGCAGACAGCGCTGCTCAGCGACTTCGAGGTGAAGCGCGACCGCATAGCCCATGAATGTCTCAACAAGAATGTCACTAACCTTTCGGGTGTTCCGTCGTGGATGCTCAGCGTGCTGGTGCGTGTGCTTGAGATTACGGGCAAGGAGCACATTGATGAGGTTTGGCCCAATCTGGAGGTGTTCTTCCATGGCGGCATTGCCTTCACTCCGTATCGTCCGCAGTATGAGCACATCATCACAAGCGACAAGATGCACTATATGGAGACCTACAACGCATCGGAGGGATTCTTCGGCATACAGAACGACCCCACCGACAAGTCGATGCTGCTGATGCTCGACTACGGCGTGTTCTACGAGTTTCTGCCTATGGACGAGTTTGACAGCGACTCGCCCAATATCGTGCCGCTTGAAGGAGTGGAGATAGGCAAGAACTACGCCATGCTCATCTCTACATCGTGCGGACTGTGGCGCTACATGATTGGCGACACCGTCAAGTTCACATCTGTTCGCCCCTACAAGTTTGTCATTACCGGTCGTACCAAATACTTCATCAATGCCTTCGGCGAGGAACTTATACAGGACAACGCCGAGAAGGGACTGGCTTACGCTTGCCAGAAGACGGGTGCCGAGGTGAAGGAATACACGGCAGCACCTGTATTTATGGACCAGAACGCCAAGTGCCGCCACCAGTGGCTCATAGAGTTTGCCAAGCAGCCTGCCGACATAAACGAGTTTGCCGACATTCTCGACCGCAGTCTGCAGGACATCAACTCCGACTATGAAGCCAAGCGATTCCACGACATCACCCTGCAGCATCTGGAGATAGTAGTGGCACGCCCCGGACAGTTTGACGACTGGCTGCGCTCTAAGGGCAAGTTGGGCGGACAGCACAAGATACCGCGCCTCTCTAACAACCGACAGTATATCGAAGAGATTATGAATACTCCCGCCTCAGGTATTTAAGCGGTCAATACATTCAAATCCTTACATTATTATATATATGAACATATTCAAAAATCTTTTATATAGAACAATCACATCACTCCCCTCCCTACGGGGGAGGGGTAAGGGGGTGGGGCTTGCAGGGTATGTAGGGCATGTAGGGCTTTTGTTTTCGCTTATGCTCCTGCTCCTTCTCGCTTCGTGTGCCCGTATGGGTCGCCCAGATGGCGGATGGTATGACGAGACTCCTCCACGTGTGATTGGTGCATCGCCTGCCGATGGTGGTGTGAACGTGTCGGCAAATAAGGTGCACATCTACTTCGACGAGTTCATCAAGCTCGACAACGCCACCGAGAAGGTTGTGGTGTCGCCACCGCAATTGGAGCAGCCCGAAATAAAGTCGACCGGCAAGCAAATAAAGGTGGAGCTGAAGGACTCGCTGAAATCCAACACCACCTACACCATCGACTTCTCCGATGCCATCAGCGACAACAACGAGGGCAATCCCTTGGGCAATTACACCTACAGCTTCTCTACCGGCGACCACATCGACACTCTCGAGGTGTCGGGACACGTGGTGCAGGCAGACAATCTCGAACCCGTAAAGGGAATACTCGTCGGACTCTACGGCGAGATGGAAGACTCGTGCTTCATAAAGAAACCTATGCTGCGTGTGGCTCGTGCCGACTCGCGCGGACACTTCATAATACGTGGTGTGGCACCAGGCAACTATCGCATCTACGCCCTGCAAGATCAGGACGGCGACTACAAGTTCTCGCAGAAGGCAGAACAGATAGCCTTCACGCACGACAGCATCAAACCTTCGTTCTGTGATGCGTTCCGTCAGGACACCACTTGGATTGACTCGCTGCACATCAAGGACATAGCACGTGTGGGATACACACGGTTTACGCCCGACGATATTGTTCTGCGTGCGTTTACAGAAACGCTCACCGACCGCTATTTCCTTAAAGCCGAGCGACAGCAACCCGACCATTTCAGCATCTTCTTTAGCTATGGCGACAAGCAGTTGCCTGAGATAAAGGGACTCAACTTCAACTCAGACGGTGCTTTTCTTGTACAGCCATCGCTCCATCGCGACACCATAACCTATTGGCTGCGCGACACGATGCTTGTCAATCAGGACACGCTCAGCCTGCAGATGACTTATATGGCTACCGATACGCTCGGCAACCTCGTCAGCCAGACCGATACACTCACAGTACTCTCAAAGCTGCCTTACGAACGCCGACAGAAAGACTTGCGCAAGGAATTTGAAAGCTGGCAGAAGCAGCAGGAGAAGAAACGCAAGCGCGGCGAGCCTTACGACTCGATAATGCCACGCAAACTGCTCACACCACGCATCTCGTCAGGCTCGTCGCTCGACCCTGACCGCAATGTGGGATTCGCATTCGAACGTCCGTTAGCTGCGGTCGACACGTCGAAGATACATCTATATGCACGTCAGGACACGCTCTGGTACACCATGCCGCTGCGCTTCCGCCCCGTTGTGCAGAAGATAAAAGGCGACACAATCAACTCTGATGGAGTGACATCGCTGCTCAACTATGAACTTCTGGCAGAATGGAAGCCCGATACCGAATATAGTATAGAGGCCGACTCAATGGCTTTCGTAGACATATACGGCAACGTGTCGCCGGCGATAAAGGAAGGCGTGAAGGTGAAATCGCTCGACGAGTACAGCTCGATAATCTTCACCATTCCGCATTTCACCGACAAGAGCGTTGTCGTGGAACTGCTCAACCAGCAGGACGCGGCTGTGAAGAAAGCCTCGGTAATTGACGGTACGGCACAGTTCTATTACGTTACGCCCGGCACTTACTATGCCCGTATGTTTGTCGACGACAACAATAATGGTATATGGGACACCGGCGACTATGCAGCCGACCGACAACCCGAAATGGTATATTACTATACCGACGAGATAGAGTGCAAGGCTAAATGGGACGTCACGCTCAACTGGAACCCGACACTACGACCGCTCAACGAGCAGAAACCGTCGAAGATAGTGAAGCAGAAAGCCGAACAGCAGAAGAAACTGCAACAGCGCAATCTGCAGAGAGCAAGACAGATGGGAATACCTTACCCCTTCTAACAACGTATGGGAAATCTGTGTAGAATCTAAAACAAATACGATAATATGAAAACAAGAAAACTAATACTCGCTATAGCCCTTGTTATCATGGGCGTATGCTCGGCGCAGGCACAATGCAAGTTCAAGAACACGGCATTCAAGTCGGGCGAGTTTCTTACCTACAACCTCTACTTCAACTGGAAGTTTGTATGGGTGAAGGTGGGCAACGCTTCAATGTCGACCGTAGAGAGCAGGTATCATGGCAAATCTGCCTATCGTGCCTCGCTCATCACACGCACATCGGCAAATGCCGACAAGTTCTTCAGCATGCGCGACACGTTGCTCTGTTATAACACTACAGAACTTGAACCGCTCTACTTCCGTAAGGGAGCACGCGAGGGCGACCGCTATACCGTAGACGAGGCTTTCTACACTTATCCCAACGGCAGAGTACACGTGAAGCAGCATCGTCAGAAGAAGGACGGCACACATATGTGGAAGAACCACACTCCTGATGCTTGCACATTCGACATGATAAGCATTTTCCTCAGAGCACGCTCGTTCAATCCCGAGGGATGGAAGAAGGGCAACCGCATCAACTTCCCCATTACTGACGGAGTGAAGATAATCAATGCCGTGCTCGAATATAAAGGCAAGACCACTATCAAGGCGGATAACGGACACAAGTACCGCTGTCTGCAACTGTCATACATAGAGCGTGAGGACAACAAGGAGAAGGAAATCGTGCGATTCTTTGTCACCGATGATGCCAACCACGTGCCCGTACGTCTCGATATGTTCCTCAAGTTTGGCTCGGCTAAGGCTTTCCTCGTAGGCGCCAAAGGCGTGAAGTCACCTATGAAGTCAGTCGTGAAGTAAGACTGCCACATCCGTCCAACACATTAATATAATACGTCCGACAAATGAGATTTCTTATAATAATAGCAGCTTTCCTGCTCGCATCATGTACCGATTTCAATATAGGTAGAAACACGGATGCCGGCAAGAAGCGACAGTTCACCAACGAGACGTTGCTCGGCTACACACCCGTGAAGCATCAGGGCAGCAGTCCGCTTTGCTGGGCTTACGCCATGCTTGCCACTATTGAGACCGAACATATACAGATGGGCGACTCGGTCAATCTGTCGGTTGACTATGTGGCGCGACATCTCCTTGCCGAACAGGCGCGACAGCATTTCCTTTCAAGTGGATACGACCGCATCACACTTCGCGGTACGGCTCCGCTGTTGCTGAGGCTGATAAGCGAGTATGGCGTAATGCCTTACGACTCCTACAACGCCCCGTCGCTCAACTACAAGGCTCTGGCGCGACGCTTGCAGACCATGTCAGAAACGTCGCACGACTTGAGCCAACTGTCTACCCGTGCACAGCGACTCTTCGACGAGCGCATAGGCTACATGCCTAAGAACGTTTATATGCTTGGGGCCGAATACACTCCACAGCAGTTTGCCCATAGCGTCTACATGCTCGGCGAGTACACAGCTCTTACAAGTTTCACACATCATCCCTTCGACCAGACATTCGCCATTGAAGTGCCCGACAACTATAGCGACGAACTCTTCTACAACGTGCCCGTCGACGTGATGATGCGGCGCATAGAGATGTCGTTACGGGCTGGTCATCCAGTATGTTGGGAGGGTGATGTGACCGAACCCGGATTCTCATTTGAGCGTGGCATAGCCGAACTGCCCGACGATATTCCATGCACACAGCAGCAACGACAGAAGGCTTTCGAGACACGACGCACCACCGACGACCACTGTATGTGCCTCATCGGCATAGCTCATGACAACAAAGGCCGCCGCTACTACATAGCCAAGAACTCGTATGGCACCAAGAATCCATACGGCGGACTGATGTATCTGTCAGAAAATTATGTACGTATGAAGACCGTAGCAGTCGTTGTCAAGAACGTGCATTAATAGATTCCATTATTTCTAAAACTTATAGCTGATAATTTAAGGGGCATACCTTTCGGGGTGTGCCCCTTTTTTCGGCAATTTTTGTTACCCCTCAAATCCGCAACCTATAGGGTTTAGTGGGATTTTG
>ULYE01003750.1_pt1 | contig 23473 bp, 16 predicted proteins | sample 1961921 | NCBI WGS metagenome assembly ULYE01 (sample SAMEA4835856, study PRJEB28245) | human gut metagenome | biome: gut microbiome; material: fecal sample | place: Denmark | collected 2008 | reverse complement strand
GTGCCGTCAATATAGATGTTCTTAGCCCTCACTTTCTTCAAGACGCCCTTGCTAAACTACCTCAACACAAGCTTATAGCCATAAACTGCCGAAGCGGTAAACGTAGTAAAAAGGCAGCTGACATCTTGATACGAAATGGATTTAAGGTTGTTGAGTTGGACAAGGGTTTCCTTGGTTGGGTTGCAGAGGGAAAGAAAGTCGTAAAATAAGGATGTATATTCCTCACTAATAATTGTTCTTATGAAAGCATATACATACATTGAACCAGGCAAGTTTGCCTTGGTTGACAAGAAGAAGCCAGAGTTGCAAGAATCTACAGATGCCATTGTGCGCGTAACTCTTGGTAGCATCTGCACAAGCGACCTACACATAAAGCATGGTAGCGTGCCGAGAGCAGTTCCAGGAATAACTGTTGGCCACGAGATGGTGGGTGTTGTAGAACAGATAGGCAGCGATGTTAAGGGTGTGAAGCCTGGCGACCGCGTAACCGTCAACGTTGAAACTTTCTGCGGTGAGTGCTTCTACTGCAAACATGGCTACGTCAATAATTGTACGTCGTCTCATGGCGGTTGGGCGCTGGGCTGTCGCATCGACGGAGGACAGACAGAGTATGTGCGTGTGCCGTTGGCTACGCAAGGACTCAACAGGATTCCTGACAACGTTTCAGACGAGCAAGCTCTCTTTGTAGGTGATGTACTTGCCACTGGATATTGGGCAGCAAGTATAAGTGAAATAACCCAGGACGACTCAGTACTAATCATCGGAGCAGGTCCTACCGGTATTTGTACCCTCCTTTGCGTTATGCTCAAAAAGCCCAAGCGCATCATTGTATGTGAACCATCCGAAGAGCGCCGTCATTTTGTTAAAGAGCATTATCCTGAGATTCTGCTCACAACACCTGAAGAGTGTCTTGATTTCGTGATGAATACCAGCGACCATGGAGGTGCCGACCGTGTGATTGAGGTGGCTGGGGCAAAGACAACATTCCAGTTGGCTTGGCAATGTGCACGTCCTAATGCCGTTGTAACCATCGTTGCCCTATACGACGAGTCCCAGCAGCTTCCATTGCCTAACATGTATGGCAAGAACCTTACGTTCAAGACTGGTGGCGTTGACGGATGCCACTGCGACGAAGTTCTGCAGCTTATTGAACAAGGCAAGATAGATACAACTCCTCTAATCACACATCGCTTCCCCCTAAGCCGTATAGATGAGGCCTACAACATATTCGAAAACAAAGAAGACGGAGTAATAAAGATTGCTATTTACAATGAATAAGATAACGATGCTTGGTACGGGCAACGCCACAGTTTCCCATATCTACAACACTTGTTTTGTACTCTCTACTGCCACCACCCAACTCCTTGTTGATGCAGGTGGCGGCAATGGCATTCTCACCCAGTTACGCAAAGTTGGCATCCCAATTTCTGACGTTCATCATCTGTTTGTAACCCACGCCCATACCGACCATGTGTTGGGCGTAATATGGGTGATACGTATAGTGGCACAATACAAGGACTACGTGGCCCATTTGCACGTCTATGGCAACGATAAGGTGATGAAAGTAGTGCGCACAATTATTGATATGATTTTTGCCAAGAAACAGTTGGATAAAGTTGGCGAACGTGTTGTATTCCATGAACTTACCGACGGCGAGAGCTTCTATGCAGGAGACATAAGCCTTACTTGTTTCGACATTCATTCTACAAAGGAGAAGCAGTATGGATTCCGTGCACAGCTTCCCGACACAACTGTTGTGGTGTGTCTTGGCGACGAACCTTACAATCCGCTTAACCGTTCCTACGTAGAAAATGCCGACTGGATGATGTGCGAGGCGTTCTGCCTATATGCCGACCGCGACAAGTTCAAGCCTTACGACAAGTGTCATAGTACGGCTCTTGACGCAGGAAGACTATCAGCCGAACTTGGCGTGAAGAATCTTATACTGTATCATACAGAGGAGAAGACGATTGCCACACGCAGAGAAAACTACACCAAGGAGGCTGCTGAGAACTTCAAGGGTAATATTGTCGTACCTAACGATTTAGAGGAGATAAGTCTCGCTTAAAGTATGAAACAGGAAATAATCAATACCGCTACATCGACACTCTGCACACCAACAAAGGCGACATTCTGCAGACCAGCTCCGAGATAAGCGGACTATTGCCAGAAGACTATCGTCTGCGTTTGGGTGAGATTTATCTACCAATAGAAAACAGACACGTATAATATGTGGAAATAATGTATACTCTATGCCCAAAAGATTTATAACATTAACTTATTAAAATATAAAACAATTATGGAGATTGGTGACAAAATTCCAGAAATGCTTGGTATCGACCAAGACGGACTTGAGATTAAGGCAAGCGATTATCGTGGTCGCAAAATAGTACTTTACAGTTATCCAAAAGCCAACACCAGTGGCTGTACAGCCGAGGCATGTTCGCTACAAGCGCATAAAAAGGAACTTGCAGAAGCTGGTTACGAGATTATAGGTGTAAGCAAGGACAAGCAGGCTCTACAGAAGAAGTTTGCCGATGCTAAAGGCTTAGAGTTTCCGCTTATTGCCGACACCGAAACCACACTATTGCAGGCTCTTGGATGTTGGGGCGAAAAGGTTGTTTGCGGCAGAAAAACTGTCGGCATCCTGCGCACTACATACCTCGTGAACGAAGAAGGTATCATAGAGAGAATATTTACTCCGAAGGAAATAAAGACAAAGATTCATGCGGAGCAAATATTGAAGGCTATTAAAGCATAACAAATTTAAAAGGAAAGAAATTGTTTTGTTTTTCATCTGCCATCTGCAACCCTCTCTGAAAAACCTCAGCAAACAGCTGACACTCAACATCTTATAGGGTTGCAGATGTGGTTGCAGATGGTTGCAGATAAAACGCTCCATCTGCAACCTATATAATATACTGACAGTCAATGGTTTAAATATTGTTTTTGAGTCGTGGTTGCAGATTTGCAGATAAAACCAGAAAAACTTTTTTTCGCAGAGTCACGAAGCCTTCGTGACAGGCCAAGGAAGCCTCTATTGGGTCCCAAGGAAGCCTTACTGACTGACCAATTAAGCCTTACTGACCAACCAGCCAAGCCTTAATTTCACTTTATTTATGTAAGTGGCAGTCCTTTAATTGGTAAGAAAATTGTATTTTTGCATACAGATAAATTTTAATTAACTCAACTTTAAAAGATATTCATGACAATAACATTAGCTATTCTCGCCTTCTCAGCCGTATTCTTTGCCTTAGGTAAAGTACGCTCCGACCTCGTTGCGCTGTGCGCCCTTGTTGCCTTGTTACTTGCCGGTATTCTAACGCCTCAAGAAGCCTTGTCTGGATTTTCAAATCCGGTAGTCATTATGATGGTTGGGTTATTTGTTGTAGGTGGCGCCATTGTACAAACGGGTCTTGCAAAGAAAGCCTCTGGCAAACTTATGACGTTAGCAGGTGATAGCGAGTTGGGTTTGTTCTTGCTGCTGATGGTGGTTACTGCCGTTATTGGTGCCTTTGTTAGCAATACGGGCACGGTGGCATTGATGATGCCAATAGTGGTAAGCTTGGCGCAGAAGGCAAAGATGCGTGCAAGCCGACTGCTTATGCCACTTGCCTTTGCCAGCAGTATGGGAGGCATGCTTACTCTTATTGGTACACCGCCCAACCTTGTTATACAAGAAGCCTTAACGGAGAACGGATTCGAGCCGTTGAAGTTCTTTAGTTTTCTGCCAGTAGGAATTGTGTGTATCATAATTGGCATCGTTGTATTGTTACCTTTAAGCAAGCGATTCCTTAATGGTAGTAAGCAAGGGCACGACAGCGAGCAAGGCAAAAAGCGAGGAAAATCGCTCGACGACCTTATGGAGGAATACAATCTGAAGGGCAATCTATCGGTATTTACGGTTGGAAAGCAATCGATTGCCAATGAGAAGACACTTGCAGAATTGGACATTCACCATCGCTATGGACTGACCGTGCTTGAGGTACGCCGTATAAAGCAGCCTCGTTCTCCGCTGATGAAGGAAGTAGAGCAACGTCTTGCCGGACCAGACACAAAACTTGTAGAGAACGATATTGTGTACATTAGCGGCGACCCTGTGCAAGCTACAAAATTCGCAACCGATATGAAACTTGACAAGACAAGCGAAGAATTGGCTTTTTACGATATCGGTATTGCTGAGGTTGTGTTGATGCACAATTCGCGCTTGTGCGGCAAGACACTTAAGGAGACAGGATTGCGCCGACTTTATAACGTAAATGCACTTGGCGTTCGTCGTGGCGACAGCTACATCACCGAAGGCATAGCAGAAATGAAATTTCGTCAGGGCGATATAATCTTAATACAGGGCAAGTGGGCCAATATATCCCGCATTGCAGATGTGGCAGACGGTATATTAGTAATGGGACAACCTTTAGAGGAGGCATCACGCGTTACGCTCGACTATAAGGCCCCGCTTGCTGCAGCCATAATGCTGCTTATGATTATGACAATGGTGTTCGATTTTATACCAGTGGCTCCGGTTACGGCTGTTATGATGGCCGGACTGCTTATGGTAATTACTGGCTGTATACGCTCGGTAGAAGCAGCCTACAAAACAATCAACTGGGAGAGTATAGTGCTTATAGCTGCCATGCTGCCTATGTCTGTGGCACTTGAAAAGACTGGAGCCTCGGCAATGGTGGCAAGCCTACTGGCCGACAATTTAGGTCAAGCAAGCCCCTATGCCCTGTTGGCAGGCGTCTACTTCACCACGTCGCTCCTTACGATGTTTATCAGCAACACAGCGACAGCTGTGCTAATGTCACCTATAGCACTAACGTCGTCAGCCACTGTAGGCGTTAGCCCCTACCCCATGCTCTTTGCCGTAACACTTGGAGCCAGCATGTGCTTTGCATCTCCATTCTCCACTCCACCAAATGCGTTGGTTATGCAGGCAGGTGGTTATAGTTTTATGGACTACATCAAGGTGGGTTTGCCCCTGCAGATTATTATGGGATTGGTAATGGTAGGTGTGTTGCCTCTTATTTTCCCATTTTAAATATGTGCTATGCTAATATAAATGTGTAACTTTGCACAATGAAATAAGAAAACAACAAGTAAGAATTATATAAACTATGCCATTAAGATTACCGGATAAACTCCCTGCAATAAACCTTCTTAAGAAGGAGAACATATTTGTGATGGACAACACGCGAGCCACAAGCCAGGATATACGTCCGTTGCGCATTGTCATTCTTAACCTTATGCCTCTAAAGATAACGACAGAGACCGACCTCGTGCGCCTGCTGTCGAACACACCATTGCAGATGGAGATTTACTTTATGAAACTCAAGAGCCACACATCCAAAAACACGCCGATAGAGCACATGATGATGTTCTACAAGGATTTTGACGTGTTAGCTAAGGAGAAGTTTGATGGTATGATCATTACAGGGGCACCAATAGAACATCTTGAGTTTGAGGAGGTTGAATATTGGGAAGAAATCTCAAAGATCTTTGCTTGGGCAGACACACACGTTACGAGCACTATGTACATCTGTTGGGCAGCCCAAGCAGGGTTGTTCTATCATTACGGAATCCCCAAATATCATCTGTCCAAAAAGATGTTTGGCATCTTCAAGCAATATACGCTACAGCCACAGATACCATTATTCCGTGGTTTTGACGACAATTTCAGTATGCCTCATAGCAGACATACAGAGGTTAGGCGCGAGGATATTGATAAGCACAAGGAGTTGGAGATTGTGGCTGAGTCGCCAGAAAGTGGTGTGAGCATTGTTATGGCTCGTGGTGGTCGTCAGATATTTGTGACTGGACATATGGAGTATTCGCCATACACGCTTGATAGCGAATATCGGCGCGACCTTGGCAAACGAGACGATGTCGAGATGCCAAAGAACTATTATAAAGATAACGACCCACATCAAGCCCCACTCGTAACGTGGAGGGCACATGCCAACTTGATGTTCAGCAACTGGATAAATTATTATATTTATCAGGAAACTCCATATAATATTGAAGATATTGAGTAAAAAGAAATATGAATACTAACAATAATAACATTCCCCGCCCCATAGAGCTCCTTGCACCAGCAAAGAACTTGGAGCAAGGCATCATGGCTATAGACCATGGTGCCGATGCTGTATATATTGGGGCCAACGAGTTTGGTGCACGTCAAGCCGCAGGAAATAGTATTGAAGATATAGCTCAGCTTGCTGCATACGCACATCAGTTTGGAGCAAGAGTATATGTAACCGTCAACACTATAATATACGAACACGAACTTGCCAATGCTAAGTTATTGTTACGACGTATTGTAAAGGCAGGTATTGATGCTATACTTGTACAAGACATGGCAGTTGTGGAGATGATGAAAGAGATAGCTGCTGAACCCGAAATGCGTGGAGTTAGTATGCCAGAGCTCCATGCAAGCACGCAGACAGATAACCGCACAGCAGAGAAAGCCACATGGCTAAGCAGCATAGGATTCAGCAGAGTGGTGTTGGCACGCGAGTTGTCGATTGATGAGATTAAGGCCATACATAAGGCAGTGCCACAGACCGAGCTTGAGGTGTTTGTACATGGTGCCTTGTGCGTGAGCTATTCGGGTGCATGCTATGCCTCGCATCATTGTTTTGGACGTAGTGCCAATCGTGGCGAATGTGCCCAGTTCTGCCGACTTGCCTTCGACTTGAAAGATAATCGTGGAGATGTTATACGCAAGGCAAGCCATTTGCTCTCGCTTAAAGATATGAACCAGCTGGACCGATTGGAGGACATCATAGACGCAGGAGCAACATCGCTTAAAATAGAAGGACGCTTGAAGGATGCCGCATACGTTAAGAATGTAGTAGCGGCATATAACCAAAAGCTCAACGATATAATCGAGAATAATCCAGGAGTGTATTGTCGTAGCTCAAGAGGAAAATCTGAATATACATTCGTACCAAACTTAGACAAGACCTTCAACCGTGGCTTTACCCACTACTTTTTGGACGGACGTCGTGACGATATCTCGTCGTTTGATACACCTAAGGCTATGGGCGAATATGTAGGATATGTAAAAGAGATCAGAAGAGACTCGTTCAACGTGGCTGGTACTGCTATGTTTGCTAATGGCGACGGGCTGTGCTTCTTTACACAAGATCATAAGTTACATGGATTTCGTGTAAATCGTGTGGAGAACAATCGTCTATTCCCTCTATCCATGCCAGAGAATCTAAAGGCAGGTATGGCCCTCTATCGCAACAACGACATCGTCTTTGAGCGAGCTATGGAAGGTAAAACTGCAGAACGAAAGCTTGACATCGACATGACCATTGGTGTAGATTGTGGCAAAATTGTACTCGAAGCTGAAGACGAGGCTGGACGCAAGGCTTTCTGCACGCTTGACGAACCGCTTCAGGAAGCTCAAAAACCTCAGAGCGACAACATAATTCGCCAGCTTGAGAAATTGGGCAATACACAGTTTAGACCTCGCAAGACAAAGTTAGAGGGAGGTGTTGGCAACATGTTTATACCCTCAAGCAGGTTGGCTGCAATGCGTCGTAATGTGATAGCTCTGATAGAAGAACAGCCTATAAACATTGGCGAAACTCCGGATGCATCAAAACTTACATACAGCAACAATGAGAGTTGTACCAATAAACGTAAACATGCCATTGATGCCGAAAAGATAAATGTAGCCAATGTTGCAAACCATCGCGCTGAGGCTTTCTACGAGGAACATGGCGTCAAACATGCAGCAGCTGCATTTGAACTTACGGATAATGCATATTCAAGTAAAAGAATATATGGCACACCGCACACAAATATGCCACTTATGACATGTCGCTACTGCCTACGCTATGCTATGGGCTATTGTGTTAAACGTGGAGGAAAACAACCTACATGGAAGGAGCCATTGCTACTCGAGTCGTCTGATGGTCGACAAGTGCGCCTCGTTTTTAATTGTGCAAAATGCCAAATGGAGGTATATGCGTTATGAGGAATGTCAAGAGAATAATGTCAAGAGTTGTGGCTATAATAATAGCCACACTAACTCTTACAAGTTGCTATCACACCACAACACGTCAGCATGAAGCTAATACGGGCGCATTTTACCAAAAACATCATTATGCTCAGAACTATAACTTTGTGGTAAAAGCCGACTCTTTGGCTTTGTTGCGTCAACAGCCAGAGGAATTGCTGAATGGATTGACAACAGATTCATTCTTTGTAGAAAAGGGTAACCGACTTGTAGTTGTTGATATACGATTGCTCAAGAATGACCCCATTGACTCTGTTTGGGTGCAGGTTGCACGCGATCAATATACATTCGGATGGGTGCACGAAAGCAAACTTCTGCCTAATGTCGTTCCCGACGACCCTATATCGCAGTTTATATCAACTTTCTCGGATACACACTTGCTTGTGTTCTTGATAATCATAAGCGTTATAGCTATAAGCTATCTTGTACACAGCATAAGGCAAAAGCATGTCAAGGCGGTTCATTTCAACGATATCGATTCGTTCTACCCTACACTTCTTGCCTTAACAGTGGCTACTGCAGCAACGTTTTATTCAAGTATACAGATATTTGCGCCAGAGACATGGCGACACTTCTATTATCATCCTTCGCTGAATCCATTTGCTGTTCCGATGATTATATCCGTATTTCTTGTGTCGGTTTGGTCAATAATAATAATAATGATAGCCACTATAGATGATGTGCTGCACAAATTGCCAGCCTGGCATGCCTTACTTTATCTATGTGGATTGGGGGCAGTTTGTGCTGCTAATTACATCATTTACAGCATTACTACGTTATATTATGTAGGATACCTATTGCTTATTGCCTATTTTATTTATGCCATTAAACAATATGCCAACAAGAATTTTTACAAATATTCATGCGGCAAATGTGGTGCAAAAATGAAATCGAAAGGACGTTGCGAAAAGTGCGGTACGATAAATGAGTAGGAAGAAAGGGTATGTCAAAAGTCACATTATGATTTTTAGCATACCCTCTACTTTATATTACAAACGAAGCTCCATACACCAGCAACAAATAGCGGAGGAACTTTCCGATGCTTATGCTTGTTATGGATATAACGATGTTGGCCTTCATTAGTCCAAGCAATATTGTTATAGCACTTCCAAGAATGGGCAAGAACGCAAAGAATCCCATCCAAGCTCCACGGCCACCAACAAATCGCTGAGCCTTGTCTAGACTTTCTTTCTTGACGTGTAAGTAACGTTCTATCCAATCGAGTCTGCCCATACGCCCTACTCCATAGTTGAACATAGAGCCAAGAATGTTGCCTATTGTGCCATATATCACTAATGGCAATGGTTCTAAACCGGCAGCTTGCAAGCCTACCATCACAGCCTCACTACTGAATGGGAAAAAACTGCCAGCAAGGAACGCTGATATCAACATTCCCCAATATCCCCAATCAACTAAACAATTTAGAATGGCATCCATATATTTATAAACGTCAGTAAAACTGTTAATATCAATATTATGTAGAATGAAATGTTTGTAATGCGTGTGTATGTCAAGGCGATGTAATGGCCTATCATAGGCGATGTGTTTACTATGAGCAACGCAAGAAGAATGTCGAGATGCTGTGGTTGTAGCCCTATGAACAATATTATACTTAGAGACATAACAGAGAAAATCTCGAACAACATGCGTGTTCTTATCTTGTCTTTATAATTGTTCAGCCTAAAGTGAATCATTCCAATAATAGACAATAGTGCAACGTACGATGCTGTTACTATATGTGTTAATGGAATTTCGTTCCATTCTATTATGTTGCTATTATCATATAACGGGAGGAAGTGATTGGGGATATAATCAAATTTACCATAATATAGATAATAGGTAGCAATAAACAAATATGGTAGGATTAGGCCAAGCAATGAAGCAAAATAAGCTCGAAAACTTCTTATCATAACATTTGTTGCCACAAGAATCCATATTATAGGTAATAAATATAGGATCTGCACAAAAAAGACACTTGCAATGCCAAGCATCATAAACGCATAAAAAATACGTCCTATAGCACGATTGTCTTGATAGGAACTAAATAGAAACAGATAGAAAGCAATAAAACACGATTGTACAATGCCACAACGAATGTCAATAAAAAGGAAATGTGACATTACTGCAAGGGCAAGAAACGAACATGATACCATTCTACTATAAATGCGTATGAGCGCATTGGTATTGTTTAGTACCATTATCAAGAAAGATGAAAGGGCAAGCAAACCAAACTGTATCCACAACTTGTCTGCAAATAATCCACCTGCTGCACATATCAAAAAAGCATATACACCTATAAAAGGTAATGCAATACGGCTCTCGGCCACATGGTTTTGAAATCGCTTAACTATCATTTATTCTTATCCTTTTAACTTAAAAAAATAGTCAGGCACCACTAACTGATGTTAGTGGTATGCCCGACATTTATTTGTTATTAACTCAGAACTAAAAGCTCAGACTAATAATATTTTAAAGGTCCTGTCCTATATCACGACGGAAATATTTGTCGGTGAACTCTATCTTTTGAGCCGCGTCGAACGACTTGTTAAGAGCTTCTTCCTTATCCTTGCCATAGCTGCTTACAGCAATAACACGACCACCATTAGTAACGACATTGCCATCCTTTAAGGCTGTGCCGGAATGGAACACGACAGAATCAGCCACGTTTTCTATACCATTAATAACGTATCCCTTTTTGTATGCTTCAGGATATCCTCCACTTACAAGCATAACACAAACAACGGCACGTTCGTCAAACTCTACTGTACATTTGTCAAGGCTTGCTGTAGCTACACCTTCGAAAAGATCAACAATGTCGCTCTTTAAACGAAGCATAACACTTTCGGTTTCAGGGTCACCCATACGGCAATTGTATTCAATAACCATTGGTTCGCCATCAACATTAATCAACCCAAAGAAGATAAATCCTTTGTAATCAATACCGTCATTAGCCAATCCATCTACAGTAGGACGAATAATACGTTCGTCTACCTTCTTCATCCAAGCTTCGTCGGCAAAAGGTACAGGAGACACACTGCCCATTCCGCCGGTATTTAATCCTGTATCATGCTCGCCAATACGTTTGTAGTCTTTGGCTTCAGGCAAAATCTGATAGTTCTTACCATCGGTCAAGACGAAAACAGAACACTCTATACCACTAAGGAACTCCTCTATAACTACACGTGCAGAAGCATTGCCGAACATACCGCCAAGCATTTCGCGAAGCTCCTTCTTTGCTTCTTCCAAAGTAGGCAGTATTAGTACGCCCTTTCCTGCACACAAACCATCAGCCTTCAGCACATAAGGAGCCTTAAGTGTCTCAAGGAACTTCAATCCTTCTTCAAGTGTTGTGCCATCAAATGTCTCGTACTTTGCGGTAGGAATATTGTGACGCTTCATAAAGCGCTTAGCGAAATCCTTACTACCCTCAAGAACGGCGCCAGCCTTTGACGGACCTATGACAGGTATGTGTTTAGTTCGCTCGTCGTCACGGAAATCGTCGTAAACACCTTTTACCAAAGGATCTTCAGGGCCAACAACAATCATATCTATGTTGTTGTCTACGGCAAACTTCTTCAGACTTTCAAAATCGTCTGCTTTAATGTCTACATTCTCACCGACACTTGCAGTTCCTGCATTTCCTGGTGCAATAAATAGTTTCTCACACTTTTCGCTTTGGGCGATTTTCCAAGCCAAGGCATGTTCTCTGCCACCGCTTCCCAACAAAAGGATATTCATTAGTGTTTATAATTTAAATTATTATTGTTTAATTGATATACATCTACGGAAACGTATAATGTTTAGTGTCTAATGACATTTGCGCTAAAAGCATACAAACAAACATTATACACTAAACATATACTTTTACTTTAAGTAATCAAAGAAATACTGACTTATTCGCTCATGGAGATGTGTACTCTGATGTCCACGCATATTGTGTGGTTCGCCAGGGTATACAAAGAAATCTGGCTGTGTACCGGCTGCTATACAAGCCTTTAAGAATGTAAGGCAATGTTGTGGCACCACAGTAGCGTCATTATAACCAGTTATAATCTGCAACTTACCCTTGAGGTCTTTGGCTTTGTAAAGCAAAGAGGTCTTCTTATAGCCTTCAGGGTTGGCTTGCGGAGTATCCATATAGCGCTCGCCATACATAACCTCATACCAATGCCAGTCGATTACTGGACCACCAGCTACACCTACCTTGAATACGTCAGGATAATTGGTCATCAACGAGATTGTCATGAATCCTCCAAAACTCCAACCATGCACACCTATACGATCGGCATCGACGAATGAAAGACTTTTAAGGTATTCTACACCCTTCATTTGATCCTTCATCTCCTCCTGACCGAGTTGACGGAATGTGACCTGTTCAAACTCTTTGCCGCGGTTCTCAGAACCACGATTGTCAAGAATGAAGAGCAGATATCCATTCTGAGCCATATATGTCTCCCACGAGCGTGATGAGTAATGCCAACGTGCATCAACGTTATGTGCATGAGGTCCACCATAAACATATACAATGGCAGGATACTTCTTCTTTGGATCAAAGTTTGTGGGCTTAACCATACGCCAATACAGGTCTGTTGTACCATCAGCAGCCTTTACAGTGCCACATGAGTACTCGGGTACGTTATAACCCTTCCATGGGTCTTCGGCTCTGAAGTAGCTAAGATGCTTGCCGTTATCTACATTTACGATTGCTATATTGCGAGGTACATTCGGTGATGAATAGCTATCGTAAATATATTGTCCACTTTCACTAAGAAGTCCGTTATGCCAACCATCACCAGTTTCGTCCATCAACGCACGTTTGCCGGTCTTTACATCAACAGCAAAGAAATTGCGCTGAATAGGGCTAAGCTCGTTTGAGGCTATTATGATGCTTTTGCGCTTGGTATTGAAACCAAGAACATCCATTACTACCCATTTGCCTGAAGTAAGTTGCTTGATTTCCAACGACTCTGTATTATGTGCCATACGACTACCATGCTTGCCGAGAGTGCAGAGATAAAGATGGTTGTATCCGTCCTTCTGACTCTGCATGACAAACTGGCTGTTATCCCAAGGCAAGAACATGATAGGATGCTGTGGCTCAACATACTTGGCATCGGTCTCGCGGTAAAGTTCGCCATTCTTTTCACCTGTTGTTGCATCGTAACTAACAAGACGGCAATCGTTCTGGTCGCGATTAAGCTCGAACATATATATAGTCTTGTCATCTGGACTCCAAGCAATATTTGTAAAATATCGGTCGGTTGGATCGCCAGCCTTAAGATATATCGTTTTACCAGTAGTTGTATCAAATACGCCCACCATTACCTTATGTGACGTTTCTCCTGTCATAGGATATTTGTCAGGAGCAGCCTTAGCACAACATGTCTGTGTATCTGGGTGATTGAAATAGTCAATCTCTGGAATATCCACCTGAGGATAATCCGTAACCATTGATTGGTCCATACGATAGAACGCTATTTTAGAGCCGTCATTACTAAAGTATGTACCCTTATGTATGCCAAATTCATCGCGATGAACACTTTGTCCATAGACAATCTCTCGAGATCCGTCGTTAGACAACTGCCACTCCTTGTCACCACGACGTACAAAGAGGTTGTTGTCCTTAAGCAGAGCCATTGTTCCTCCCTTATAGTTGGTTTCAAGCAATTCATAACCATCTACGATTTCTGTATCGCTTATGAGTTTATGCTTCTTAAAGTCAACAGTATAAATGGTCGCTCCATTATTGACAACCACTACAGGCTTATCTGCATATGGGAACTTAGCTCCCAGCAGTGAGTGAACCTTTATGTCACGAGTAGGAGCTATCCACTTGTTTAGTTCGTCCTTACTAAAGAGTTTCGTCTCCTTGCCTGTGACTTTGTTCACTATGTAACATGCGTCCCCATCAAGATGCACAAGCTGGTCACCCCACCATGTGCAATAACGATTCTTAGGTACCATATTATGATAGTTGGTACCTCCAAAGTTAAGGTCTTCAAGAGTAAACTCTTTAAGTTGCTGTGCACTTACAGCAAGCGAAGTAAACAATCCAAACAATAACGTAGAAAGATATTTAATCTTCATCATCGTAACCTTTTTTGTTAAACCCTCTGCCACCCTTACGGTCGCCTTTGAATCCTTTACCGAATGGCTTTTCTCCGTCACGTCCACGTCCGAACGACTTTCCTCCACCACGCTTGCCAAACGACTTTTCCTCGTCTCGGTCAAAGCGCTTACTTCCAAAAGAGCTACGTCTGTCGTCGTTGTCTTTACGACGTTCGAATGAGCGGAATTTGAATGAGCGAATATCTGCCTCTGCATTCTCGGCATCCTCGTCAAGACGCTTCTTGAATTCACGGTTTTTCTTGAAGCGATGTTTTTCTGCCATTTGACGCTTCTCGTCTTCAGTTTTAACAACCCCACCTTCTTGACGGAATTCCTTCATTGTACCATCAAAGATGCTATACTTGCGGAACTCACATTCAAGTGAACCATTATATACAGGTATCTTTATAGAAGGCTTAAGCCCTATGGCCTCAAAACATTCCTGGCGATAGCTAAGAACCCAAGCTTCATTACCCATAAAAGCATGTTTTAGACGCTCGCCAATCATCTTATATGTGTTGAGCAAATTTGGAGTAGAAATACGCTCTCCATATGGAGGGTTGACAACAAGAATGCTCTTTTCGGCAGGTTTGGTAAAGTCCTTGAAGTCGGCACAATCAATGGTAATGTCCTTAGTAAGACCTGCTGCACGAACGTTCAGGCGAGCAGTGTTGACAGCTTTCATATCAATATCATAGCCATAGATGTGGTGAGTAAACTCACGTTCCTGCGAATCGTCGTTGTAGATAGTATCAAAGAGTTCGGCATCAAAGTCGGGCCACTTCTCAAATGCAAATTCCTTGCGGAAAACGCCTGGACTCATATTACGTGCAATAAGTGCAGCCTCTATCGCCAATGTGCCAGAGCCACACATAGGGTCAATAAAATCGGTCTCGCCCTGCCAGCCAGTCATAAGGATCATACCTGCAGCAAGAACCTCATTAAGAGGGGCTTCTACCGACTCTTGACGATAGCCACGACGATGAAGTGATTCTCCACTCGAATCAAGCGAGAGTGTAACTGCCGTTTCAGCAATATGTATATTAAGACGAATATCAGGGTTGCTTACAGATATATTAGGACGTGTGCCTGTATTCTCCCTAAATTGGTCAACAATAGCATCTTTAACCTTGTACGTTACAAAGCGAGAATTTCTGAACTCTTCGGAATAGACAACAGAATCGACGGAGAAAGTTTTTCCTTTCTCTATGTACTTGCTCCAATCAATCTTCTTTATCTCTTCATATACATCATCGGCTGATGAAGCTTTAAATCTGGCAATAGGTTTAAGAATACGTATTGCAGTATGGAGTTGGAAATTAGCACGATACATAATCTCCTTGTCACCAGTAAACGATACCATTCGTCTACCAATCTGTACGTTGTTAGCACCAATCTGTGTTAGTTCTTTTGCCAGAACAGGTTCAAGTCCCATAAATGTCTTGGCAATAAGTTCAAAATCATTCATATTTTTAGTAAACTGTTTTTATTATCTATTTATTGACTATTATAGTGAATCACATCGTTTTACAGTGTCAGCTTGCATATCTTCAGTCACCCACATATTTGCGCCTATCACACATCCGTCGCCAATCGTTATACGACCAAGAACTGTAGCATTGGCATATATAACAACGTTATTTCCTATTATAGGATGACGAGGAATGCCTTTTATTGGATTTCCATCCGAATCAAGAGGAAAACTTTTGGCTCCAAGAGTAACACCTTGGTATATTTTAACATTATCACCAATAACACATGTAGCTCCTATTACAACACCAGTGCCATGATCTATTGTAAAATACTTCCCAATTCGCGCATTTGGATGAATATCTATTCCCGTTTCCGAATGTGCAAGCTCTGTCAACATTCTTGGGATTAGAGGAACACCAAGCATTGCTAATTCGTGGGCTACTCTATAATTGGTTAATGTCTTAATTATAGGATAGCAAGAAATCACCTCGCTTGTATTTTCTGCAGCCGGATCTCCGTTAAATGCCGCTATGACATCAGTACTTAGTGTTTCACGAATGGCAGGCAACCGTTCAATTAGTTGAGAAGCCAATTTGTGTGCTATTTGTTTTAAATTGCAGTTGCACTTGTCTTCTTGGTTGTATTCAACAAAACATAGTCCTGCTTGGATTTGTTGGCTCAACAAATGATAAAGACGCTCAACATCTACTCCAATATGATAGTGAAGTGTATGTGTGTTGACTGAAGAGTTGCCGTAATACCCAGGAAAAAGAATCGCTCTTAATAATATAACAATCTCTTCGAGGACTTTCCCCGAAGGTAATGGATTGCCGTCACGATGCGGATGAAATAACCCTTTAAATGATTGAGGGTTGGACAATTTATCTATCGTTGTGGCAAGCGTTTGCATTAAATTATTGTCACTCATCTTTTTCTTTTCGAATTTTCAACAAGAATCTTCACATAAAATGAAGTAAAAAGCTATAGCTTAGCTTTTATGGCACAAAATTACTAATAATAATCAAGAAATCACACATAATCATATAATTTATTATATTTCTTTTTATTAAAACTGCGAGCTAACGCTATACCATACGTCTATTGGCATTCTCAAAGTGACAACTAACATGTTGTTTTCGCAACGGGCTGATATTCCACATCCTCGAGCTCCTGTTGCTTCTCCCATGTCGCGCATTATTTGACAACAAACAAGAAAATCTACATCTTGGGTATTAGATGAGAATAAGTCCGTTGGTAATATTCCAATCACAGATTCTAACACTATGTCAATATCAATGTATTTTGCTAATACTTTTCTTTCGAATATTTTAGGTTTAATACCTTTGTTCTTCTTACATAAGATTGAGTACAACAGATCTATAGATGTGTTTGGTGTTGCAAGCGAACCAGAATCATTTAAAATCTTCACGGCATTAGAAATTAAAGTTGTATATAGAGTTTTATAGTACTCTGCAAGTTCGACAACGATGTCGTCACCTACAAAAGATGGATTTGTTGCAATTAATTGTTTTATTCGTGATGGATAGTACATAGTCTCATGCTTTAATGATGAAAGGCAATTGTCAAGAACGTTGCAAGATATATACACTCTGTCACAATCTAAGATAACACGTCTTAATTCATCCTTGATAAAATTATGCTTATCAGATAGATTTAACATAATCGTAGCATCAGTTTCAAGATCCAAACAAATTTCATTAATAAGAGACATAAACAACTTGGGACATTCTCCTTTGTACTTATGTGTCTCTTTTTTATTGAAACCAAAAACATTTGAAGTCCAAATGTTTTTTATTATATCCAACTTTCTTTTAGAGTTTAGGCTGTTATCACACAAAACTTTGTTTATAGAATTGAACTTGTCGATATACAAATGCAAGTTCATACGCTGGCGATAATATAGTATATAATATGCAGGGAATATTCCGATCAACAATGCAACAAGCATAATTATGGCAATGTTACGATTGTTATTGGCTCTCTGCATATTATAGACATAAGACGACAATGAATTATCAGCACTCACTTCTCTAAACAATTGCGTATATACGGCGTTATTGTAATTATATAAGTTCCAATCGTGTAGAGCTAAGGCTGCAACAGCGGTTTCGTTGCGGATGTCAAGAATGATGCTGAAGTCTATTTTTATACTATCACGCAACCATTCTAATTCGGCTGCCTTTGCTGGATAGTCACCAGAAAGACGTAATAATCTCGCATTTATATGTCTACTTGAACATATTAATGAATAAGTTTTATTAAGGTAACTCAAACAACTGTCTGCGAATGAAATTGTATGTGTATAATTGCCATTAATATTAGAATAGTATGCACTATCCGCAAAAGCACATGCACGAGTTTTTGTATATGACAATTGCTTCGGCAAGTTAGCGAACAATGGTAATCCATTAGTAAGCATCATTCCTAAAATAATAATGCGTACGATTCCTTTTGGCAAGCGAAAATAGAAACGACTACCAAAACCCATCTTGCTTTCAACTCCTATTTTACATACATTAAAAATTGCACTCAGTTTGCGATATTTGTCAATTATTCCTTTACAATTAATAAGTCCGAAGCCATGTCTATGTTCCTCCTCTACGTATGACTCTTGAATTTCATTCGTAAGTTTGTGCTTAAAGACTGTACGTATTTGATCCTCGGTCATACCACGTCCATTATCTTCTATCGATATTTCTACATAGTTATCGTTGTCTGTTGAAAAAACAGACACTGTTCCACCTGAAGACGTATACCTACGGGCATTTTCTACCATGGTGTTTATCATAAATAAAGTAAGCACGCGATCCGCTTTCACTACGGAATTGGTGCTTTTGATGTCCAACTTTATATTATGTAATCTGAACGACATTGTGTTTTGCTTTATTATTTCGAAAAGTTGATTAAGAGGAAAACTCTCTATCCTAAGCAGAAAATCGCCCTGCTTTAATTGTATCCAATGTGTTAGCTGTTGGTTGCATACATCTATAGAATCCAATAGTTGCATTATGTAATCTATACAAGCAGTTTGTTCTTCAGGCTTATGTATTGTTCTGAAAGCCTTGATCTCGTATAACAAACGACTAATCAAGGGTGTAACTGTGGAAGCAAGCCATACTTTGGCTCGCTGTTCGATGTTATATTTACGGAAACGATAAAGTTTGTTGTTGTATACTCTTATTTCTTCTTTAGTTTCTTCTATTTTTTCATTGATGTCATCCACTTTAATAGATCTTTTCTCATTCCACTTATCAAGAGGTCTTCTTAATTCTTCTATAGAAGGAAGATCATTATGCTTATGTCGCCAATAACCTAAATAAACAAGCATTGCAACAATAAGAAAAATTAATATAACAACGGCAACTATCATCATATCAAGCTGTCGTAACGAAGTGTCAAGCTGTTCTGCACGTGCCTCCAAGAAACGATCTTGCCGAGTGTAATCTTGTAAATCAAGATATATATTACGATTGTAATCGCTTTGGACTTTATTATCTATAGCTGCATAAACGATACTTAATTGTTCGCGTATGGAAGCTACTAAATCTGGAGCTGAGTTGATGGCGGTATCATTTTTTAATGCGTTCTCTAAGCATACTAAAGCTGATTGAAAATCAGAAATAGATCGATATGCTTCAGATAAGGTACGCCATGTGCCTGCAGTTTGATACACATCGCCATATTGCTTGAACTTTCCAAGTGCACGTTGAGCAAGATTGCCAGCAAGCAAACTATCAGGCATTAAATACACATTTAGATAGTCGAACTCTTGCATGTTATTGCCTATTAGTTTTTGTCTGTCGCCTTTTTGTAACAAGTGCTCACTTATAGCTTGCATTGAATTAGCTTCCCAAAAATCATAGTGATATTGACGTGACAAGAGATAACATCGCATAAGATTGTCAAACTCTGACTGCATCAAATCATCATGAGAATTAGCATTAATAACCCCTCCAGCTCCTACATTATAATAGTATGCGAGAAGTTGTGCTGTATCCTTCACTATCGCTCCAACTGGATCTATTTGAGACAATACATCTGATGATTTTTGAGTTTGTCCTACGTAATATAGATATGCAGAAAAAACAATGTAATATTCAGATTGGGCATAGACAAGTCGGCGTTGCTGACGTACGTCGAGTAAACTTTTGTCTTCAAGCAAACGTTTCATGCACCCTTCTGCCTGTTGTGTGTAATGATAAAAATTCTTATTGTCAGATTTGCGCTGGCTCAATCGCATTAGTTGTACATCTGCAACTAACAATTCTAACTGATTATCAGTTCTATTAAGGACCTCCTTAAGTAAAGCTTCAGCCTTAACATAATTCATCTTAGCAATATGGACAAAAGCAAGATTATTAAGGGCCTCTGCTCTTCCGTCTGGATACGAAGACGACAAAGAAAATGCTTTTGACGCATAAAAGAAGGTAGAGTCAAGATTACGATAATGGTATGAATAAGCAGAATCATTTAAACGATTGATCTCTGCTCTATTGGTTTCTTTACTGCATGCGGTTGTTATACATATCAAAAAAAACACTATGATTGAATATGTATGATGATATATTGTATATGCGTGTTTACCCATTGCTGATGAAATAAGTGTATTAAAAACATAGCTTTTTTATATTTACAAAGTTAAGCAAAAATTATAGACTTCAGTATTTCGAAGTATTTATTTTTTGTGAAACACTCAAAAAAAGCTCTGTGCATTCACACAATTCAAGTTTTTGTAGTATCTTTGCACGAAAAATATATCTTAAATTAATCAAGGTGAATCTCGTCATTTATAAATGGAGAAAATAAGAATTAAAGACATCGCAGAAAGAGCGGGAGTTTCGGTTGGTACCGTTGACAGAGTCTTACATAACCGTCCTAACGTTTCAAAACCTGCAAGAGAAAAGGTTGAAGAAGCACTGAAGGAGATGAATTATCAGCCGAATGTATATGCCAGTGCATTGGCTTATAATAAGTCTTATGTTTTTAATATGCTTCTACCTCAACATGAATCGGAAGCTTATTGGGAAGAAATAGAACAAGGGGTAAAGAAAGCTATTGACGTAAGACGTGACTTTCATATAGATGTAAAGTTGATGTATTATGAACGCTTTAATAACACATCCTTTACAGAGCGGTATAAGGAATGTCTTAGTTCAAACCCTAACGGAGTAATTATCGTACCATCTGACATTGATGTTACCAAAGAATTTACGGATAAGTTACACGAGCTTCAGATACCTTTCATTATGCTCGACTCATATATGCCAGACTTGAAACCTCTTTCGTTCTTTGGACAAGATTCATTCTGTAGTGGTTATTTTGCGGCAAAAATGCTGATGCTTATAGCTGCAAACCAAAAAGAGATAATGCTTTTTAAACAAATTAAGGATGGTCGCGTAACAAGCAAGCAACAGGTTAATCGTGAAGTTGGCTTCCGTCATTATATGCATGATCATTTCCCAAATGTTAAAATTACAGAGTTTTGCATTCCATTCAAGGGTACTCGAAGCGAATATGACAATATGTTAAAGACGTTTTTCGAGACACATCCGGATGTTCATCACTGTATAACTCTTAATTCAAAAGCTCACATTGTTGGTGAATATCTTTTGCGCAATAATATGCGAGACATACAAATTATGGGGTATGATATGGTTGCGAAGAATGCAGAATGTTTGCGGCAAGGTAGCATATCGTTCCTAATAGCTCAGCATGGATATCAACAAGGATACAGTTGTGTTGACACATTGTTCAAAGCTATTGTATTGCGTAAGAAGGTTCAACCAGTAAACTATATGCCTATCGAATTGCTCACTAAAGAGAATGTCGATTTTTATCGACGAACACAGTTGTAAGTTGAGATACACATATATGTTAGCTATATAGTATATTTATGGCAAAAAACAAAAAAGGATTATTGGCGCTTAGTCCGCTATTGGTGTTCATTTTTATATACCTTTTCACTTCTATAGTGGCTGGCGACTTCTATAAAATGCCAATTACTGTAGCTTTTATGCTTTCGAGCATTTATGCTGTAAGTATTGCTGCATACTATAACGGATTAAAAAATAGCATTGACATGTTTAACAGAGGTGCCAGTGCTCACAATATCATGTTTATGTTATGGATTTTTATCCTTGCTGGAGCTTTTGCCAAGGCTGCAAAAATGATAGGGGCAGTTGATGCTACAGTACATCTAATGTTGTCAATACTTCCGGACAATATGGTTTTGCCTGGCCTTTTTCTTGCAACATGTTTTATAAGTCTATCTATAGGAACTAGTGTGGGCACTATAGTCGCACTTGTTCCTATATCAGCAGGACTTGCACAAACTACGGGTATGAGTACGCCACTTCTAACGGCCATTGTTGTTGGTGGGGCATTCTTTGGAGATAATCTATCTTTTATTTCTGATACTACAATTGCAGCTACGAGTTCGCAAGGATGTAGTATGAGGGACAAGTTTCGTGTAAACATCTTCATAACATTACCTGCGGCAATCATTACACTTGCGATATATACTTTTTTAGGAGCAGACCTGCATTCGTACGCCAGTACTCATGGTGCGAGTATTGTAAAAGTGCTTCCATATTTTGCTGTATTGTTGACAGCGGTCGCAGGACTAAATGTTATGACAGTGCTTGTAATTGGTATTGCTTTGACCGGTATTGTCGGTATAACTATAGGTGTTATAAGTCTATTTGATTGGTTTCAATATATGGGTGAGGGTATAATGTCCATGGGCGAACTCATAATAGTGACAATGCTTGCAGGTGGGTTATTTGAAATAGTAAAAAACAAGGGCGGTATTGAATACATTATAGAATCTATATCTTCACGCATAAAAGGCAAAAGAGGAGCCGAAGCAGTTATAGGCATACTTGTTGCCGTTATAGATATTTGTACTGCAAATAACACTGTAGCTATAATCTCAGTTGGAAACATCGCAAAGCGTATAGGTGAAAAATACAATCTTGATTGTCGCAAGACAGCCAGTCTGCTTGATACTTGCTCATGCTGTATGCAAGGTATTATACCATATGGAGCACAAATGTTAATGGCTTCTGGCCTATCAAAAGTTAGTCCGGTTAGTATAATACCATATTTATTCTATCCTTTTGTACTTGCCTTGTGCGTTATGGCGGCTATAATCCTACGACTTCCGAGAAGATATTCTTAGATGTGAATGATGTCAATAGTTATACACAAAATAATATGTATAGGATGAACATTATAAAACGAAACTTTCTCCGACTTTTACGAGTCGGGGCTTTTGGCGAAAACGAAGAAATTGAGCCGATGTCAGAATTCAAGTGGGAAGTTTTATTTCACATTGCCAATATACATAATGTCATTGGCGTAATCTTCTATGCTATAACTCAGAAAAGAATAGATGAGAAATTGATTCCGTATGGCGTAATCGTAAAATACAAAAAAATAATTGAGTATGATTCGTCTAACAATTCACACCTTGCGACATCTGTCTGCACTTCGATTCAACTCCCTGATGCTGGTTTATCACATATGTGCAACGGTTTTCTCAATAATCGGCTAAAATGTATAAGAGAAAAAGAGCCTCAGTCTGCCGATGCTTCTGTAGAGACACTTAATATGCTTGACATCATCGTACAAGCAACAGAAAGTGCCATGACATATGGCCTGTCTTTTGCAACAATTCTCCGAATTGGTATCTATCTTCGGGTGGATGGCGACAAAATAGACTTTGTAAAATTGGAGAATTGGTTAAGCAAATTAAACCTTTCACGTATGGCACAACTTGAAGGAAGCATACTTATAGACATCTTTGGATTTGAAAAGGATGAAATTCCATTCGTAAAT
>ULYE01006592.1_pt1 | contig 23530 bp, 24 predicted proteins | sample 1961921 | NCBI WGS metagenome assembly ULYE01 (sample SAMEA4835856, study PRJEB28245) | human gut metagenome | biome: gut microbiome; material: fecal sample | place: Denmark | collected 2008 | reverse complement strand
GGTTACTTGCAAGCGTTTTGAGAAAAAAGTTTCAAAAAACTTGTATTTTTAGTGCATAATTGAGATAAATCAAGCCAAACGGCGGTTTTTGGAGCGTTTTAAGTCTCAAACTAAACAAAACTGCCAAGAATTCTATTTTGCCAATCCCAACCCTCAAATACAACATGGAGAAACATCTACATTTTTTACAGACAAAATTGTTTTTCTGACATTTATATATTATGTTATTATATAACGGTTGAAGATTTTAAGCAGTCATACTAACTATTTTTCTTTCTTCGTTCATTCTCCACTTTCCCTTCGTTCATCCTTCGTTCGTTCTTCGTTACTCCTTCGTTCTGCCTTCGTTCGTTCTTCGTTCTACCTTCGTTCGTCCTTCGTTAACGTAACGAAGAATAAACGAGGAACGAACGAGGAACGAACGAAAGGACAACGGAGGCATAACGAAATTGCAACGGAGAGACATCGAAGAGTGAACAAGAATCTATCGAAGACCTATCGATTTACCAGTAACCTTATTTTTATTCTCTCGGCAGGGGAAAATTTTTTCCTCGGCAGGAAACAAAAAAGTCCACCCGGTACGCGACATATCTTTTAATGTTACATTCACCTTCCACAGATCTCAAAGCAAACAATAAAAACCGACTGCGTAAATTTACAGCCATATAAGGCAACAATATCTGAGCACCAATTTATCGAATGAGAACATACAGAAATAGCACATCCTCCTTTTAAAAATAATTGGAAGAACTGGAAGTGGAAGATTTATTTCAAATATACTTTCTCTAATAGGGCTTAAAGCAACATTGTCACACAACCATAAACAGACCCCCAAAAACACTCATGCGAATATAAAAAAAATTACGGCACTACTCTCAGCGAGCAGCACCGTAAAGCCTATGTTTAACTAAAAATCCTTTTTCGTAATTAATGAAGATCCTCGCGGCTCCTCATAGTTACCTGTTAAACAATCGTTCAATTTACCTTAAACCTAATAACTAAAAACCTAAATCTATTACTACTAACCTAAACAATCTATTAACCTTTTGACGATGCAAAGGTACTAACTTTTTCCGAATCTGCAAGCGTTTTATATAATAATATATCACTTCAGGGCTTTTTATTGATATATATCAACACGATGTGTCCGAACACACACAACTGATTAATATTAATTCGGTTGTTTTGCTTTTAAACCGTAAGTTTGATTATAGTTTTAAAGACATTTACTAACCAATAATCGCCCTATAATATATAAATGTAGAAAAATATGGGTGGAATGAGCGGAAATCGAGAAAAAATGAGTAAGTTTGTGCCATATAAAGAAAATCTATGCGAGTACTCATTGTAAACACAAGCGAAAAGACCGGCGGAGCCGCCGTGGCAGCCAACCGCCTGATGGAAGCCCTGAAAAACAACGGGGTGAAAGCCAAGATGCTCGTCGGCGACAAGCAAACCGACGAAATCAGCGTAGTGCCACTATCAAGCAAGTGGGCTGTGAAGTGGCATTTCCTGTGGGAGCGGCTCATGGTGTTTCTCCATCTGCGTTTCCACAAGGAACATCTCTTCGAGATAGACATAGCCAATGCCGGCAGCGACATAACCAACCTGCCCGAATTTCGCGAGGCAGACGTGATACACCTGAACTGGATAAATCAGGGAATGCTTTCGCTGAAGTCGATACGCAAGATATTGCGCAGCGGCAAGCCAGTGGTGTGGACCATGCACGACCTATGGCCTGCCACAGGCATCTGCCACTACGCCCGCACTTGCTCGGCTTTCCGCACCACTTGCCACAACTGCCAGCTGCTGCCCCTTCACGGTTCGGTCAACGACCTTTCGCACAAAGTGTGGGAGCGCAAGCGACGCCTTTACGAAGGCAGCAATATCCACTTCGTGACGTGCAGCCGATGGCTTGAAAACCAAGCCAAGCAAAGTTCATTGCTCAAGTCGCAACGCGTGTCGGCAATACCCAATTCTATCGACAGCCGCGTGTTCTGCCCCAGCGACAAGCGCGAGGCAAGGCTTAGAGCAGGTTTGCCCGCCGAAGGACGCATAATATTGTTCGTTTCGCAGAAGGTGACCGACGAGCGCAAGGGAGTGGCTTACTTCATCGACGCCGTCAACCACCTTGCAGCTGAGCACCCCGAAATGAAAGACAACACATCTGTGGCTGTGCTTGGAGGCAACGCCGAACAAGTAAGCAACGAGCTTGCCTTGCCAGCCTATCCATTGGGATACGTAGCCGACGAGCACAAAATAGTGAGCATCTACAATTCGTCCGACGTGTATGTACTGCCATCGCTTGAGGACAATCTGCCTAATACCATCATGGAATCGATGGCTTGCGGTGTGCCTTCGGTGGGATTCCGCGTGGGCGGAATACCCGAGATGATAGACCATCGCAGCACGGGCTATCTTGCCAACTTCAAGGATTCGTCCGACCTTGCCGAAGGCATCCGCTGGGTTCTGGAAGATGCCGACAGCAGCAAGCTGAAAGAGGCTTGCCTGCGCAAGGTGACGCGCAACTACTCTCAGCAGAGTGTGGCAATGAAATATATAGAGGTGTATAATGAACTTATAGCTTTAAAACGATATATAATATAATAAGGTAAAAAAGACGAAGATGATAAAATTCTCAATAATCACCTGCACCTACAACGCTTCCGAGGTTTTGCAGCGCACTCTCGACAGCGTGATGTCGCAGACGTGGGGGCAGATAGAACACATCATTGTCGATGGAGCGTCGAAAGACTCCACCATGGCAATGGCCGAAGCCTACCGAAGGCGCAGCGCCGAGGAGGAGACAGAGCACGACATAATAATAAAATCGGAACCCGACCGCGGACTTTACGATGCTATGAACAAGGGATTGCAACTTGCGACGGGCGACTATGTAGTGTTTCTCAACGCCGGAGACGTGCTGCCGACAGACGAGACACTCGAAAACATTTCAAACGACGTGAATGAACGCTCGGACGGACGATTGCCAGCCGTGCTATATGGCGACACCAACATCGTAGACAACAACGGCGAGCTGTTGCGCCCGCGCCGCTTGGTTCCGCCCGACGACCTCAGTTGGCGTTCATTCCGCCACGGTATGCTCGTGTGCCACCAGGCTTTCTACGTGCGCACCGACATTGCCAAAGCTGAGCCATATAATTTGAAATACCGTTTCTCTGCCGATGTGGACTGGTGCATACGTGTGATGAAGCGTGCCGAGAAGGAGGGCTTGCCTCTACTTCGACTGCCTGAAGTGGTGGTGAACTACCTCGACGGAGGTATGACCAACAAGAACCACCGTGCCTCGCTCATAGAGCGTTTCAATGTGATGAGCCACCACTACGGACTGATGTCGACCATACTAATGCACATATGGTTTGTGGCACGAGCTGTGCTGAAGAAATAGAAAAATTGGAGGGACAGAAACTATAGGCTATAGAAAAGTAAAAGCGGCAAGAGCCGCCATTTTACCAATGGCGGTCCTTGCCGATAATTTTTGCCACGCGACGCATGATTGAGCGTCCGATATGTGCGAAGTTGCCGTAGCGCAGGTTTAGCCACAGCTCTTCCAAGGAGCGGCCTGCCTTAATCCACGGATGACCATAGGCATAAGTGCGGTAGACTTTCTCCTTAAACTCCACATCTTCTATAATATATTGCGGATGGCGCAGCTCGCCTTGAAGCTCAAACCTCTGCATGGTGAAGAGTCTGCGCAGACGGCGCGGCATAGTAAGCAGCGAACCCGTGTAGTGGGTAGAGCCTTCGGTGGCACCGAGATTATTAATCATATTGCGCGTTGGCATAATGGCGAGACCTGAGTTCATCACCATCGACGCCCAGAATATAGTCTCGTAATACTCCTTGCCTGAAGCACGGTGGTCGTAGCAAGCGCGCAGAGTGTCGCGGCAATATCCGCGCTGGCGCATCAAGGCGTTGAGTTGGCGCATGGAGTCGGGTTGGTCGAGGAAGGCGTAGTTAGGGTCCCACTTGTCGATGACACGACGCCACGACGCCCATCCCCAAATGGAGAAGACAGAGGTGAAAAGATAGTCATGCGGACTGTCCACCTGCTCCTCGGGATTGAATCCGGCAATCATCCATATACGCTCGTCATCGGCATAACGGTCGAGCATCTCCTTGCAGAAGGTGAAGAACGACTGCGACGGCACATCATCATCCTCAAGCACAATGCAACGGTCGACAACGGAGAACGCCCATTTCTGGGAGATGTATTCCGAAGGGTCGCAGCCATAGTTGCGCTCCTGATACTTGCGGTGCACCTCACATTGCCAGTCGATGTCGGCCACCACTTGTCGGCAAGCTTCTATGCCGGCCATGTCACGCTCGCCACGCGGTCCGTCCTGATAGAGGAAGAGGCGTGATGGACGCGCCTTGCGCACCTCCTCGAACACCCGCTGCAGATGGTCGGGACGGTTGAAGAAAAGGATGAGCACGGCAACGTCGGTCTTATAGGGTTGTAGAGCCATATAGTGTGTATTTGGTTTTTAAAGTTCAAGCGTCACGCGAGTGCATGACGTTACATGACGCAAATTTAAGCAAAATTGTTGAAATACGCGCCACAGTCAAGACGAATTAATTTGTTACTTGCTTTGTATTATGCTCGGTTTGCACTAACTTTGCAAAATAATGAAACAGAACAGCAATATCTCCGTGGTGATGTGCACCTACAATGGTGCTTCACGTCATCTGCGCGAGCAACTCGACTCAATATTCTCGCAGACTCTACTGCCGCTCGAAATAGTGGTGCAGGACGACCGCAGCACCGACGACACGATGGCGGTGCTCAACGAATATGCCCAAAAGGCTCCTGATGGAGTGGCATTCCGCATATATCAGAACCCCTCACAGCAAGGCATCAACCTCAATTTCTTCTCAGCCATGCGGCGTGCCGAGGGCGAGCTGATAGCTGTGAGCGACCAAGACGACATCTGGTTGCCCACAAAACTTGAGGAACAGGCAGCGGCAATGGCCAATGGCAAGATGATGTGCGTGTGCCGGTCGGAGCCTTTCAGCGAGACTGGCGCTCCGATACGCTACGACAGCCGCCGCCCCAATTGCAATCTCATCCGACTCTTCTACGCCTCGATGATGGGCCATTGCCAAATGTTGCGCCACTCCCTGCTCGACTACATACCGACAGAAAAGGAACAGCCCGAAATCTACCGCCGCACTTGCTACGACGTAATGACAGCCACAGCAGCAGCCGCTCTCGACAGTATTGTGCTCATCGACCGAGTGCTCGTGAAGCAACGCCGATACGAGGAGGCTGCCACCTACGTGAAATTCGACAGCCACCGAGTGCGCACAGCCGACAACGCCATATATATGATATGGTATGGCATTAGACATTGGCGAAGCGTGAAGCCTTGGATGAACGCCCATTTTGCGGCAAGGCGCGAGTTTCTGGAATGGGTATGGCGCAAGTCTATGGAACTTTACGCAAGTTCCTATGCCAAATCACAGTCAGCAAAAGAAAAAGATGCCGCAAATGTGCCAACAGCCGACAACCGAATATTTGCCGACGGCATACGTCTGCTCAACGCTGAATGCGGACGGGGCATGGGAGACTTGCTGAAGATGTGGCGATACTACGTGAAATACCGCCACGTGATATTCTACACTCACGAGAAAGACCCCGTTGCTCTCGTGCGCGCCCTACTCCACCCGTTTATGCAGGTATACAACTACAGCTATCTCGTTGGAAAGAAATGAAAGTATATTTTTATCACACCCAGAACATACAGTATTGTCTGCGCCGAATGAAGGACGGCGAGTTTCCCTCGCATTTCCTTTACGGTGCTTGCCATTTGCCAGACAACGGCATCGAAGTGGTCTACCATCGCTCACCAAGCCACGACCTTTCGCGCCTTCGCTCTGCCCTGCACACAGCATGGCGAGTGCTTACATGCCGCGAGCATATTGATGCAATCTATGCCACCCACTACAAGGGATTGGAACTGCTCATCCTGCTGCGTGCCTTACATCTCTTCAACAAGCCCATCGTCGTGTGGCACCATCAGCCTATAGTAACACCACGAAGCCGACTGCGCGAGTGGGGAGGCAGGCTTTTCTATAAAGGCATGGACCGACTCATCTTCTTTTCGCAGAAACTCGTAAACGACTCGCTCTCCTCGCCCAAAGCCAATCCCGAAAGAATGGTTGTGGGACATTGGGGAGCCGATCTCGACTTCTACGACCGCATATTGGAAAAGATTCAAAGCCAGACAACGGACAAGGAGACGAGCAACGTCGACAGCTTCACATTCATTGCCACAGGCAAGGAACAACGCGACCAAAAGACACTTATTGAGGCTTTCAACCACACCGGACGAAGCCTCAACCTATATATAGGAATAAATCCAAATCCATCGATACCCAATCCCAACCTCGATGCAGTGAACAGCCTTAATCCAGCAGTCAATATCAACGTGAAGAAGATATGCGGACTGCTGCCCTACGAGATAGCCCTTGATGTGGCGCGTGCATCGTGTGTGGCGATATGCTGCAAACACACACGCTACACGGCAGGACTGACAACCGTGGTGGAGGCCCTTGCTCTCGGACTGCCCATGATATGCAGCCGCAATCCGCAGATACCCGTCGACTTCGACAATGAAGGTTGCGGAATTGCCGTTGACTACGGTGATGTAGAAGGGTGGCAACGCGCTATCGACTATCTTGCCACACATCCCGACGAGGCACAAACAATGGGTAAAAAAGGAAGAGAAATAGCCGAGCGAAAGTTCAACGACCGGCAATGCGCCAAGGAGATAGCAGAAGTGTTGCGCGGCGTGTGCCGGAAATGACACTAACAAACGTCAAAGAAGAAAAAGAACGTGTCGGAAAAAATTATTAACTTTGCATTTTATGATGAAGAAAATCAATATTCTGTTGTCCATCGTGGTATGCGTGTTGCTCGTACTCTGCGTGATGAGCGTGTATTCGCCCATACGATTTGAGAAACAATGCGCACAGCGCGAGGCAAGCGTAAAGCAACGGCTCATGACTATACGTGCCGCTGCCGAACGCTACCGACATGACCACAATGCCTACACCGGGCAGTTGCGCACACTCATCGACAGTGGATATATGGCAGACTCAACACAATACATACCCTACTCAGGCGGTAGAAGGTTCCATCTTGAAGCCTCAGCCGTAACCACCAAGTCAGGACGCACAGTGCCGGTAATGGAATGCTCTGCCACATACGACGAATATCTGCGAGGGCTTGACGCCAACTCCGTGCACAACATGACGGCTGACGCCGATGCCTCAGGACGTTTCCCAGGACTGAAAATTGGCGATCTTTCCACTCCCAACGACAACAGCGGAAATTGGGAATAAAAAACAGAGACACCTATCGCACATATATGAAGATAACAATACGCATCACACGCACCACTATCACGTTCACGGCACCCAACACCGTGATTGAGGGACAAACCGACTTCGAGCAATATAACATGAAGTCGGGTATTGCCGTGGCAGCCAACCTCAGGCAGGCTCTTGCCGAATGCCACATACTGAAGACGCAGACGGCACCTGAGCGTCAGACCTCAGCAGCTACATCGCAACACCACCCCGTATTCGACACCGCCACCGTGTATGTGGACACGCCCCTACTGCTCATCCCTGCCGAAGAATATGACGAGGAGGCAATGCCCACCCTCTACCATCATGTCAACTCACAATATAAGGACGACAACGTGGTAGGCACACCAATACCCCAAATAAATGTAGTGGCAGCCTATGCTGTGGGCAAAGACCTCTCGTTTGTGCTGACAGAGACATTCCGCACAGTACAGTTCATGCCTCTGCTTGCACCCGTACTCGTAGAGTTCTGCCGACATTCCTACGGTGGATTCCAGGAGAAGCTTTTTTGCTATTTCCACGACCGCCGCATCGACGTGTGCGCATTCCGCAAAGGACGTGTAAGATTCTGCAGCGCGTTTGACGTATCGCTCACGCCCGATGCCGTATACTATATATTAAATGTGTGGCAGACACTCGGCATGAAGCGCACCGACGTGCTGTGTCTTGCAGGCTCGATTACCGGACACGAGGCTTTGCTCAAAGAGCTGCGCCGATTTATAAAGAACATAAGGAACATAACCATTTAGAAACGATGAGAATAATAACAGGAATATACAAGGGACGCCATTTCGACATTCCACGCTCGTTTAAGGCTCGACCCACCACCGACTTTGCCAAAGAGAACATCTTCAACGTTATCAATGGCTACATAGACATGGAGGGGGCACGCGCCCTCGACCTATTTGCCGGCACGGGCAGCATCTCGCTCGAACTGCTGTCGCGCGGATGCAAGCCGGTGATAAGCGTGGAGATGGACCGCGACCACGCGGCCTTCATACGCGAGTGCATGAAGAAGATTGGTGTAGACGACAACATACTCATACGAGGCGACGTATTCCGCTTCATCAAGTCGTGCAAGCAACAATTCGACCTAATATTCGCCGATCCCCCCTACGCTCTGCCCGAATTGCCCACCATACCGCAACTCATCCTTCAGAAGGACATGCTCGCACCAGGCGGATTGCTTGTGTTTGAGCATGGCAAGCACAACGACTTCAGCGATGTGCCGGGATTCGTGGAGCACCGCGCCTACGGAAGCGTTAACTTCTCGCTGTTCCGCAAGCCCGAAGCAGAATAGCACACTCCTTAATAAATCAGAACCGTAAAGAAACAAATTACACAAATAATACAAAGTTTATGCGAAAAGTAATAGGTATCGGCGAAACCGTACTCGACATTATCTTCAAGGACGGCAAACCAATAGAGGCAGTTCCAGGCGGCTCCACCTTTAATGGCATTGTGTCGCTGGGCAGAGCCGGAGTGAAGACCACGTTCATTTCCGAAACGGGAAGCGACCGAGTGGGCGAATATGTGAGAGCATTTCTCAAGGAGAATGGTGTCGACACATCCGACATCAATGTATATTCCGAAATAAAGTCGCCAATATCACTCGCCTTCCTCGACGAGAACAACAATGCAGACTATATATTCTACCGCGACCAGAACCACGACCACATGGATTTCACCTATCCCGAAATCAGCCGCGACGACATCGTGGTGTTTGGCTCGTTCTATGCCGTCAACCCATCGCTGCGTCCACAAGTGGCAGGACTCCTGGAATATGCGCGCAACCGTGGAGCCATAATCTACTACGACGTAAACTACCGTCCAGCCCACCGCAACGACGTGCTGAAGATAACGCCCAACCTTATCGACAACCTTGAGTTTGCCGACATAGTGAGAGGCTCGCGCGAGGACTTTATGGAAATCTACAAGAAGGACTCTGCCGAGCGCGTCTATCGTGCCGAGACATCTTTCTACTGCAAGCGTCTTGTTTATACCGACGGGCCTAATCCCGTCAGCGTATTCTCCGACGGAGGTTTCCACAAGGAATATCCCATGCCTGCCACAAAGACAGTGAGCACAATCGGCGCGGGCGACAACTTCAACGCCGGACTTATCTACGGAATGATAAAGTACGGAGTGACACGCAACGACATCGAGCGCGGACTTGACGAGCAGACTTGGGACCGACTTATCGACTGCGCAGCGGCTTTCTCAGCCGACTGCTGCAAGGACATTTTCAATTATATATCAAAGGACTTTGGCAAAACATTACAGCAATGAAAAATTCTGAGATTACACAAGGCATCCACTATGTGGGTGTGAACGACCGCCACAAGCACATCTTCGAGAATCTGTGGCCCCTGCCCTATGGCGTTAGCTATAACTCCTACATCATCGTCGACGAGAAAATAGCACTCATCGACACGGTTGAGGTCGACTTCTTCCAGCAGTTCCTCAACAACCTGCGCTCGGTAATAGGCGACCGCCCTATCGACTATATCATAGTAAACCACGTGGAGCCTGACCACAGCGGCTCATTGGCCTTGATAAAGAAATATTATCCTGAGGCTAAAATCGTGGGCAACAAGAAGACATTCGACATGGTGCGCGGTTACTACCACGTAGGTGAGTCGGCTGACGAAATTGTTGAGGTAAACAATGGCGACACTCTCTCGCTTGGACAGCATGAGTTGCAGTTCACCATGGTTCCTATGGTACACTGGCCCGAGACAATGGTTACGCTCGACACCACAACAAATGTACTCTTCTCGGGCGACGCTTTCGGTTGCTTCGGTGCTCTCTCTGGAGCATTCCTTGATTCAGAAATGAACTGTGACATCTTCTGGTCAGAGATGCAGCGCTACTATTCCAACATCGTTGGCAAATATGGCGTACCCGTTCAGCAGGCTCTTAAGAAGCTCGCCGGAGTGCAGATCGACTACATTTGCTCTACCCACGGACCCGTATGGCACGAGCACATCAGCCGCGTTATAGCCGAATACAACCGCATGAGTCTCTATCAGACAGAACCGGGACTCGTCATCTGCTACGGTTCTATGTACGGCAATACAGAACAAGGTGCCGAGGTTATAGCACGCGCTGCAAGCATTGCCGGTGTGAAGAACATCGTTATGCACGACGTGTCGCGCTCCAACCACTCCTACATCTTGAGCGACGTATTCAAGTACAAAGGTCTTGTCCTTGGTGCTCCCACCTACAACAACGGACTCTATCCTCCTATGGAGACACTGCTCTCCGAACTTGCCGCACGTGGCATAAAGAATCATTTGCTCGGAGTATTCGGCTCATTCACATGGGCAGGACAGACAGTCAAGAAGATTTTGGAATGGAATGACAGCAAACTGAAATTCGAGCTTGTTGGCACTCCTGCAGAAATAAAGCAGAGTCTGAACACCGATTCGACTGAGGCTTGCGAGGAATTGGGCAAGGCTATGGCAGAGGCGTTGCTGAAGAATTAAAAAAGAAAATAAGGATTATAATACATACGAAAAAAGCGTACAGCTCTATGAAGTTGTACGCTTTTTTCGTATATTGCAGTTAAAGTCCGAGGGCAATATTACTTTTCCAACTGTTCTATCTGTTTCTGGGTCAAGCCTGTAGCCTGCATTATCTGAGGTACTGGCATTCCGAGACCCAAAAGATTCCGAGCTATTTCCTGACTCTTACTAAGTTCGCCTTCGGCACGGCCGACAGCACGACCCTCAGCACGACCCTCCTCAAGTCCTTCTTGTCGTGCGTTGCCGAGCACATCATTCTGAATCATCACTGCGTTTATGTGCTCATCGTAGGCATAGCGCTCTGCGTCCGTCATGGATTGCCCAGTCGAAACGTATATATCTGTCCTTCAATTGTACCATAGTCTTATTCAGTATTGATGTTACTTTGCAAAAGTATGAAAAAATACTGTTTTTACAAACTTATTTGACAGGATTTAAAACCTTAAACTCCTATATCGCCTCAGTCTTTCCCGCCAACCATTCGCGCTCATCCGAGTCGAGTAGCGGTGCAAGACGCTGATATACCATTTCATGATAAGCATTAAGACACCGGCGCTCTTCTACTGTAAGCATATCCACCAATATCGGCTGAGTGTCGATAGGACAGAGAGTCAGCGGTTCGAAACGTAGGAAGCTACCAAACTCAGTTGTCATGTAAGGCACTGTGAGCAAGACATTCTCTATGCGCACGCCGAACTTGCCTGCAAGATAAAGACCAGGCTCATCGGTGACAGTCATGCCCTCAAGCATCGGAGCAGGACGATATTCCTGACGTATTTGGTGAGGACCCTCATGCACACTAAGGTAAGAACCCACACCATGACCGGTGCCATGCATGAAGTTCATTCCCTCACGCCACATTGCAGTACGTGCCACAGCATCAAGTTGAGTGCCGGCAGCACCCCGTGGAAAACAGAGATTCTGCAATGAAAGATGTCCCTTAAGCACAAGAGTATACACACGACGGTGAAGATCGGAAACCGGACCGAGCTGTATTGTGCGTGTTATATCTGTTGTTCCGTCGCTGTATTGAGCGCCACTGTCAAGCAACAGGAATCCATCCGGACGCAAAGGCACATCAGTATCAGGAGTAGGCTCATAGTGAACAATGGCTCCATGCTCCTCATATCCAGCAATAGTATCGAAAGATATGTCGCGGAACAGCTTCTGTTCAGAACGCAACTGGCGCAACTTCTCACTTACCGACAACTCTGTCTCCTTGCCACGAGGCACAGCCTCATCAAGCCATTTCAAGAACTTAACCAAAGCCACACCATCACGTAGCATTGCATTGCGATAGCCGTCACACTCCACCTTATTCTTTATAGCCTTCATTGCAGGCACAGGCGAGGGAGCGTTCACAGCATTGAAATTGCCACGCAACTGTGCAAGTGTGCAGTTGGTTGTAGCAGGGTCGATGAGCAGAGAGTAGCCACCATAAGAGTTGAGAGCATCGATGATATTGTCGTAGTCGTCAATGGCAATGCCCTCATTGTGCAGATAATCCTTAACCTCAGGCGACAGCTTTTCGTCTTTTATGAAAAGCACAGCCGTATCCTCAGCAACGATAAGCCAAGCCACAAACACAGGAGTGCAGTGTACATCAGAGCCACGAAGGTTCAATGTCCATGCTATATCGTCGAGCTGGGTCATAAGCATACCGCCAGCACCAAGGCGCAACAGTTCATGACGAATGCGCGAAAGCTTGTCTGCAACCGACTCTCCAGCAAACTCCATAGAATGAATCTCCACAGGATTAAGAGGCACTGAAGGACGATCGGTCCACACACGTTCGAGAATATCAAGATTTGTGCGCATTGTTATGCCACCAAGATGGCGCAATGCAGCCTTCATATCTTCAGCCTCGGCAAGAGGCATACACATACCGTCGACACCTATCTCTGTAGAGTCACCATCTTGCAACTCGCGTGATATCCACTCGGGAATAGAAGGAGTGCTGTCTACACGCTCGCGCATGAGTTGGAACTCAGTGCCTTCAAGCTGTTCCTCGGCAGCTATGAAGTAGCGGGAGTCAGTCCACAATGCAGCTGAATGCAAAGTGACAACAGCAGTGCCAGCAGATCCATCGAAACCAGAAATCCACTTTCTTCCCTCCCAACGCGAAGGAACATACTCACTCATGTGCGGGTCGGAACTCGGGAAAATGAATGCAGACAGATTCTCACGGCGCATCTCCTCGCGCAAAGCAGCAAGGCGGTCGGCTATGATTTGTTTGTTTTTTGTCATAAGGAAACTAATTTACGATTGTTGTTAAAGCGACAAGGGGTTAAAATGTTGTTATGCAACACTTTAACCCCTTTTCTGTCGGGATGACAAGATTCGAACTTGCGACCCCTACGTCCCGAACGTAGTGCGCTACCAACTGCGCTACATCCCGATTGCTTATGGTTTGTGACATCATGTCTCAAAAGCGAGTGCAAAGATACAAGTTTTTTCTGATATACGTGCATCTTTTCTCAAAAAAGTTTTGATTGCAAGTTTTTTTCTTCTTTCCACACATTATATATTATGGTATATGAACAAAAAACATCTTTTCTTGAAAAAAGTTGCAAAAAGATTTGGTGGATACATAAAAAAAGCGTACTTTTGCACCCGCAATTAAGCAACACACCAAGGTGCCATAGCTCAGTTGGTAGAGCAAAGGACTGAAAATCCTTGTGTCCCCGGTTCGATTCCTGGTGGCACCACCTTGAAAAGGAGTTACTCTTTAAAGAGTGACTCCTTTTTTTTGTTATATCCAAACCATATAACGTAAAAGAGGAAAGACTTTGATGTCCTTCCTCTTTTTTTATTTTTTTATAAAGACTCAAGCATTCGCTTGATCACTACCTCGGCAGAGATTTCACGATTGGCAGCCTCTGGTATAACAAGCGAGTTGGCTGATTCTATCACATCATCAGTAACTATCAGTCCACGACGAACAGGCAGACAGTGCATAAACTTACCATTGTCGGTTACTGCCATATGTTCAGCATCGATAGTCCACGACATATCCTTTGAGAGTATCTTGCCATAGTCTTCGGGATTAGTTACGCCAGGACAACTCCAGTTCTTTGCATAAACAAAGTCGGCTCCCTCAAGAGCCTTCATCTGGTCGTATTCGATGCGGGCATTGCCAGCGAACTTAGGGTCAAGCTCATATCCATGAGGATGAGTTATAACGAAGTCTACGTCAGCCGCGTTCATCCATTCAGCAAACGAGTTAGGCACAGCCTGAGGCAAAGCTTTGCAATGAGGAGCCCATGAGAGCACAACCTTCGGACGTGCCTTTGTCTTGTGTTCCTCGATAGTGATAAGGTCGGCAAAGGCCTGAAGAGGATGCACAGTAGCTGTCTCCATAGCAAACACAGGACGACCGCTATACTTTATGAATTGCGAGACAATTGTCTCGGCATAGTCATACTCACGGTCGGTAAGTCCGGCAAACGAGCGAATACCTATAAGGTCGCAATAACTGCCCATGACAGGTATAGCTTCAAGAAGATGCTCCGACTTGTCACCGTCCATAATCACGCCACGCTCCGTCTCAAGTTTCCATGCTCCCGCATTCACGTCAAGCACAATAACGTTCATGCCAAGATTCATAGCCGCCTTCTGTGTGGAGAGACGTGTGCGGAGTGAGTTATTAAAGAAAATCATCAGCAAGGTCTTGTTCTTGCCAAGGTGTTGAAACTGGAAGCGGTCGCGCTTCACTTCTTTTACTTCGGCGAGAGCTGCATTGAGGTCGCCAAGGTCTTGTGCGTGGAAGAAAGTATTCATAATGAAATGTGGAATGTTGAGTGTTGAATGTTAAATTGGGTGGGTCTTTCTACCTTACTTGCCCTTCCCCATCAATAAGCCACTTATAAGTAGTGAGAGCCTGCAGTCCCATTGGACCGCGCGGGCCAAGCTTCTGCGTGCTTATGCCTATCTCTGCTCCAAGTCCAAACTCACCGCCATCAGTGAAGCTTGTGGGAGCATTCCAATATACGCAAGCCGCATCAACCTGCTGTTGGAACAGGCGGGCGTTGCTCTCAGAGTCGGTGATGATAGCCTCGCTGTGTCCTGAGCCATACTTGCGGATATGCAGCAAAGCCTCATCAATAGAGTTGACAGTCTTCACCGCCATAGCATAAGACATAAACTCCGTGCCATACACCTCATGTTCTGTTTCCAACGTAACGGCATCAAGAAGTTCCTGAGGATATCCATTTGCCAACAGCACATCATAGGCAGGTTTGTCGGCATGTACGAGCACGTTCTTTTGGGCAAGTGGAGCAAGAAGTCGGGGCAAAGTCCCTATGCGCTCACGATGCATGATAAGACAGTCGAGAGCGTTGCACACGCTTACACGTCGTGTCTTGCCATTCTCTATTATGCGGGCGCCCATATCCGAATTGCCAAACTCATCAAAATAAGTATGCACCACACCTGCACCCGTCTCTATAACAGGTATGCGTGCCGTCTGACGCACAAAGTCAATCAAGCGTCTGCCGCCACGAGGGATGCAGAGGTCTATATACCCCACTGCTGTCAGCATCTCGTGTGTAGCCTCATGAGTGGCTGGAAGCAGACAGACAACATTCTCGTCTATGCTATGCTCACGCAACACTTGCTTGACAAGCTCAATTATGGCACGGTTGGAAGAGTCGGCATCCTTGCCTCCCTTCAGCACACAGGCATTGCCCGTCTTGAAACAAAGGGCGAAGACATCGAAGCTGACATTAGGACGCGCCTCGTATACAACGCCCACCACTCCATAGGCAACACGCTGCTTGCGCAGGCGAAGACCATTAGGAAGCGTCTTTGCATCAAACACCTCGCCAAGAGGATTATACAGGTGAGCCACATTGCGCAAGGCAGTGGCTATATCATGCAGACGAGTCTCGGTAAGCTGCAAGCGGTCGTAAAGCGGATTGTCCTTTGACATGCGACTGAGGTCGTCGGCATTGGCAGCAAGGAGTTGCGGTATATGTGCCTCTGTAGCATCGGCGAGGGCGAGAAGCACATCTGTGCGTTCGTTCTCGGTGAGACGTGACAGTGAGTAAGAGGCACGGCGTACTGATTCAAATATCTCGTTCATGGGCTTATGGGTTAATAATGTTCACATACATGCAGAGCGTCTGTCTTGCTCAGAAGAACTCTGTGAATGGCGTGTCTTCATCTCCCTCAAGCACTCGCTGCAAGATATTCTCGCGTGTGCCATTGGCTATGAACACATGTATTCCCGTGTGGGCAACCTCAAGAGCTGTGTTGCATTTGCTTGTCATGCCACCACGTCCGAATGAGCTCTTGCTATCGGTGACATATCGCTCTACATCCTCTGCAGAATGCACCTTGCGGATCGTAGGGCGTGAGCCATCGTCAGTTGGTTCACCAAGAAGTCCGTCCACATTACTTAATAATATAAGGTTGTCGGCTTTCATCATGCGAGCCATAAGTCCTGACAGCTCGTCGTTGTCGGTGAACATAAGCTCGGTTATTGACACCGTGTCGTTCTCATTGACGATAGGAATGATATCATTCTCAAGCATCACACTGATGCACGACTTCTGGTTCTGATACTGACGCTCCGAAAGGAAATTCTCCTTCATAGTGAGCACTTGCCCCACATGTATGCCATATTCACGGAATAGCGAATAGTAAAGGTTCATCAACTTCACCTGTCCCATGGCAGAATAAAGCTGACGTTGCTCTACACTGTCCAAGGGATGCACTGCCTGCATCTCTCCTCTGCCGCAAGCCACGGCACCCGAAGACACAAGTATCAGCTGATGGCCTGCCGCATGAAGGGCTGCAAGCTGGTCGACAATGGCAGACAGACGACTTACATTGACATGACCGTCGGGGCGTGTTAGGATATTGCTTCCTACTTTTACTACTGTAAGCATAATTTGAATGTGGAATGTTGAGTGTGGAATGTGGAATGGTTGCGGCAAGCCGCAATGAAGAATTATTCAATGTTGAATGTGGAGTGTGGAATTATTTAATGTTGAATGTGGAGTGTGGAATGCTTAATGATTAATTCTTCATTGTATCATTCTTCATCGGCTCTGCCGATCATTCAACATTCCACACTCAACATTCAACACTCTTCTTCAGTCCTTCAATCACAGCATTGGTGAATCCTTCTTTCTCCATAGCGTTCAATCCACGTATGGTGAATCCGCCAGGAGTGGTGACCTTATCGATCTCGGCTTCCGGATTGGCACCGCTATGCTGAAGCAGTAGTGCGGCACCCTTAATGGTCTGCAGAACTATGTCCTTTGCTACATCTGCCTTAAAGCCAAGTTCCACTCCACCCTCTGTGGCAGCACGCACATAACGCATGGCATAAGCAATGCCGCACGAGGCAAGAGCCATACCAGCACCAAACTGACGGGCCTCAACAGAAAGGGTCTCGCCTGATGTGTCGAAGACATCCTTTACGAGCTGTTCCGACTCATCCGTACCGCATACACGTGTGATAAACGTCATCGACGCGCCTACTGCTATTGCAGTGTTTGGCAAAGCGAAGAATGTAGACGGACACTTTCCATCGTATTCCACCCACGACTTCAACAGTTCTGCCTTGAGCCCTGCAGCAACAACCACTATTGTCTGACGCTCTGCATCAAGAACATCGCTTATCTCTTCCATGACACTCTCCACGAGCCATGGCTTTACTACCACGAATACCACATCACCGAAGACAGCAGCCTTACGGTTGTCGGTAGATACCTCGACACCTTGCTCAGCATAATGAGCAAGACGGTCGGTATGGGGATTGGATATAGAAATGTCGGAAGGAGCAAACTTGCCTGAGTTCAGAAAACCGTCGAGCATTGCTCCACCCATGGCTCCTACGCCGATAATTGATAATTTCATAAATATAAGTTTATCCTAATGCTTTCTTGAACTTCTCAATAAACTCATCTGCCTGCTGCTTAGTCAAGCATAATGGCGGAAGCAGACGCAGGATGTTCGTAGAGGCACAGCCAGTGAAACAATGCTCCTCGTGGATAAGACGTGAGCGCACATCCTTGTGCGGAATATCGAGTTCGATACCTATCATCATACCACGTCCACGCACGTCAACAATATGACTGTTCTCTTTCTTCATATCGTTGAGTTTGGCGAGCAGATACTCTCCCACCTCATGTGCATTGGCTATGAGATTCTCATTCTCCATAACGTCGAGCACAGCGAGAGCGGCTATACAGGCAAGGTGGTTGCCACCGAATGTTGTTCCGAGCATACCGTATACTGGCTTGAACTCAGGCGAGATAAGCACAGCTCCCATAGGGAAACCATTGCCTATGCCCTTGGCACAGGTGATGATGTCGGGACGTATGCCAAGCCACTGATGGGCGAAGAACTTTCCGCTGCGACCATAACCACACTGTATCTCATCACAGATAAGTACCGTGCCATACTTCTTGCAGGCAGCCTGCAGTCCCTTGGCAAACTCCTCTGTAGCCATACGTATGCCACCAACACCCTGTATGCACTCTATGATGCAAGCAGCCACATCGCCCTTGGCAAGTTCCTGCTCCCAGGCATTGAGGTCGTTGAGCGGAAGATAGGTCACGTGTCCACAGTCGTTGATAGGTGCGATAATCTTAGGATTGTTGGTCACCTCAACAGCCAATGAAGTGCGGCCATGGAAAGCTTTCTCGGCAGAGAGCACACGTGTGCGGCCAGTATGGAAGGAAGCGAGTTTAAGCGCATTCTCATTGGCCTCAGCTCCTGAGTTTATAAGAAACAGCTGATAGTCGTCGTAGCCACATACCTTGCCCAGACGCTCAGCCAACTGCTGTTGCAATGTGTTGATGACAGAGTTGCTATAGAAGCCAAGCTTATTGAGCTGTGCCGTGAGCATCTCAGTATAGTGAGGATGACAATGACCAATTGAAATGACGGCATGACCGCCATAAAGGTCAAGATACTCTGTGCCGTGGTCGTCCCATACATGACAACCCGAGCCTTTGGTGATATTTATATCAAATAGGGGGTAAACGTCGAAGAGTCTCATATTATAAGAGAAAAGGGAAAAGTGAAAAGTGAAAAATCCATGTGTTATGATTTCTTACTTTTACTCTTCACCTTTTATTTGTATTTATGGTTTAACATTCCGTTTCTTAGCTGTTTTTAAGGAGGAAATAAGTAATGCTAAAAGCTCCTTACTATCAATTGCCATACTCTCGTATTCTTTTTCACTTATAAATCCCGTATCATATAGCAAATTCAGCCAATAAATAGTCTCATTACATTCTTTAAGAGCGATGTGAAGTTTATTGATAAAATCCGAAGAACTTTGAGCAAATTCAGCTTCTCTTACAAGCGCACCAATGGCCGTACCAGATCGAAAAATCTGATTTGTCAGTGAAATCATCTTATTGGGACAATCAATATACTTAACCATATTAACTATTCGTTTAGCAAACGCATAGCTCTTATTATGTAGTGGTGATTTCCCCCTATTATAAGCGGTATCGTCCATAAAAAGCTATTGGATTTTTCACTTTTAACTTTTAACTTTTCACTTAAAACCCTGTTGGTTTCAACTTCAGTCCCAATTCTTCCTTCATTCCAAACATTATATTCATGTTTTGCACTGCCTGTCCCACGGCACCCTTCAGCAAGTTGTCGATGCAAGAGGTGATGAGGAGTTTGTTGCCAAACTTTTCACAATGTATTAAGCACTTGTTGGTGTTTACCACTTGCTTCATGTCGATGGGTTTGTCGACATAATGGGTGAAGGGAGCATCTTTGTAGAAATCCTTGTAGGCTGCTACAATCTCCTCGATAGGAGCGTCGGTCTTCACAACCTCAGTAGCAAAGATGCCACGTGCGAAATCGCCACGGTAAGGAATGAAGTCGATAGAGGCAGAGAAGTCGCCGTTGCCAGCAAGCTGCTGCACTTGATTCAAGCTCTGACAAATCTCAGGCACATGCTGATGCTGGAATGGCTTGTAGATGCTCATATTGTTGTTGCGCCAAGAGAAGTGGGTAGTGGCACCTGGCTTCTGTCCTGCACCGGTAGAACCAGTGATAGCATTCACCGACACATCATCCTTGATGATTCCAAGCTTTGCTGCAGGCAATAGTCCGAGCTGAATGCAGGTGGCAAAACAACCAGGATTGGCAACATGCTGCGCCTTGGCTATCTCAGAGCGGTTGATTTCAGGCAGACCATATATATAATCATTACCCTCGCGCTTAAGTCGGAAGTCCTGTGCAAGATCTATTATCTTCACATGCTCCGGAATCTTATGCTCCTTCAAGAACGCCTCGCTCTTGCCATGACCGAAACAGAAGAACACAACGTCGACATCATCGAAAGGCATCTCGGAAGTGAAATTCAAGTCGGTATCGCCGTAAAGACCTTCATGCACGTCGGTAATAAGGTTGCCGGCATTGCTCTCGCTGTTGACAAAAGAGATTTCGGCTTCGGGGTGGTTGATAAGTATGCGGATAAGCTCACCGGCTGTGTAGCCGGCTCCGCCGAGGATTCCTATTTTCATCGTATATTGTATAATTAATTCATCTCGGCTATCCTTGCACACCCTTCTGTGGTTAGGCCTCCTGCTCCTTCGGCATGATTATCATAAGCAGGATATAAGCGAGCACACCACTGAATGCTGTGCAGACAGATAGCAGAACGTAAGCTACGCGAACAAGCGTAGGGTCAAAATCAAAGTAATTGGCAAGTCCGCCACAAACGCCACCGAGCATACAGTCGGTTGACGAACGCTGAAGTTTCTTATTCATAGTCGTATCGTTTTTTATTATTGTTATATGTATTTGACGCTACGACAGACAGAAAAGTTGCATTAACCGTGCAGATTATGACTTTTCGCCATAACCTGCCACACGGATTTAGCGTTTCTCATCGGGATGGATGCCATAGTATACACGGAGCGGAGTGGAGAGCACCTTGATGAAGCCCTTGGCTTCCTCGGCGGTCCAGCCATGCTGCATCTCGCCATACTCGCCAAGCTTCGACTTAAGCAGGTCGTCCTTGCTGTCCACACCCACTGTCTCGAATCCAAGAGGACGGAGCTTGAGGATTGCAGTACCGTTGACATTGCGCTGTGATGAAGTAAGCATGGCCTCGATATCGGGCATCACCGGCTCAAGATACTGGCTCTCGTGGAGGAACATGCCATACCAGTTGGCCACCTGGTCCTTCCAATACTGCTGCCACTTGCTCAGAGTGTACTTCTCAAGCAGGCGGTGGGCCTCGATGATAAGCTTAGGAGCGGCAGCCTCGAAGCCTACACGACCCTTGATACCGATAATGGTGTCGCCCACATTGCAGTCGCGACCAATGCCATAGGCAGCTCCAATTTCCTCAATCTTCTGGATGGCAGCCACCTTGTCGTCGAACTTCTCGCCGTTGACAGCCACTATCTCACCCTTCTCGAATGTTATCTTCAGTTCCGACTCATCCTCACGAGTCACATGCTTGAGATAAGCCTCCTCGGGCAATCCCTGGGTAGAGTCGAGAATCTCGCCGCCACAGATACTTGTACCCCAAATGCCAACGTTGTAAGAATACTTCAACTTGGTGAAATCGGCAAAGAAACCATTCTCGTTGAGATAGTCAACCTCCTCCTTGCGCGAGAGAGCCTTGTCGCGGGTGAGCGTGATAATCTCCACACCAGGAGCCATGACAAGGAAGGTCATGTCGAAACGAATCTGGTCGTTGCCTGCACCGGTAGAGCCGTGAGCAATAGCGTCGGCACCAATCTCGTTAGCATAGCGGGCGATAGCAATAGCCTGGAAGATACGCTCTGAAGAGACAGAGATGGGATAGCAATTATTACGCATCACGTTACCATAAATCATATACTTCAACGACTTCTCGTAGTATTCCTGAGTAACGTCGAGTGTGACATACTGCTTTGCGCCAAGCTTGTAGGCGTTCTCCTCATTGGCCTTAAGCTGCTCGGGAGAGAAACCGCCAGTATTGGCACACGCCGCGTGCACCTCATAGCCTTCCTTGGCAAGTTTCATAACTGTATAAGAGGTGTCGAGTCCTCCTGAAAATGCGACAACAACCTTTTTCATAATATTTTTCTTATTAAATATTAGTTACCCAATTTCTTTAATCTCTCCAGTACAGCCTCCGGCAGCTTAGCCGGCAGATGCTCTTCCGGATCATACAGCATACCAGTACATATGCAATACTTACGTCCTGTACGCTTGAGCACATCCACATTGATGCATCCCTCGCATCCACGCCAGAAAGCCTCATCATCGGTAAGGTCGGCGAATGTCACGGGATGATAGCCCAACTGTGTGTTCATAGCCATCACGGCAGCACCGCTCGTAAGCGAGAATATCTTGGCATGAGGCCAACGTGTGCGGGCAAGAGTGAAGGTGAGGTCCTTGATGCGCTTTGCCACGCCAAGACCACGGAACTTAGGGTCGACGATAAGACCTGATGTGGTGACATACTGTTTGTTGCCCCATGTCTCAATATAGCTGAAGCCCACAAACTCATCGCCATAAAGGGCAATTACGGCCTTGGCCTCCTTCATCTTGGTTGCCACATACTCATGTGTACGCTTTGCGATGCCAGTGCCACGCACCTTTGCCGCCTTTTCAATGGTATCGAGTATTATGTCTACATATTTTTCGTGTGATGCGTCGGCAACCATCACTGTTATATCTTCTCTATTCATAATCGTGCTTTAAGTTTTGAGTCATGAGTTTTTAATTGTCGGCTTTGCCACAACAATTCAACATTCAACACCCAACATTCCACATTCTAAAAGTCTGCTTCCATTCCAGGGATTATAGTGCTGAGTCCCTTGATCACCTGCTCATGACTCACACCCTCTTTTATCACGATAAAGATGGTGTCATCACCGGCAATAGTGCCTATAATCTCGTCGATATGACCATTGTCGATATTGTAGGCGATGGAACTTGCATAACCCGGACGCGTGCGGATTACTCCCATGTTGCCCGAGAAATTGATTGAGCGATAGCCAGGGATGCGCAACATCTCCGAAGCCAAACGTGGCGTAGGCACACGCTTGTACATTGTCTCGTTGGGCAGCACATATACGTATTTGCCGTTCATGCTTGCAGCCTTTGCCACCTTGAGCTGCTTAAAGTCACGGCTCAGCGTAGCTTGTGTCACAGCATAGCCTTCCTCTGCAAGAGCGGCAAGCACTTCATCCTGACTTCCGAGTTCCTTGCTCGAAATGAGCATCTTCAATGTTTCTATTCTATCGCTTTTTAACTTCATAACTTATATATGGATGTATATTTATTCGTTTACGGATGCAAAATTATGAATATCTGAATAAATATCCAAACGAATTTGTATAAAAATACACAAAGAGACTAAAAAACATACTAACAATGGAGTTTTTGTGTATATTTATACCATATCGATAGTTTCTACATATAGCCTTATCGCATGACTATATACTTTCATTATACACAATAATTAGCTGTCACACACGCATTTCACAATACCCTGCAGTTACAAGCATTACATTCATTATAAAACGAGCCGTACGACCAATGCCGTCCATATAAGGATGAATGAAAACAAAGTACCGTACAACGAGTGAAGCGATTACTAAAAGTACAATCATCGCAATAAT
>ULYE01002066.1_pt1 | contig 23634 bp, 21 predicted proteins | sample 1961921 | NCBI WGS metagenome assembly ULYE01 (sample SAMEA4835856, study PRJEB28245) | human gut metagenome | biome: gut microbiome; material: fecal sample | place: Denmark | collected 2008 | reverse complement strand
CGTGCAATTCGTGTTGAATCTTTTACCACGAATCCCACTAATCTCACGAATCAATTTATGATAATTCGTGGCTGAAATTCATGGATAATTCGTGGTAATTCGTGACTGAAGAACCCAACTCAACCCTCCATATTAAAAAAAAGGAGTCCTTTTGCACTTCAAATGTATTCGTTTTGAGGTGTAAAAGGACTCCTTTTGCATGCTAAAAGGACTCGTTTTGCAAGCCAAAAGGACTCCTTTTGGAATGTTGAGTGTTGAATTTTGAATTGGTTTCTGCTAAGCCTTCGACTGCAAATTATTAGGAGGCTATGGCGTCCTCGCCTTAGCCTGAGCAGTCTGTCGGCTCATTCCTATTTGTTATAGTTTGTGTTGTCTGCTTGCTCAGGTTATGGCGGGGACGCCATAACCTCCTACAGTTAGCTTTGCTTCTCACAAACTTAACACTTAACATTCCACATTCAACATTCCACATTCAACATTGTCAAAGCTCCACTCTTACGCCCAACTGCAGGTTGAAGTTGAGCTTTTTCTCCTTGAATATTGTCTCCACGCTGCTCTTGTTGTCGATATAGTAGCGCACGCCAGGCTCGGCGTAGATGCCCATGCGAGGTATGATGTTGTACTGAATGCCTACTGCTCCGCCTACCGACCATTGCGTGTGGTCCTTGTCTGCATCGGTGGTAATGTCGCCTGTCTGCATCTTGGCAGATACGTTGAAGTCGGCTTGGCAGCCTGCGGTGGCGTAAGTATGGATGGCGTTGTTGCCCCAAACCTTATACTTCAAGTTGAGTGGAACACCGATGTAGTGCAGACGTTGGGTCTCTACGATGTCGTCGCCGGCAGCCGAACTGGTGAAGTCGGACGATGCGTAGGTGTATACCATGCCCGTAGTGAGTGCGAGGCGAGGCGTGAGGTTGTAGCCAACCGACAGTCCGAACGACATAGGGTGGTAGTGGTGCTTGGTCTGCGAATAGTCGGCAAGTTGCAAGGGAGCGTTCGACAGCACCGACTGCACCTTGTTGGGATTGCCCGAAGCGAGCATGTCCGACTCGCGAGTGGCCATGAGCATTGGGCGCTGGGTGTTGCGGCTGTCGGTGGTTATGCCTTCTGCATGCACGCCTATGTTCCATCTATTAGACTGCTGGGTGTGCTTTGTCTGCCGTGTCATGGTATACGACGTAGCCGAAGGCTTGTTGTAGGTCCTGTTGGCGTTGCCGCCTTTGCGCATCCTTGACGTAGAGTTGCTCTCGTCAGGTGTTGCAGTGCTCTCGTCAGGAGCCGTTATGGTTTGCAGGTCGTTGGCAGGAGTCTCGCATACCGAGCGATATGTAGTGTCCTCTGATAGCGGTGTGGCTTCCGCCAGTAGTACTGCCGCTTGCGGCGTTTGTGCCGTCGGTTCAGATGCATGCGTAGCCGATGCTATGCGGGATATAAGCCTATGCGGTGCATTGACAACCGACGACGTAGCCGGATTGTGCAATGATGCAGCCGGGCGGTTGTACTTGCTTGCCACATTATTAATAGTGTCGTCGTTCATTCGGAGCGCCACCATCACCACGACAGCCACCGAAGCGGCAGCCGACATAGCCAAAGCAACGAGGCGTATGGTCTTGTGGCGGTTGCGGTTGTTGGGTAGGGGTGCAGGTGCAGTGGCGATGTTGTCGTCGAGACGTTCGGCTATCTTGTCCCACAATCCGTCGGGCACAGTAGCCTTATGGCCGTCGAGACGTTCGTGCAGCTTGCTGGTCCAATCGTTTTGTTTCATATTGCGTTTCTTTTGTTGTATTCCTTAATCTTGTTAGCCAACATCTTCTTGGCGTGAAAATATTGCGAAGCCGATGTGCTGGGTGTTATTCCCAGTTCGTCGGCTATCTCCTTGTGGCTCATTTGGCCGAAAACGTATAGGTTGAGCACCACTCTGTAGCCCTCGGGCAGCGATGCAATCATTTCGGAAAGCGCCTCGTCGGAAATCTGGCTTATGTCCGGTTCGTCGTCGGTAGGAGAGTCGGGTATGTTGTCGGTGAACGTTATGCTGCCCTTGCGGCGCAGAAAACCGAGCGCCTCATTGGCAGTAACCCTCGACAGCCATAGCCTTAGCGTGCCCTCGCCCCGATACTCGTATTGGCTCATCGACGTGAATATCCTGACGAAAGTGTCCTGCACTACATCGGCCACGTCGTCCCTGTCCGGAACATATCGCATGACAATAGCCATGATATATCCCGAATACTGGTCGTAGAGCCGTCGCATGGCAGCGCGGTCGCCGTTCTGTATGTCGCGCACGAGGCGCTCTTCAGGTTTCAAAAGTTTCAACAGTCGGTTATGGGGGTGCCGGTGTAAGTGAGTTTCAGTTGTAGGGGGTGTGTGTCGCCATTGTCGATGGCGTAGGCGGTGATGTGCAGAAACACGGTCAGCACACGAGTCTTGGGAGTGTATTTGCCCCACGACTGCTGGTCGGTAGAGGCATTGGTGGGCCCCAGCATGAGCTGTACGTTGTGGCGCTTGCCGTCAGTCTGCACTTCAATCTGCCACACCGAAGGCTTTATGGCGTACACTATTGTGCCGTCGGATTGCTGCACCGACTCGTAAGCCACGCTCTGAGCTCCGGTGGAAACGCCCTCGATGGCGTGCCCGGCGAATATGGTTTGTACAATCTGCATGGTAGGTATGGCGCCGAACATGAAGGTTGTGCCGACTTCGCTCATCAGTATCTTGTCGATGCTCTTGCCGCTGACATCCCATTTTCCGCTGTATGGCGTGCCCGACTGTGAGTTGTAGCTCATGTTGAACTGCTTGTCAGGTGCGTCGTCGACACTGCACGAAGCCAGCGACATGGCTGTGAGCAGCAGCGTACACATTATTAATATATATAGTCTGTGATGCATTGGTGTAATACGTTTGTTGTATGTTGTCTATACTTATAATGCGATGACGCTGATAATATTGCATGCAATGATAGTAAAAAAACGCATAAAAACGCAACGTTAAATAATTTAAATCTATAAAATTGCTTAATTTCAACATTTCGATTTCATTTGATTTTTATTACTTTTGCATCGCATTAATTGATAGTTTTCTTAATAAGCGGATGACTCTTTTAACATTATGAAAATAGGATTGTTTATTCCCTGCTACGTCGACGCACTCTATCCGGAGGTGGGTGTCGCCACATACAAGCTCCTCAAGAGTCTTGGACTTGACGTAGCCTACCCCCTTGACCAGACTTGTTGTGGACAGCCTATGGCCAATGCAGGATTTGAGAATATGGCAGGCAAGATAGCCGACAGCTTCGACGAGAAGTTTGCCGGATTCGATTATGTCGTGGCTCCGTCGGCATCGTGTACTGCTTTTGTCAAGCTGTATCATCCACGATTGGCTAAAGGACATCATGAGTGCCTCACGTCGAAGAAGATTATGGACGTGGTGGAATTCATTCACGACGTAGTGAAGCCCAGTAGCCTTAAGGCAAGATTCCCCCACGTGGTGAGTGTACACAATTCGTGCCATGGAGTGCGCGAATTGGGACTCTCGTCGCCGTCAGAACGCAACGTGCCGCAGTTCAACAAGATTATCGACCTTCTGCGTATGGTAGACGGCATCACAATACGTGAGCCCGAACGCAAGGACGAATGCTGCGGATTCGGTGGCATGTTCTCGGTGGAGGAGCCCGACGTGTCGACACGAATGGGCGAGGACAAGATAGCACGACACATGGCTACGGGAGCCGAATACATCACGGGTCCCGACTCGTCGTGCCTGATGCACATGCAGGGCATTGCACGCAAGGAGAACAAACCTATCAAGTTCATACATGTAGTACAGATATTGGCAGCAGGACTATGAGTACACTACACAGCAAAGCGGCACGCCGCTTCAACGAAAACAGAGAGAAGACAACATGGCACGACGCCACTTTCTGGGCGCTAAGACAGAAGCGCGACCAGATGGCGGAGGGCTTGGACGAATGGGAACAGCTGCGCGAGCACGCCAGCCAGATAAAACGGCACACCATAACGCATCTGGCTGACTATCTGGAGCAGTTTGCCGGCCAGCTGGAGAGCCGTGGCGTGATAGTACACTGGGCACGCACAGCCGACGACTTCAACAATACGGTGCTCGAAATACTCAAGCAGCACGGCGTGAAGAAGATGGTGAAGTCGAAGTCGATGCTTACTGAGGAGTGTGGCATGAATCCATTCCTCGAACAGAACGGTATCGATGTGGTGGAGACCGACCTTGGCGAGCGCATTCTGCAACTGCTTCATCAGAAGCCGAGTCATATAGTGATGCCGGCTATTCACCTGAAACGTGAGGAAGTGGGCCGTATGTTTGAAGAGAAAGGTATCAGCAAGGAAATCGGCAATTATGACCCTACATATCTGACACGCTGCGCACGTATGCATCTGCGCAACCAATTCATGGAGGCAGGGGCTGGTATGACGGGCTGCAACTTCGGTGTGGCTGAGTCGGGCGACATCGTGGTGTGCACCAATGAGGGCAATGCCGACATGTCTACGTCAATGCCTAAGCTGCATCTGGTGGCTATGGGCATAGAGAAGATTGTGCCCGACTACAAATCGCTTGCCGTTTTCCAGCGTCTGCTGTGCCGTTCGGCTACCGGACAGCCTACTACTGCATACACATCGCACTTCCGTCAGGCTCGACCTGGTGCCGAGATGCACGTGATTCTTGTAGACAACGGGCGTAGCGACATTCTCGCTGACAGCGAACATTGGGAGACACTGAAGTGTATACGCTGCGGATCGTGCATGAACACTTGTCCCGTCTATCGCCGTTCGGGTGGCTATTCATATACATACTTTATACCCGGACCTATCGGAGTGAACCTCGGTATGCTGCGCGATGCACGCCGTTATAGCGACAATGTGTCGGCTTGCACGCTGTGTCTGTCGTGCGACAATGTGTGTCCGTCGAAGGTCGGTCCTGGCTCGCAGATATATCTGTGGCGTCAGAAACTCGATTCGCTCCACCGTGCCGACCCTATGAAGAAGTTCATGTCAATTGGTATGGAGGCATTGTTTGAACATCCGCATCTGTATGCTGCCGCCCTGCGTCTGGCTCCGTTGGCTAATATCGTGCCCGACAAAATCACGCGTGTGCGTGGAGTGAATCCTTGGAGCGTTGGACATACTAAGCCTGAGTTTGCCAAGGAGTCATTTCAGGAAATGTGGAAGAAGGGGAAGGTTTAGTGTTGAATGTTAAGTGTTAAATGTTGAGTGTTTAATGATTAATGTTGAATTCTGATGGGTAATTATAAAGAAGAACTTTTGCAGAAGCTCCGCAGCAATACGCGCGAGCAATACGATATGCCTGCCGACGAAGTGAAGGGCATAACCTATGCCGACACGGTAGCGCAGTTCATAGAGATGAGCCAGGCTGTGGGTGCCAATGTGGTGGAGGCAGCAACGGGCGACAGTCTCGACGACATCATACGTAAGGCTTATCCCGATGCCAAGGTTGTGGCTTCCAATCTTCCGGAGGTAAAGATGGCAACGCTAAATCCCGATACCGTGGCAGACGCTCAGGCTCTTAACGGCACCGATGTAGGTGTGGTTAGAGGTCAGATAGGTGTGGCTGAGAACGGATGTGTGTGGATTCCGCAGTCGATGAAGCAGAAGGCGGTGTGCTTCATATGCGAGTATCTCGTCATTGTGCTGCCCAAAAGCGGCATTGTCAATAATATGCACGAGGCTTACGCACGCATCGAAATGCCTGCTACAGGACTCGGATCGTTCATCTCAGGTCCGTCGAAGACAGCCGACATCGAGCAGGCTCTTGTCATGGGAGCGCAGGCTGCACGTGGCGTCACGGTTGTGATAACTGAATAGGACAACAGTATATACAGTTTGATATAGGAACGGCGGACTCCCGTCCGATGCACAGTTGGCATTATAAGCTATAGATTTTCTGCTGTGCGTCGTATGGGAGTCCGCCGTTCCTTTTAGTTTATTTATGTAGTCAGATGGTTGTTCTCGGCTGTTTTTACAATCTTTAGAGTTCGTTAGATATTCCTATAGATTAATCTATTTCGGAACACTTGTTTGGTTGGAGTATAATGTATATCTTTGCAAGCGTAAGATAACTAAACGTAAACATTAATAACCAAAAGCGAAACATTATGAAAAAGAACATTATTTATTCGTTTATTATTGCTATCGCTTCATTTGCATTCGTGGCTTGTAGCAACGACGATGACGGCGGTCAGATGCGTATTCCCGACAGTGCCAAACCATCAGCCAAGTTTACATTTGGTAATTTCGATAATGAGCAGTATGCCAATGATGCCGTAAAGATGGACGTTACGAATTGGAATAACGGCAGTACGGCACCCGAATTCAAATCAATCGAACTCTTTGCTGACGGCCATTTCCTCATCACCAAAGCCAATGCCGGCAATGCACCAAAGCTCTCACGCAAGGCTACACGTGCTATCGACATCAACGGATCGGTAGATTTTGACAACGGTCTGTATATTTATGGCACATTCACACATGAGAAGGATGGTGTATATAAATTGAGCAACGGCACCAAAATCAAGATTAATAAGAATGGTGACGTAGTAGGAGTTGTAACGGTGATATATACCAACTGCAATGGCGTTGACATAACGATTATAGTAAACGTCGATTTCAATTATAAGACCGATGAGGCTGTTCGCCAGTTGTGTCGTTCATGGAGAATGGACAGTCAGGAGGCATGGCTTTACACTGACAAGGCGTATATCGGATACGGCAAGCAATGGCTTGACAACTTCTTCAAAGTGAAGCAAGATATCACTATCACACCGGAAGGAAGGCAGTGGGGATTTGATGAGGATGACATCCTCGACGATGATGATTACTGTCGCCGCGTTATCTTCTCGCCATGCGGCACATTCATGTGCTTCTATCAGGATGGCGACGTGGAAATAGGACGCTGGGAATGGAGAGACAAGCAAAACGGCATACTGCGCTGCTACGAACCGTTCGAATTTGGCGATAACGACTTAGACGATGATGACGACTATATGGACATGACAGTGCGCTTTGACGGCAAGCGGATGCTCATGTACAACGACTATATGGATGAAGAAAACGACATCAATTACAAGGTATATAGCGTAAGCACATTCAGTGCAAGATATTGATTTTGCAGTAAACCAAACAGTAGGAGGCTATGGCGGGAATGCCATAGCCTCCTATAGTTTGTATTGTTTTATAAGCAATCGGCTATAAAATAACTTCGTATCATGGCATGATACGGTTGTTTCAAGACACGCAACATGTCCAGAAGCTGTTGTCAAGAACTCTACTTGAAGCTGTTGGCAGCTTCGATGATTCGTTCTATTTCCTCTTGTTGCAGCGTAGGGTTAAGCGGAAGGCTTAGCTCTTCGCTATGTATGCGCTCGGTAATGGGCAACGACAGCAAGCCCATGTCGGCATAGCATTGCTGGCGATGGGGTGGGATGGGGTAGTGTATCATTGTCTGTATGCCTTGATTGAGCAAGTGTTGTTGTAAACGGTCGCGTTCGCTGCACAGCACAGGGAATATGTGGTGTACGCTGCTATGGCAATAATCTGTAGAGGGAAGAGTAAGCAAGGGATTGTCTATATGCTCAATGTATTGCATGGCAATGTTGCGGCGCAGAGCATTGTCGGCATCGAGATACTTCAGTTTCACCCGCAATACGGCTGCTTGAATCTCGTCAAGTCGACTGTTGCGGCCCTTATATTTGAACACGTACTTGCGTTCAGATCCGTAATTGCCCAATGCACCAATCATATTGGCCAGCTCTTCGTCGTCGGTAGTGACGGCACCGCCATCGCCAAGTGCCCCAAGGTTCTTGCCTGGATAGAAGCTGTGGGCAGCGGCATTGCCCAATGAACCTGTACGTTTGCCATTGTAGTGGCATCCGTGAGCCTGGGCGTTGTCCTCGATGAGCAGCAGGTTATGGCTAAGGCATATTTCGTGTATGCGCTCGGTGTATGCGCACTGTCCGTACAGATGTACTATCATTATGGCATGGACGCGACTTGTTATGGCACGTTCAATCTGTCGGTCGTCAATCTGGAATGTATCGATGCGTGGTTCTACAAGCACTGGTGTCAGATTGTTCTCGGTTATGGCAAGAATTGTGGCTATATAGGTGTTGGCTGGTACTATCACTTCGTCGCCGTCGTGCAGTCGGCCCATCTCCTTATAAGCCCGCAAGATGAGCGTAAGAGCGTCGAGTCCGTTGCCGCAACCTACACAATAACGCGTGCCGATATAACGGGCATACTCCTCGGCGAACGCCTTGTTCTCGTTGCCTTGCAGATACCATCCGTTATCCACAACACGCTGTACGGCAGCACTTATTTCGTCGGTATGCATTGCCGTCACCGCTTTTAAGTCAAGAAACTTTATCATATCCATAACTCAACATTCAACATTTAACACTCCACACTTAACACTCCACATTCAACATTCAACATTCAACACTCCACATTCTAAACCTCCCATGCGTAGGTGTCGTAGCACACGCCGCGACCACCGAACCCTTCTTTCTGGTGTATAAGGTTGCAATTGAGATAGTGTCCCAATTGTTCGGTCGATTTTCCGAAGTCGAAATATCGTCGGTCGGCATATCGTTCGTTGATTAGATAGTCGAATACGAGGTCGAGCGCCCCAATCTCCTTGCCACGTTTCGAAGCCGATATATATTGAGTGTGCACCGTTTCGCCACATTCAAACACCATTGTTCCACCCAGTGGTGTATCGCCTTCGTATGCCATAAACAACCTTATGTTATCAGGAAAGCGTGAGTGTAGGAGTTGCAGTTCGTTGATGGTATGAACTGGGTGTACTCCATATTTCGCCTCAAGGTTGTCGTTAAGTATTTGCCAAAAATCAGAGATGTCATTTGTTTCAGCTACTGTTATTCCGTTGCGTCGTGCCTTATTGACGCAGCGATGGCGCAGTTTGCTGAATTTCGGTCTTCTGTCGAGACAAATTGTAGATGATATGTCGCGTGCAGCAATATGCGCATTGCATATTCTAAAGATGGCATACAGGTCTTCTTCGGCAGGTATCGAGTGATAAATCCAAGGTGTAGGTTTGTACACAATACGCTTTACGCCACACTCGTCATGCAAGAAACTGTTGATAACGACAAACACGTCAAGACACAACTCGGCAGTCATATCGCCACACATAATGAGTCCGCCGTATGTCAGTCCGCCATGTGAGCGCAGTTCGTCGTCGTGAATGGTAGCCGGAAGGAGAGCTATGAGCAACGGTGCTTTGCCGTTGTCCTTCTGTGTATATACCATCAGCGAGCAGTCGGTGAAGCGGTCGCTGTGGTAGTCCATATATCCACGTTTAAGTAGAAACGTTGCGTTCTTGGCTTTGCCCACGAATTCGTCCCATTCAGTAGCGTCTGCTGTATTGTATCGTCTTACTTTGAGCATTGCTTATACTTTAAGAATTCGTCGTAGTCGTATATATAGTCATCTTCGTCGTAAAGTTCGGAAGCGATGACAAGACATACAGCACCCGACGAGAAATCGTCGAGAGTGCGCCATATGCCGGTGTCTATTATCAGTCCTTGATAAGGATGGTTCAAAAGAAATTTGCGCTTCTCACGTCCATCGTCAAGCGTCACGGTGAAGCTTCCACTTACCGCTATGAGCAATTGCTTGAGCTTGCGGTGAGCATGTCCGCCGCGACTTTCACCACCAGGTACGTCGTAAAGCCAATAGACACGAGCTATTTGGAAGGGTACGCTTTTCAACTCTTCTATTACCGACAGATTGCCACGGCGGTCTTCTATTTTTGGTATTTCTATTATTTTAGCGTCTGCTACCTTCATTATTCTATAATGTTTATAACTATGATATAGGTTTATGCTTTTGTCTGCTACCTATTATTCTTATAACGCCCGATTCTCATAATTATTGCGAATAAGTAGGCTGCAACATTAGACAATACAATGCATATTGCAAAAAGTATTGGATTGCATACGGTGTCATATCCAAAGAGACGTCCCCACACGAATACAAATGCTGTAATCACTATACCATGCAACATGTATATTTCGAAACTGATGTTGCCCAAGAAAACAAGTGCTCGTTGGCTTAATAATTTTGTAATTATGCCTTTGTTGTTGCTTGATATGGCAAACCAATATATTAACAAACTGAATGGTAGCCAAAACAATGGAGCGAAACGTATCCATGAAGGCAACAAACAATATGGGATATATGTCAATGCAGAAACTGACACAACTATTATTATTTCGAGTATTGACAATTTTGTGGCCGACTGTCGGTCAATCCATTGCCTGAAGTGTATGGAAAATGGCGCGGTATACAGACGATAAGCTATTATTCCTACTGCAAAATCAATAACACGCAGCGGTGGAAATGCAAACATGAAGTCGTCTATTGCAGAGTTGTTGCAACATGACTCTATGGAAAGTGCTAATAGTATATATATCGTTAATAGTGCGCCGAACACTTTGTTGCGCGATATTATCAATTGTCTGTAGAGAAAAGGAAACAACAAATAGCAAAAGAACAATGCTCCAAGAAACCATGAAAGTCCTGTTCCATATCTCAGCATGTCTTCAGATAGAGTAAACTCTTGAAGCATAAATACGTGGAGTATTGTCTTTGTGATATTGAATTTCACTCCGGCTACAAAGCTCATACATAAAGCTATGGTGAAGGTAACCAAATGAAGTGGATATATTTTTGTAAGGCGTTTGCGTAGGAATTGAATATATTTGAATGTTCCATTTTTTATACTTGCCCCACATCCCATGCTAAGCACAAATCCACTTAGAATGAAGAAGAATGTAACGCCGGCATCGCCTCCGTAGTAAAAATGTAATTTGCCAGTACTTTCAAAAAAATGGTTAATTAAGATTAGTATGCAGAATATGAAACGCATAGACTGCAATGTCAGTATGTGATGACTTGATGATGTGGGTGTGTTGATTCTATTCATAATGGTAAATAAAAAAAAGTTTCGCAAGTCGACGACTTGCGAAACTTTTGTATATAGCATTGCTTTGTTTTGTTTTGCTTTGTTACTTGTCCATATATGGGTCGGTACCAAGCACTGTTGCTGCGAGTCGCTTTGCCTTTTCACGAAGCTGTGTGGTGTCGGCTGTCGGTTCGCCGTAGCATAGTACTACGCCCATACGGCGACCTACGTGTGCCTCCCCCTTACCGAAGATACGTACTCGTGTGTAATCTTCTTTGAGTGCATCCATGAAGTTGTAGGGCAGCGGGTCGTTGGTTTCTGTGGGTGAAAGAACTACGGCACTTGCTCCTGCATGCTCAAGATGAATGCCTGCTATGGGCAGTCCCATTACTGCGCGGAAGTGGAGTTCAAACTCTGAGAGGTTTGTTGTATGGCCCAGTGTAACCATTCCAGTGTCGTGCGGACGCGGTGAAAGTTCGCTGAATATCACTTCACCCTCCTTTGTAAGGAAGAACTCAACGCCCCAGATTCCGGCACCGGTAAGCGCCTTTGTCACCTTCTCTGCCATGTCCTCTGCCTTGCGCAACTCGTCTTCAGGCAACTGGAACGGCTGCCAGCTCTCGCGATAGTCGCCACCTTTCTGTACGTGTCCGATAGGCGGACAGAACAGTGTGGGGCCGTTCTTCTGTGTTACGGTGAGCAGAGTGAACTCTGAGTCGAAATGGATGAATTCCTCGATGATTATCTCCTTAACATCGCCACGGCTTCCTTCCATAGCGTCGTTGAATGCCTTCTCAAGCTGTTCCGGTTCGCGAACGATGCTCTGTCCGTGACCCGATGACGACATAAGGGGTTTGATTACGCATGGGAAACCAATCTCCTTAGAGTGCTCGCGGAGCTGTTCGAGAGTGGTGGCGTAGAAGTATTTGGCTGTACGCAGTCCTAATTCCTTAGCAGCGAGGTCGCGTATGGCCTTGCGGTTCATTGTATAGTTTACGGCGCGGGCGCTCGGCACCACCTGAATGCCTTCCTTCTCGAAGTCGAAAAGACGCTCGGTACGTATTGCTTCGATTTCAGGCACAATGATGTCGGGGTGATGACGCTCAACAACAGCAGTCAAGGCATCGCCATCAAGCATGTTGAACACTTCGTGCTCGTCGGCAACCTGCATTGCCGGTGCGCCTTCGTATCTGTCGCATGCAATGACATATTGTCCTGCACGCTTTGCGGCGATGACAAACTCTTTGCCCAATTCGCCCGAACCTAACAACAATATTTTTTTCATTTTGTGATAATGTTAAAAGTCATTTGTATAGCGTGACGTTCTCTCTTAGTCGAGAAGAGTAGATGCACGTACACGCGACAATGTCTCGGGGGTCATCTGCAGATAGCTTGCTATGTACACCAACGGTGCACGCAACACCACCTGCGGCATCAGTTTGCACAGTCTCTTGTAGCGGTCTTGTGCTGTCTCAAAGCGCACAAGGTCGGCATGTACCTGCGACATGATGAGGCTTTCCTCCAATATCTTGCGGTAGAGTATCTGTATGTTGACGTTGTGCATAGCCACTCTTTCAAGCTCGGCCTTAGGCAGAGCGTACACTACAGTAGGCTCGATGGCCTCAATCTGCAGCTTGGTTGGTTCTTCCTTGAAGAGGCTTTCGATGCACATTACGATGGTATGGTCTTGTGCCAGATGTTCGGTCACTTCCTTGCCGTGCTTAAAGTAGAATTGGCGCATGAGTCCCTTGTCGATATACAAGAAGTTCTTGCATATTTCACCTTCGCTGAGTGCAATTTCGCCTTTGGCGTACTTGATGGGTACAAGTATGCTCTCAAGCACGTCGAGTTCATCGTGCGTCATTGTACTGTAACGTCTTGCCAACTCACGTGCTACGTCGCGCGTGTTTGTGCCGACCAACTCTTTCATAAGTTACCTTCCTTTCTATATTTGTTTAGTTGACTTATTATTTTATGTTTGGTTGAATATGTATTTTGTTTTTATCGACCTTCTTACGTCGGATATTAGTCGAGCTTCAGCACGGCGAGGAATGCCTTCTGCGGAACCTCGACGTTGCCAATCTGCTTCATACGCTTCTTGCCCTTCTTCTGCTTTTCGAGCAACTTGCGTTTACGGCTTACGTCGCCACCATAACACTTGGCTGTCACGTCCTTGCGCACGCACTTGATTGTTTCGCGTGCAACAATCTTGGCACCTATGGCTGCCTGTATGGCAATGTCGAACTGCTGGCGTGGAATGAGATCCTTCAGCTTTTCGCACATCTTGCGTCCCATGCTTACGGCATTGTCTTGATGTGTCAGTGCCGAAAGAGCATCTACTGGCTCGCCGTTGAGCAAAATGTCGAGCTTGGCAAGACGTGACGGACGGAATCCGTCAATATGGTAGTCGAACGATGCGTAGCCTTTGCTTATCGACTTGAGCTTGTCGTAGAAGTCGATAACAATCTCACCGAGAGGCAGCATGAAGTGCAGTTCCACACGGTTGCCACTGACGTATTCCTGGTTGATAAGCTCGCCGCGCTTGTCGAGGCAGAGCGTCATGATAGGACCAATGAAGTTTGTCGTGGTGATGATCGATGCACGTATGTACGGCTCTTCGATATGATCGATGAGTGTCTGTTCGGGCAATCCCGACGGATTGTGAACTTCCTTGACACCTCCCTGTTTGTCGTATACCATATAAGATACGTTGGGCACGGTGGTGATGACGTCCATATTGAACTCGCGGTCGAGTCGCTCCTGTACAATCTCCATGTGAAGAAGTCCGAGGAATCCGCAACGGAAACCGAAGCCGAGGGCTACCGACGACTCTGGCGAGAATGTCAGTGAAGCGTCATTGAGCTGTAGCTTCTCGAGCGAAGCACGCAGATTCTCGTATTCGCTTGGGTCAATGGGATACACACCGGCAAATACCATAGGCTTGACTTCCTGGAATCCGGAGATAGCCTTGTCACATGGACGGTTGACATGGGTGATAGTATCGCCTACCTTAACCTCTGTAGCATCCTTGATGCCTGATATGATGTAGCCTACCTCGCCCGTGCCGAGCACCTGACGTGGCACCATGTCCATCTTCAATACGCCAACCTCGTCTGCCACATACTCCATTCCGGTGTTGAAGAATTTCACCTTGTCGCCCTTGCGTATCTCTCCGTTCTCTATCTTGAAGTAGGCAATGATGCCACGGAACGAGTTGAATACCGAGTCGAAGATAAGTGCCTGAAGCGGACCTTTGGTATCACCGACCGGGTGTGGCACTCGCTCAACGATTGCTTTAAGCACATCGTCAACGCCTTCGCCGGTCTTGCCGGAGGCGCGCAGAATGTCTTCACGCTTGCAACCGATAAGTTCTATAATCTCATCTTCCACCTCGTCGGGCATAGCGCTTGGCATATCGATCTTGTTCAGCACCGGTATAATCTCAAGGTCGTGCTCTATAGCCATATAGAGGTTTGATATGGTCTGTGCCTGAACGCCTTGGGTGGCATCTACAACGAGCAGAGCGCCCTCGCAGGCAGCAATGCTTCGCGACACTTCGTATGAAAAGTCGACGTGTCCAGGGGTATCAATAAGATTGAGAATATATGTCTGGTCGTTATACTTGTATTCCATCTGGATGGCGTGGCTCTTGATGGTGATGCCACGTTCGCGCTCCAAGTCCATGTTGTCAAGCATCTGACCTTCAGTTATCTTGATTGTTTGCGTACGCTCCAACAGTCGGTCGGCAAGTGTCGACTTGCCGTGGTCGATGTGGGCAATAATACAGAAATTCCTTATATTGTCCATTGATATATATCAGTTTTATGTGCAAAGATACTCGTTTTTTCCGACAAATGGGTATCTTTGCATAAGAATTTGTGCCTTATATGGTTGTGAAATCTAACTTTCACATTTCTTATAGGTAGTGATAGTACGAATTATAATAAAACATACACAAAATGAGATATTTTGCATTTTGCGCCGCCTTGTGCTCTGTAGTGCTTTGTGGCTGTCATGAGAGTATGGAGAAGCGTGCCCAGCGTGAGGCTCGTGAGTATACCGAGAAGTATTGTCCTACGCCCGTTCAGAACTTTACACGTACTGACAGTGTAGTGTTCGAGATGGATACTAAGACTTATCATTACTATTGTTCGGCAGTAGGCGACCTCGACAATGCCAAGGTGTTCGACCTTAACCGCTCCAAGATAGCGGATGCTCTGCTTCTTAATGTACGTGAGAACACATCGTTCCGTCCGTACAAGAAGGAAGGCTTTGCTTTCCAATGGACTCTGCGTTCGGACAAGGACAAGAAAACTGTGTATTTCGACCGTAAGTTTACGTCGAAGGATTACAACAAGTAGTAACAGGAAACAATATAAATACAAACTATAACAAACGACAAAAGACAACTTGCACAAAGTATCGTATACCTCAATACTGAGTATATAATAATGTGTAAGTTGTCTTTTGTCGTTTTTTATATTTAGAGATAGCTTACCACCTCGTTGCCCATCTGCATTACATAGGTGAGGTTGATGTCTCTGTCGAATACGATAATGTCGGCATCCTTGCCCTCTTCGATAGAACCCTTGCGGTCGAACACGCCCATAATCTTGGCTGGTGTCTCGCTCGCCATACGGAAAACGTCTTCCATAGGAATGTTGGCTTTCTGTATGCAGGTGCGTATGAGGGTGTCCATAGTGGCGATTGAGCCTGCAAGAGCCGAACGGTCTGCCAGTTTGCAAACGCCGTCTTCCATGATGACGCGTGGCTCGGCTGAAACATCGCCTTCGCTTGCGGCATATGCCAAAGAGTCGGTGATGAGTGCCATACGTTCAACGCCCTTGATCTTGTGTACAACCTTAAGCATTACTGGCGGTACGTGCAAGCCGTCAGCGATGACCTCTACGGTCATGTCCTGCATTGCGTATACACTCTCAACGGTGCCAGGCACCTTGAACTCATGCTCCTTATATACTACAGGCATAGCGTTGTAGAAGTGTGCGGCGTGTGTCATGCCAGCCTTGTGAGCCTCTACCACGTCCTTATAAGTGGCGCGTGTGCAGGTGAGAGCGGTAAGTACGCCGTGCATATTACATGTCTTGATGAAGCGTATCGAGCCTGGCAGCTCTGGAGCTTCATCCCAACGCTTGATGCACTTGTACTTGCTGAGCAGCGTTTCGTATTCGTATATTACCGGTGCCTTGATAAGTACGGGGTTCTGTGCGCCAGCCTCTTTGGGATTGATGTACGAACCCTCGATGTGCAAACCGAGCACGGGGCTGTTCGCCTCAGCCATGAGTTTCTCGCAGACATTGCAAGCAGCCTCAATAGTAGGGATTGTCGATGACGACAGTGTCGGGTATATTGAGGTAGTGCCATGCTTCAAGTGTGCGCTGACAGCTTCACGGAAAGCGTCCTCGCAGCCTTCGATAAAGTCGCGTCCGCCACCTCCGTGTGTGTGCATGTCAATACCTCCGGGAACTATATAGCCCCCGTTGACATCGATGATTTCAGCTCCTACAACGTGCAAGTCGATGTTTGAGACACATCTGATTCTGTTGCCGTCGGTAACGATGGAGCCGCCATCAAGCCAACCTTTCGGTGTGAGGATGCGACCGTTGACAAATTGTTTTAGCATAGCTTATCTGTATTTAGAGTTCGTTGGTAACCTCGTTGCCCATCTGCATGACGTATGTGAGCTTAAGGTCGTTGTCGAACATCATGATATCGGCGTCCTTGCCGTCCTCAAGTGATCCCTTGCGGTCGAATACGCCCATAATCTTGGCAGGAGTTTCGCTTGCCATGCGGCATGCGTCTTCCATTGGGATGTTGGCCTGCTGTACGCATGTACGGATGAGGCGGTCCATAGTGGCTATAGAGCCTGCAAGTGCTGAGTGGTCGGCGAGCTTGCATACACCGTCCTCAAGGATTACGCGCGGGTCGAATGCTACGCCCTCGTCGCTTGCTGCGCATGCCAAAGAGTCGGTGATGAGGGCTGTCTTCTCAACGCCCTTAATCTGATATACAACGCGAAGCATTACCGGTGGAACGTGGATGCCGTCGGCTATAACCTCAACCGACATGTCTGAGAGAGCGTAGATACTCTCAACGGTGCCGGGCACCTTGAATTCGTGCTCCTTATATACTACAGGCATAGCGTTGTAGAAGTGTGTGGCGTGCGACATACCGGCATCATGGCCAGCCACAACGTCTTCGTATGTGGCGCGTGTGTGACCTATTGCTGCCACAACGCCGTGCTTGCGGCACGACTTGATGAACTCAGCTGAACCCGGAAGTTCGGGAGCTTCGTCCCAGCGCTTGATACAAGGATACTTGTCGAGCAGCGGTTCGTATTCCTCGGCTACTGGCGGTTTGATCCACTCAGGGATCTGTGCGCCAGCCTGCTTGGGGTTGAAGTATGGGCCTTCGAGGTGGAGTCCGAGTACGGGGCTGTTCTCCTCTGCCATGAGTTTTTCGCATGTTTCGCATGCAGCCTCAATCATTGGCACTGTAGATGAAGACAGAGTGGGGAAGATGGCAGTTGTACCATGCTTCATGTGTGCCTTTATGGCAACGCGGAAAGCCTCTTCCGAACCCTCCATGAAGTCGCGTCCGCCACCGCCATGCACGTGCATCTCAATGCCGCCAGGAACTATATAGCAACCCTTGGCATCTATGATTTCTGCATCTACGATGTGGAGATCACTGTTTGATACGGCTTTAATCTTGTTGCCGTCGATGATAACTGAACCGCCTTCGAGCCAGCCTTCTGGTGTGAGAATGCGGCCGTTGATAATTTGTTTTAGCATAATGTTTGGTTAGTTAAGAACTTGCAAATCTACATCACATTATATAATATATGTATATGCAAGACTTTTGAGTTCATTAGTATATTTATGTAAGCAAAGGTACATATATTTTTTACAACTTAGTGCAAAAAACCGGAAAAATAGAAGAAAAATTATTTAGTATCCCATTTCGCCAAGTGCTGTAGCGAGCTGGTCGGGACAGCTTGTCATTTTGCCGCCACAGGTGATGCCCTTCAGTGTCTGCTTCACGTCTGATGCTTTCTTGCCGATGCACAGTGCGCATATGCCTTTGAGGTTGCCGTTGCATCCGCCCTCGAATGCGAGGTTGCGTATGATGCCGTCGGCGTCAACGTCGATGCTGATGAGGCGGCTGCATGTGCCGCATGTGGTGTAATCCAAGTGATTCATAATTATATATATAAGGAAGCCCCACCCCCTCGCCCCTCCCCCGCAGGGAGGGGAGTAGTATGTACAAATGCGTAAGAAAGCTATCTCTTATTGTTAGAGTTAGCATGTCACAGCAACTAAACATATCACTCCCCTCCCTACTGGGGAGGGGCAAGGGGGTGGGGCTTTTAGTTTAATATTGTTTATTCGCCCTCCTCAGGCTTCATGTTTGTATAAACGTTCTGAACGTCGTCGAAGTCCTCAAGACGCTCTACCATCTTGTCGATAGTAGCACGCTGCTCGGCATCGATGTCCTTCAGGTCGTTGGGCACGTATGTGAACTCACCGCCGATGTCCTCGAAGCCCTGGTCCTCAAGGAACTTCTGTATCTGTGCGTAAGCCTTAACGTCGTCACCGTAGATGGTGATTGTGCCTTCTTCCTCGTCCTCGTCAAATTCGTCCTCTACGTTGAAGTCGATGAGTTCAAGTATAAGCTCTTCCATGTCTACGCCGTCCTTCTTCTTGAATGTGAACACACACTTGTGGTCGAAGAGGTAAGCCAGTGAGCCAGTTGTGCCGAGAGTACCGTTGAACTTGTTGAATACCGAGCGAACGTCGCCTACAGTACGTGTGGTGTTGTCGGTCAGTGTGTCAACGAAGATAGCGATACCGTGAGGGCCATATCCCTCGTATGTTACTTCCTTGTATTCGCTCTGGTCCTTGCCCATAGCGTTCTTGATAGCACGCTCGATGTTGTCCTTCGGCATGTTCTCACGCTTACAGGTAGCGATGATTGAACGAAGTGACGGGTTGTTTTCCGGTTCCGGACCGCCAGCCTTAACGGCGATGGCAATCTGCTTGCCCAGACGGGTGAATGTTTTGGCCATGTGGCCCCAACGCTTCAGCTTAGTAGCCTTGCGATATTCAAATGCTCTTCCCATTTTATTGTTTTGTATTTATTGTTTTTTATTTGTTATTATCTCAGTTCGGCACCCAGCTTCTGCTTGAGGTTGTTGATGAGCTTGGTCATGATAGCTTCAATCTGCTTGTCGTTGAGAGTCTTGGTCTCGTCCTGCAGGATGAAGTTGACGGCGTAGCTCTTCTTGCCTTCGGGCAGGTTCTTGCCTTCGTACACGTCGAAGAGTTCAACACTCTTGAGGAGCTTCTTCTCAGTCTGGTGTGCAATCTGCTCAATCTGCTCAAACTCAACGCTCTTGTCGATGAGCAAAGCGAGGTCGCGGCTTACCGACGGGAACTTGCTGATGTCGTGATAGAGCACCTCGTTCTTCTTGATGGCGCGCATAACGTTGTCCCAGTTGATGTCGGCGAAGAACACTTCCTGGTCGATGTCCATCTTCTTCAGAAGCTTGTGGCAAACGGTACCCATTTCGCAGAGCACCTTGCCTGAGCGTGCCTTGAGTGCAAGAGCCTTGCCGAAGATGTTGTTGTCGGATGTCTCTGACACGACGATGCCTGGGTTTACGCCCAAGCGTGTGAATATATTGAGCACGTAAGCCTTAAGTTCGTAGAACGAAGTCTTCTCGTCGGCGTGTGCCCATGAGCCTTCAACGCGCTTTCCTGTGGTCCATATTCCAAGGTGCATCTCCTCTGTGTAAGCCTTTATCGGGTCCTCGTCGTTCTTCTTTTCGGGCGAATAGTGATAGCAGTTGCCGAATTCGAAGAAGCGGAGGTTAGGCATCTTGTGGTTAATGTTGCGGCTGATGCTCTCCAGTCCGCCGAAGAGGAGTGACTGGCGCATTACGCCGAGGTCGTTGCTCAGAGGGTTCATCACCTTCACGGTAGTCTCCTCGGTATATTTGTTAAGCTCGGTGTAGTAAGCGGTCTTGCTGAGCGAGTTGTTGAGAATCTCACGGAAGCCGCATCCAACGAGCTGTTCGCTGATTACATTCTGATGGTGATATGCCTTGTCGGCATCGCCGAGAATGGTGAGCGAGCTCTTGAGCTGTGTCGGAATCTCCACATTATTATATCCGTAGATGCGCAGGATGTCCTCAACTACGTCGCACGGACGCTGCACGTCGACGCGGTATGCAGGAACGTCAAGCTCCAGTCCTGTCTCGGTTTCAGCCACAATCTTCATGTCGAGGCTCTCAACGATAGAGCGGATCATGTCGTTGCCAATCTTCTTTCCGATGAGGCGGTCTACATACTCGAAGTCGAGCTGAACGCGGGCGTCGTTGATAGGGTTGGGATAAACGTCCTTTATCTCCATGCTCACCTTGCCGCCTGCCAGCTGCTTGCACAATATGGCAGCCTGCTTGAGGGCGTAGATGGTGCCGTTGGGGTCGATGCCACGCTCGAAGCGATAGCTTGCGTCGGTGCTCAATCCGTGGCGGCGTGCGCTCTTGCGTATCCATGTGGGGTGGAAATAAGCGCTCTCAAGCACTACGTTCTTGGTCGTATCGTATGTGCCCGAACCCTTACCTCCGAAGATGCCTGCTATACACATGGGCTCCTCGGCGTTGCATATGCTGAGGTCGTGCTCGCCGAGTGTGTGCTCCTCGCCGTCGAGTGTGACGAACTTAGTGCCCTCGGGCTGGGTGCGTACTACTATCTTCGAGCCCTTCACCATGTCGGCGTCGAAGCAGTGCATGGGCTGGCCGTATGCCATCATCACGTAGTTGGTGATGTCGACGATGTTGTTGATAGGACGCAGTCCGATTACCTTCAGCTTGTTCTGAAGCCATTCGGGACTCTCCTTTACCTCACATCCGCTGATGCTCACGCATGCATAGCGCTTGCAAGCCTCGGTGTTTTCAATCTCAACATCGATGGGCAGGTCGTGGTTGTCGACTGCAAACTCAGAGCAGTCGGGACGATGGAGCGATGTAGCGTGGCCGTTGCGCTTGAGCCAAGCGTACAGGTCGCGTGCCACACCCCAGTGGCTGAGTGCGTCAGAGCGGTTGGCTGTGATGTCAATCTCGATAATCCAGTCGCTCTCCAAGTGATAATATTCGGCTGCGGGCTGGCCTACGGGTGCGTCCTCGGGCAATACGATGATGCCGTCGTGGCTTGTGCCAACACCTATTTCGTCCTCGGCGCAAATCATGCCAAGGCTCTCAACGCCGCGCAACTTCGACTTTTTGATTACGAATTCCTTGTCGCCGTCGTAGAGCACGCAGCCCAGGTCGGCAACGATAACCTTCTGTCCGGCAGCCACGTTGGGCGCACCGCATACTATCTGCTGCGGCTCTGCTTTGCCAAGATCAACGGTTGTTATGTGCAAGTGGTCTGAATTAGGGTGCAATTCGCAAGTCAATACCTTGCCCACGTACAGTCCCTTCAGTCCACCCTTAATGGTCTGTACCTCTTCAAGAGCGTCAACTTCGAGTCCGCATGAGGTCAGCGCGTCGGCTGTTTCCTGCGGAGTGAGGTCGAAATCGACATACTCCTTAAGCCATTTATATGAAATCTCCATTATAATGATTTTTAAGTATACTCAAAACTTGGTGCAAAATTAATAATTATTCTTGTAGTGTACAAAAAAACGTATGAAATAATGTCGTGTTTATGAAAACCGGAAAAAAGTTTGTAAATTTGCGCTATGAACTATAAATCAGCATTCCTATTACGTTGTCCGGCTATTCCCAAGGTGCGCATTGCGCTTGTGGGACTGGGCAATCGTGGCACAAAGACACTTGTGCGCTATGCTTTTATCGGCAATGCCGAGATCAGTTGCATTGTCGATGTAGACAGCCGACGGCTTGAACGTGCCAACAAGTTGCTGCGCGACAGCGGCCGCAAGGAGGCGCTCGCACTCTGCGGACCCGATGCATGGAAGGAGGCTTGCCAGCTGCCCGACATAGACCTTATATATATATGTACGGAATGGCGCACCCATACACTGATGGCTGTACACGCTATGCGCTGCGGCAAGCATGTGGCTGTAGAGGTGCCGGCTGCCACTACGGTTGAGGAATGCTGGAGCTTGGTGCATACGGCTGAGCAGACCCAGCGCCACTGCTTCATGACGGAGAACTGCTGCTACGACTATTTTGCGCTCGAGACTCTCGAGATGCACCGTCGCGGACTCTTCGGCGAGATTACTCATTGCGAGGGAGCCTACATACACGACCTCTCAACCGACAACGAGTGTGGCGAGAGCAACACAAGCTGGATTGAGCGCGGATGCCTCACGCATGGCGGCAATCCTTATCCTACGCACGGCATAGGGCCGATAGGGCAGTTACTGGGATTTCACCGCACCGACCGTATGCTTAGGCTTGTCAGCATGACATCGGCTGGTGCCAAGGAAGCCGGACTACCCTTAGGTCGGGTCAACACCACTCTCATACAGACGGCACGTGGCGTCAGCATAATGCTTCAGCTCGACGTGACCACTCATCGGCCCTACAACCGGCTTCAGACCGTGTGCGGCACTAAGGCGTTCGTGCAGAAATATCCAGTGCCGACGGTCAACGATGGCGAGGAATGCTTCACTGGCGATGCTGCCGAGCGGTATATGAGCCAGTTTGACGCAGCCGATGCCGCACGGTTGTTGCGCAATGGCGAGGCTATGAACGTGCCCAATGCCATGAACTACGCTATGGACGCGCGCCTGATACATTGCCTCAACAACGGACTGCCACTTGACATCGATGTGTATGACGCTGCTGAATGGTCGTGTCTGACGGAATTGTCACGGCTCTCAGCACAGAATGGTTGTACTCCAATAGAAATTCCAGAGTTCAGCCCGAATATGGGTCGAAAGTAATGGGAAAACAAGAAAAGTATTACTTTTTTTGAAAAAAGGAGCTTAAAAGTTTGGAGGTTTAAATAAAAAGCTATACCTTTGCACTCGCTTTTAAGGAACAACGCTTCCACAAAGCAATAAGGTTTGGCTCCGTAGCTCAACTGAATAGAGCATCTGACTACGGATCAGAAGGTTGCAGGTTTGAATCCTGCCGGAGTCACAAACAATTTAAAAGAGGACTTTACGCAAAGTAAAGTCCTCTTTTTGTTTGTGGTTAATTGATATAACGCCGGATTTTCGTTAGGCGTCAGTTCAATAGGGTTTGCTTTATGCTTTTTTGTTGTTAAGAATATGGATGCAATCACGTGCCACATTGTTGCGGTCTCTTCTAAGGTTCTCCATATCGGTGTTGCGGTTTGAAGGAGTGGAGAACATTTCGCGTTTTAGTGCCTCAATTTCGGGCGAGTTCTCTTCGTAGTTGCCAGAAGAGGCACGGCGCAATACTGTGAAGCCATTTTTTATAAAATGGGTGAAGTCGTTGATAATGCACATAATTATTGCCTCCTTGTTATTTGTTTGTTTGTATCTATTTGCAAAGTAAACGATTTTTTTTGATATATATACTATTATGTGTATGAAAAAAAATAAATTTATCCCTTGATATTGCCATAAAAAATCCCGACCTTGTTATGTGAGGTCGGGAAAACGAGGAGAGTGTGTCAAAAGTCGAAAAAATAAGAATAGGGCTATTAG
>ULYE01022763.1_pt1 | contig 23695 bp, 10 predicted proteins | sample 1961921 | NCBI WGS metagenome assembly ULYE01 (sample SAMEA4835856, study PRJEB28245) | human gut metagenome | biome: gut microbiome; material: fecal sample | place: Denmark | collected 2008 | reverse complement strand
CCCGAGGTTAAGCATAATTCGCCGCCTTCGGCGACGCTAAACAACACACCTGCTTATTACCTTAAATATTATACGTTCATTAACGGACAATTAATTAACGTCCATTATACGATATAATCATTAACGTCAATTACACGAACCATATATTATACGCTTAGAAGTGCTTCATTAAGCGCTTGTATTCCTTAGGTGTAATCTGTATCACCGTGCCGTGGCGCGGAGTGAAGGCACCCGAGGTCTTGGTATCAGCCACCCAACGGAACGTGCGCAAATCCTCCGAACGCGTAAACTGATAATGTCCCGACATATAGCAGTCGTACATCAGGCACCAGCCGCCACCGATAAGCGGGAACACACCGGCACCCTCAACATTGTCCTTGGTCTGCTCGCAGAATCCATCGAGCAATGTCCATGACGCTGTGTCGTGAAGGTCGCGGAAGACATACTGGCGTATGCCCGTGTGGGCACCCTCCTGCTCGGTCTTGAAGAAGAGATGATACTCGCCGTTCTTATCCTTAACGATGTCGGTGTCGATAGCCGGAGCATGGAAGTCGAACAGCACCTGTGGCTCTCCCTCAAGGTCAGAGAAGTCGGCATTGGCGTATGCCCAGTACACACGGTCGTAGGGTATGGTGCCGTCGTTGGTAAGGAGCGAGAAGTAAACCATATACTTACCAGTCTTCTCGTCGTATATTGTCTGCGGCGCCCAGACACGTGTTACGTTGGCAAAGTTCTTGCCGGCATACTTCGTCGGGAAGTTGACGGTGTGATGCTGCCAATGAATAAGGTCGCGCGACTTAAGCAGCACTATGCCACGATTGCTTGCCCAACCAAGCGACGAGCGCATATCCGTAACCACCATGAGGTATTCGCCGCTCTTTGTGCGCAGGATGTGAGGGTCGCGAACGCAACCAGTGAGCGCAATAGAGTCGGACGAAACAACGGGCTTGCCGCCATTGAGCGGAGTATAATTGAAGCCGTCGTCGCTTACAGCATACGATATCTGCTCCTGCTGAGGGTCGTTTCCGGTGAAGTAGACAAAGAGGTATTTGTTGCGTGCGCTTGCTGTTGCAACTGCCGAGAACATGGTCGCGGCTGCCAATAGGGTTCTTAATAAATTCTTATACATTCTTGTTCTTTATTGTTTTAGGTTTTTATTTCTGATGCAAAATTATATAATTGTGTACAATTGGATTGACTATTATCGTTAAAAAAAGGGCGTTTTTTAATCAAAACAAGCCATAACATCAAATAAACTCGGCTTTCTTGCGTTATTTAAGATAAACATACTATATAGAATGAAGCATTTTACGCATACATCAATATCGCTTGTGTTGCTCGTTATAGCGATGGCAACTCTGCTTGGCTGCGGTGCCGAAAAGAACCTGAAGAAGGGCGAGAAGTATCTTGCCGTTGGCGAATACTACGACGCCGCTACACAGTTTAAGCAGGCTTATACCAAGACATCAACTAAGGAGAAAGCCAAACGAGGCGACATTGCCTTGAAGATAGCCCACTGCAACGAGCGCATCAGCGCCACACAGAAGGCTTCGGCGGCTTATGCCAATGCCATTAGATATGGTAGGGCTACGGCTGCCCATAGACTGAGCTATGCCCGAATACTTCTGAAGAACGGTGCGTACAAGCAGGCTGCCGAACAGTTTGGCATAGTGCTCGACTCGATTAATGCCGGTGCCTACCCCACCCCGTCGAAAAATGGCGATGCCTATGCGCTCGATGCCAATGCCGCCAAGACGTTGGCGCAAAACGGACTGGAGGCGGCAAGGAAGGCGCCCGAATGGAAAAAAGAGGGTTCGAGATATAAGGTTAAGCGTATGGATGTGTTCAACTCGCGCCGCGACGACTACTCGCCAGTGCTTGCCGGCGACCAATACGAGAAGCTTTACTTCTCGTCCACACGCAACGATGCGCAGGGCAACGAGCTTAGTGGCATAACAGGTGCTAAGCCTGCCGACATCTTTGTGTCGGAGAAGGACGACAAGGGACACTGGTCGAAGCCGGAGACGGTGACCGGCGGACTGAACACCGACTACGACGAGGGGGCCTGCGCTCTGTCGCCCGACCAGCGCACGATGTACCTTACACAGTGTACAAGCGACCCGTCGTACCCCAGATATGCCCAGATTGTGACGTCAGCCCGTGCCGATGCGGCGTGGGGAAAGACTTCCGAACTGAAGATTACGGGCGACACGCTGTCGAGCTATGCTCATCCTGCCGTGTCGCCAGATGGTCAGTGGCTCTACTTTGTGAGCGATATGCCAGGCGGAATGGGCGGCTTGGACATTTGGCGAGCACGCATTACACCTGCCGGACTGGGCGGTGTGGAGAATCTTGGAGCACCTGTAAACACTCCGGGCAACGAGATGTTTCCTACCTTCAGACCCAACGGCGACCTCTACTTCTCAAGCGACGGACATCCCGGCATGGGCGGACTGGACATCTTCATCGCCTCTGTGGGCAAGGACGGAAAGTATCATCTGGAGCATCCGGGGTATCCGCTCAACTCGCAGGGCGACGACTTCGGCATGACGTTTGAGGGTGTACACAACCGTGGCTACTTCTGCTCAAGCCGTAACGACGGCCGTGGCTGGGACCATATATACAGCTTTGAGAACCCCGAGATTATACAGAGCGTCAAGGGTTGGGTGTACGAGCAGGACGGCTACGAGCTGCCCTCTGCCCTTGTGTACCTTGTTGGCTCTGACGGTACCAACGAAAAACTGAGCGTTAAGGGCGACGGCTCGTTTGAGAAGGAGCTTAAGCCGGGTACCGACTACATCTTCCTCGCCACGTGCAAGGGTTTCCTCAACCATAAGGAGGAGCTGAGCATAGGCCATCCCGACAACTCCAACGAGCACGTCCTGCAATTCCCATTGGCATCAATAACGGCTCCTGTGCTTATCGACAACATCTTCTACGACTTCGACAAGGCGACACTGCGCCCCGAATCGCAGGCTTCGCTCGACGAGCTGGTGAAGCTTCTTAACGAGAATCCAAACGTAACCATTGAGCTGTCGTCGCACTGCGACTACAAGGGTTCGGCAGAATACAACAAGCTACTGTCGCAGCGCCGTGCCGAGTCGGTGGTAGACTACCTTACCAACAAGGGCATATCACGCGACCGCTTGTCGCCCGTGGGCTACGGCAAGGAGAAACCTAAGACCATACGCAAGAAACTTACGGAGAAGTATACCTGGCTTAAGGAGAACGATGTGCTTACCGAGGACTTTATCAAGAAGCTCGACAAAGACAAGCAGGAGGTGTGCAACCAGCTGAACCGCCGCACCGAATTCATCGTTCTGCGCACCACATACGGTATGTTCGACAAGGAGGGCAACCTTAAACAGTCTAACAACGAAGCAACTAAAAAGCCTTTATCCTCTGCCGAAAAGGGCAAAAAGAACGAAGACTTCGACTTTTATGTAGAGTAAGGGAGCTGCGCCGAAGACGGCACAAAACACGGAATAATTCCTGAAAACGACACCACAAAACACGGAATAATTCCCGAAAACGGCACCATAAAACACGGAATAATTCCTAAAAACGACACCATAAAACATGGAATAATTCCTGAAAAGCTTGTATATATCCTCTGTTTTTGCTACATTTGCAAGCGTAACAAACAGATTATCAACAAGAAAGGGTTTTGACTTATGCTATATAGAAAGTTTGCAAATCGTTTAGAGGAATTTCTTAATAACGAGCCTCGTAAGATTCTGCTTGTCAATGGGGCAAGACAGATAGGAAAGTCGTATATTATAAGGTATGTTGGTACACGACTGTTCAAGAACTTTGTAGAGATAAACTTGAAGGCAGACAAGGAAGGACAGGGCATCTTTCAGTCGGTAAGAAGTAAGGACGACTTCTATCTTCAACTTGGCGCAATAGCCGGCAACAAACTTGGAAGCAAGAACGACACGCTTGTTTTTCTTGACGAAATACAGAGTTATCCACATTTGATGACTATGCTGAAATTCCTAAACGAGGACAGCAGATACCGTTATATAGCCAGTGGTTCCGAGCTTGGCGTGGCTCTTGCCCAAACACCTTCGGTACCAATAGGCAGCATAACGATAGAGCAAATGTATCCATTAGACTTTGAAGAGTATCTGCTTGCTATGGGATGTGGCAAGAATACCATCGACGGCGTTAGAGAATGTTATAAGAACCACAAGCCTCTAAACGACTCTATGCACAACTATATGCTTCAACAATTCAAGTTGTACTTGCTGGTTGGAGGTATGCCTGATGCAATAAACAAGTTTCTTGAAAACCGCAACATCACGCAGGTGCGCAGCATACAACGCAACATACACTCGCTTTATAGAATAGATGCCTCGCAATATGACGAGGAGAAGAAGCTCGTAATACGCAACATCTACGACTTGATACCCTCAAATATGGAGAACAAGAAGAAGCGTATAATTGTGAAGAACATAGAGGATAAAAGCGGACACAAGCAGTTTAGCGACTACGTTGAGGAGTTTGAGTATCTCACCAATTCGGGTGTGGCATTGCAGGTACGAGCAATAAGCAACCCTAAGTTTCCGTTGTTGGAATCGGAAAGCAAGAACCTGTTGAAGTTGTATCTTAGCGATGTAGGTCTGTTGACAAATCTTCTGTACGGAACCAACATCAATGCCGTGCTTGGCGACGTGCTTAGCATAAACTTGGGTTCTGTATACGAGTCGGTAGTGGCGCAAGAACTACATGCCCATGGTTTCCAACTGCATTATTACGACAACAAGCAGCGTGGCGAGGTAGACTTTCTTATCGACAACTACGACAGCCTTACGGTATTGCCTATAGAAGTGAAATCGGGCAAGGACTATAAGGTACATAGTGCGCTCGATCGTTTTATCGCTACACCCGACTATCATATAAGCCGTGCCATAGTATTGAGCAATGAGCAGAATGTGTACGAAGAACGTGGCATTATGTATATGCCTATATATTATGTTATGTTTATGGAGAATAAGGCTGTTATGTCTGAAGACTGCATAATACCCGAGATTCCGGTAGTACCAGAATAGGACGAACTACAAGAATCTTACGACAAGGCATCGCTCTGCGCAATATCCCACACCGCCAAACTGCCCAACACCACAACCGTGAGGGCTGCCATAAGCAAAGTGGAGCCGGATGCCTGTATGCCGGACATAATAGAATTGAGGCTGAATGTCGACTCAAGGGAACTGAAGAACGAGGCAGAATGGTCGAGACGAGAGGCGATGGAGCCGACGCTAACCCTTGGAAGCAGACCCGACACGTAAGCCCCTACCCCTGCGATGTAGCCCTTAATGGTATCTATGCCACCCACAAGGAAGAACGCCACGACGCACACGGCGGCACAGGCTGCCGACCATACGTGGTAGAGAAATATCTGGCGAGCCGGCATCTCCTCGGGCAACCGCTGCATAACACGATGCGAGAAGCCGCCGTCGGCTATATGCATACGCACACTGTCGGCGAAGAAACCGCGCAGCAGTTCCTCGTCGACAGTACCATTATTACTATTTAAATTCTTATCACTGTTCATAAGTTTGCTTTTTAATGTCCTATTTGATAGATAATCCAATCCTTACTTGCCGTAGCCGTTGCTGCGCAGAAAGGCAGTAAGCTTCTCCTTGCCACGAAACAGGTGCGACTTAACCGTGCCTACCGCCATTCCCGTTATATCGGATATCTGCTCTATTGGGTAGCCGTCTACCAGTTGCAGCGTTACGCAGGTGCGCTCTTTGTCGCCCAGTCGGCGCAAGGCATCGTATACGTCAAGCCGCACATTGGCGTCGGTATGGTCGGCATTGCGGCGTGCGGCGTCGGATGTGTCGATGTCGTCGGTGGGCCGCAAGCGTCGGTGATAGTCGTACAGCACGTTGCAGGCTATGCGATAGAGCCATGTGGAGAAGGCTGCCTGCGCACGAAACTTGTCTATATTGACGTATGCCTTGATGAAGGTGTCTTGTGCGAGGTCGTCGCTGAGCTGCTCGTCTCCCAACGTCTGGTGCAGGAAGAAGCGCCTTATAGGCGACTGGTACCTCACAACAAGACGGTCGAACGCCGCCCGGTTGTGCGATACAGTCACCTCAGAGACAAGAGAGAGATCGTCAGTTTCCTTCATCATCAATTAATTGTTCGTTTTATATAAAGACACAGCAAGAAGCTGTTTTGCTACAAATATGCAGCTAAAAAATTTACATTCGGTTTAAATCATCATCAATATCATTGCGCTGTCCAAACTTGCCGTTATAGTTGTAGCGCACCATAACCATCTGTCCGACACCCAGACAAGCCACCAAACCGCCTATGCCTGCCAACGATTCGGCACCAAGGAACCAGAAGAAGACCATCAGTCCGACACCTATCGACACATTTCGGATGCCACGTCGCCACATATAGTCGGGCGACTTCTTGCTCAATGGCATCTGCTCTTCGTTCAGTGGTTTGCCCTTCTCCATTGCCTTTTCTGCCAAACGTATATGTTCTTTGTCGCGCTTAACGAGGTAGCGAATGATGAGCGCCACTATTATCAACGGCATCAAGGCTATTATTATACCAAACAACACCACTATTACCAAGAACGTTCCGCCTAAAATTCTTGAAGCTGTCGAACCTCCTAACCACCACAATGGGTCATTCATAGAATCTGAATCGAAGCTGTCGGGATTGTTCTTAGCACCATTGCCGGCACCATTATATATGGTGGTGGTGCTTGTATCTACCGACGAGGTGTCCGAGAAAGCCTCTATGCCCTCGTCCTTGTTATTGGAAGCCTGGCTTTTCTTGGATGCCGAGCTGTGCGGTGCAGCCGAAGTAGACACTACTGTTTCGGTGCGTGGGGTGTGGCGATGACGCTGTGCATCAACCGGAACAGAACTGCCAAGCGTAAGGACCACTGCCATAGATAGAAGTATTTTCTTCATAGTTGCGTATGTTTTTATTCGTTATTCTATATTGATTTTATATCTTATTAATGCTGTTTTGCTTCTTGTTTCTGATAATATGACGTACGAGGCAGACAGAAAGTTGCACTGGGGAAGAAATAATTTGACGAAAAACCGTAACTTTGCACCAATAATTCTAACATCATTATGCTTATAATCATCACCGTACTGCTTTACTTTGCGGCACTTATGCTCTTTAGTCGCGTCACCGCCCGACGCGGCGACAACAACCAAACCTTCTTTCGTGCCAACCGCCGTTCGCCTTGGTATATGGTGGCGTTCGGCATGGTGGGAGCCTCGATATCGGGCATCACGTTTGTCAGTGTGCCAGGTATGACGATGTTCACAGGCATGACGTATGTGCAGATGTGCATCGGTTTCATCCTCGGCTATTTTGCCGTGGCTTTTGTTCTGCTGCCGGTGTACTACCGGCTCAACCTAACAACCATATACACCTATCTTAAGGAGAGGCTCGGCATGCGCTCGTACAAGACGGGAGCGTGGTTCTTCCTAATATCCAAGATGACGGGAGCCGCCGTGCGTTTCTACGTTGTGTGCATCATCTTGCAACGCTTTGTGCTCGACGCAATAGGTGTGCCGTTTGCCCTGACGGTTGTGGCTATGGTGGCACTGATATGGCTGTACACCCGACGGGGCGGCATAAAGACCTTGGTTTGGACCGATACGTTTCAAACTACATGTATGTTTGCTGCCCTTATACTTATTATATATAATGTGATGGGACAGTTGGGGATGTCGGCTACGGATGCTGTCAAGGCTATAGCTGCCGACGAGCATAGCCGTATGTTTGTTTTGGACGACTGGATTTCGACGCAGAACTTCTGGAAACAGCTGCTTAGCGGTGCTTTCGTGGTAATTGTAATGACCGGACTCGACCAGGATATGATGCAGAAAAACCTTACTTGCCGCACTCTGCGTGAGGCTCAAAAGGATATGTGTACATACGGATTTGCCTTTGTTCCTGCCAATTTGCTGTTCATGGCGCTTGGCGTTCTGCTTATGATGCTGGCTCAAAAGGATGGCATCGCTCTGCCTGCAAGCGGCGACGAACTGCTGCCGATGTTTGCAGCAACGGGCCGATTAGGCTCTACCGTGGTGGTTCTGTTCACCATCGGCATTGTGGCGGCATCCTTCTCAAGTGCCGACTCAGCCTTGACAGCCCTCACCACAAGCTATTGTGTGGACATACGACAACGCGAGGGCGACGAGCAACTGCGCCGCCGTGCACATATTGGCATTGCCGTAGTGTTCGGTCTGTTTATCTTGATGTTCAAGACGCTCAATTCTACAAGTGTTATCGACGCCATATACATCATGTGCTCTTATACATACGGTCCGTTGTTGGGATTGTTTGCCTTCGGTCTGTTTACCAGCCGAAAGCCGTGCGACAAGCTCGTGCCTTACATAGCTGTGGCGTCGCCGCTTGTGTGCTTTGTGCTTGAAAAGACGGCTATGCAATGCTGGGGGTATAAGTTCGGATACGAGTTGTTGATGATTAATGGGTTGTTGACGTTCGTGGGGTTGTATGTCTCGGGGAGAGATGGTGAACGGCGAGCAAGCGTAGTTTAAGATATAAAAGGAGGTACAGTCCACGAACCGTACCTCCTTTTGTCCTACTTCACCACCATCTTGCGGCCATTAACAATATATATTCCTGACTTAAGATGCTGGGCAGCTTCCTTAACCGTTGTGTTGTGGAAGAGCAGCACTCCGTTAATAGAGTAGATTGTAACGCGAGTGTCACCATTAGCGAATATCGCCTCCAATCCGTCAATTATCGTTGTTGTGCCGTGTATCTCCACATCGTGGGCTGGCATTGTCTCGGGAACAGTGATATCCCAACCGCTGAACACTCTGCCTTCGGCAACTTCCGGGTCGGGCAGGTCTATCGGTGCTCCATACTCCAACGTCTCGTCCTTATACAACTTGCCGTCGAGATACACTGTTAAGCGATAAGAGTTGATTGAGAATGTACCTGTTACCTCAACATCATGTGCCGGCATTGTCTCGGGCAAGCCTTGCCAACTAGAGAAGGTGTAACCCTCCTTTACAGGATTAGGCTCGGGAGTGATTGTTGTACCGAAGTCTACCTCAACCTTCTTATACTCCTCACCGTCTACCTTATATGTCAAGACATACTTGTTTACGGTATAAGAACCAATAACCTCGATATCATGAGCTGGCATGGTCTCTGGCTTGTTCTGCCAACCGGCAAACGTATAGCCTTCCTTTGCAGGAGCCTCGGGAGCCGTTACTGCCTCGCCATATACAAAGGTCTTGGTATCAATAACGTCGTCGCCAATCTTGAAGACTGCCTTGTACGAGTTGATTGAGAATGTACCCGTTACCTCGACATCATGTGCCGGCATTGTCTCGGGCAAGCCTTGCCAACCAGAGAAGGTGTAACCCTCCTTTACCGGATTAGGCTCGGGAGTGATTGTTGTACCGAAGTCCACCTCAACCTTCTTGTACTCCTCGCCGTCTACCTTATATGTCAAGGCATACATGTTTACGGTATAAGAACCAATAACCTCGATATCATGAGCTGGCATGGTCTCTGGCTTGTTCTGCCATCCGGCAAACGTATAGCCTTCCTTTGCTGGAGCCTCGGGAGCCGTTACTGCATCGCCGTATACAATGGTCTTGGTATCAATAACGTCGTCGCCAATCTTAAAGACTGCCTTATAAGAGTTGATTGAGAATGTACCCGTTACCTCAACATAATGTGCAGGCATTGTCTCGGGCAAGCCCTCCCAACCAGAGAAGGTGTAGCCCTCCTTCTCGGGATTAGGCTCGGGAGTAAGAGTTGTGCCATAGAGCACATCTGTCTCCTTAAAGCTTACACCGTCGAGAGTATAGGTAAGGCTAAATGACGAAAGGGCAAACTCGGCAGTAAGCGTTATGTCCTCTGTGCCTACAGTCAAATTGCGTGGATTTTCGGTCGAACCGTCCGACCACTGCACAAAGTGATGACCTTCGGCAGGTGTAGCCGATAGAGAAAGCGTTGAACCCTCTGCCAAACGGCCACCCTTCTCGTTCACCGTTCCACCTTCGCCAGCCGTGATAGCCACGTCGTGGTAGAACACTATCTTTACCTCGTATGGCGAAGACGGCATACCAAGACTGGCATTGGAAGAGAAAGCAAAGTCGACCTTCTCAACAACCTTCACCTCGCCAGTGCTCTTATTGCGATAACAGAACGTCATTGTCTCGCCACTCTCGCTATTGCTGCGAGCACGCAAGTAGAGGCAATCGGTACCATTAGGCAAGGGCAGCACTTCTGCCACACCACGACACTCGTCGCCAACAAACACCGCCACATCATACTGTGTGTTATCCAACTTATCTCCATTGGCAAAAGACACATTGAGATATAGACTCATATCGTAACGATAATCACCCGGATTGACGCTCCATGTGTCAGCGGCCGAAGCCGTGACACTATGGAATAACGCCATTAGGAGTGCAACTATCGCCATTGTATGTCTGATAATTGAACTTTTCATTTGTGTTTCATTTTAATGGTTTAACGCACAGCAATCTTATGATAGGTGTAGTTGCCATTGTTGCAGATAGCCACAACATACACTCCACCTCCAAGAGAAGATATGTCGATGCCATTGTCGTTGACGTGTGTCTCGTGCATCATCTTCTTGCCATTGATATCAAACAGCTCAACACTGCTTATCTCGTTAGTTGCCACTCCGTGGATAAACAGACGTCCACCAACTACCGACAAACGTATGTTGCCAGTGTAGGTTGTGCCTATAGCGGTGGCGTTGCCTACGCAGATAGTGTATGGAGCATCCACATTGCCCAAGACACTCTCGCTGAAGTTGAGCGTCTCGTTAGCCAGAACGCTGTTGCCATCTCTATCTGTTACCTGTAGCATGATGCGGTCGCCGGCATTGCCATAGACACTCATCATCAACATACCACCGGTGAGCTGACCGATACCGCGACACTCGGTGCCACAGAACGCTGCCAACTGATAGTCGGCATTGTCGGCTGGCATGCCATAGCTATCGCATACGGTAGCCACAACAGCCATTACAGACGGATACTTGTGCTTGTCGTAAGCAAGAGGCAGTCTGCCTGCAATGCCCGGAGTGTTAAGAGCGTGTGCCTTCGATACGATTGTGGTGTTGTAAACCACCTTCTTCTCCGACTGGCTCTGATACATATAACCCTTACCAGGCGCAAGCGTTGAGAGTGTGCCTACCCAATGCTCGCCGTCGTACTGTGCAAATCCGTCCTGACCCACTACCACATCGAGCTTCTCCACTGCTGTAGTGGCAAAAGCCTCATCAAGAGTCATGGTCTGCTCGGCAGGATAGCCCAACCAGTTCCAACCACTATTAAGAGCGATAGGATTTGCCGGATTCCATGCCACACCGCTTATGCGCTGTGCGGCAGGTGCTGCCGACGCCTCAACCTTATAACTCTTGGATGCCTCGAGGGTAGACAATGTACCAACAAGACCTAACTGCGGGTCGCGCACCACCTCTTGTGTCTGGCTCTTAACTCGTGTCACGGCTGCATCGGCTGCAAGTTGGGCAGAGGTAATGCCGTCGGCGATATTGTGCGACATCCATGTCCAGCCTGCTGTCATGGCAACGTCCATATCCGCCTTCTTCACTACATAGCTGAACTCCTTAACCTCCGACACCTCGTTGTCGCCTACCATAGTCATCGCCTTGATGTGTGTATCGTTGTCGATGACGATAGGTACAGAGTACTTGCGTCGTGTTCCATTCTCGTCGCACGGACAAGAACCGTCGGTGGTGAAGTAGATAGTGGCATTCTTTGAGTCGGTTGCCAGCTCTACCTTCGAGCCACGATATACCGCAGTGCCGCTTGCACGCGATGCGGTTGGAGCCTCGGCAGTGATGATTTCGGTCATAACGTCAACCATGCACTGACCCTTTGCCGTTACGTCGTCGATAGTGAACGACAGCTGTGTGCGTCCCGGCAAGTCGCCCTTGACCTTAACTACCGCCTTGCCTTCGGCATCAAGTGTTAGCTCGGTGTTGTCGAGCGAAGCCACCAATGCAGACGAGTTGGCAATGTGGAGCTTGCGTCCTGATGCCGCCTCGCTTGGCAGAGCATAGATAGTGAGTTCCTTCTCGGCACCGTAGAGCATCTTGACGTTCTCGGCAGTAATCTGCTGAACCTCCTTCTCTACATCGAGTGTCTGGCTGTAAGTCTCGGTCATCGGTATGCCTGCATACGACTTAACGTTGCGGCTAACCGTCAGACGAAGCTCTCCTGTAGTAGATGCGAGAGTCTGCTCGGGCACAAATCGTATACGAGAAGCGTAGCGCATAGCGTCGGCGTCCTCCGGCAGAGCAAACTCGTCTGCCAATGCGGCGTTGACAAGCTGTATCTCACCGGCAAGCTTATTGCCACCTGCCGTAACGCTGATATTGGCATCAGTAAGTGTGGCAGGATCCATATACTTATCAAACTGAACCTCAACACCCTGCTCGTAAGCACGTGCCTCGGTAACTTCAGGCTGCTTGTTCTGTGTGATGCCGATGTTCACCTCCAACTGTGGAGGAGGCACTGGCAACCACTCGCTGTAGGCTGTGACATATCCGTCCTTCTCAAACTTAACTTGCCACAATCCCTGCGGAACATCCCAACGATACATACCGTTCTCGTCGGTGAACAGCGGGTTCTTCTGTGCATAATCCTCAGCGTTCCACATCACGATGTCCTCGTGCTTGTCGCCATAGATATCCTCAACCTCTTCCTTATAATAGATGGTGGCTTGAACACCCTCTACTCGGTTCTCTGGCACTGCCTCGTATACGTAACCAGACGGGTCGATGATGACGTGGTCGCTCGTAGAGTTGGACTGGTGTGCTCCACCGCCGTTGTTACCGTTGCCGCCATTATTGTCGTCAGGACATTCTGGATAGCCGTTTGTTCCGCATTTCTTAACACACTCAAGCTTGTCGCGTTCTGCCCTAATATATGCAAGCCTCTTATTTACTCCATTGTTGTAAAGAGCATCTATACTTATATTTACCAGAATGTTTGCTATAGCTGCTCCTGCTGCAGTAAGCATAGAAACACCTGCCGTTCCTGCCGAAGCAGCGACAGACCCAAAAGTAAGGAGATCCAATACTGCTGAGGTTCCTAATTTAACTCCAGCCACAACACCTGTAGCCACAGCCTCATCTATACAGTAATCCCTAAGTGCGTCAGCTTTAGCCTCATCATCCTTACATGGATTTGGAATTGTAAGATAGACCTTCTGATAAGTGCGAGCTACACTTACAAACGTGTATATTGCATCCGCATATTTTACCAATGGAATCTTCTTAGCAAAGAATCCAGGAAGTGGCTTTATCGACTTGTATGCCGCACCTGATATTGTTTTCAGTCTACCGGCAGAATTCATTAGATTTTTCGCAGCCTTTACTTCCTTCTTGTAAGTCTCTATTTCACCAAGCTTTAATTGATATTCCAAGCTTAAGCTATTTAGACTCTTCAGCTCGGTCTTCAATCTATTGAGTTTGGTTAGCTTAGCATTGTAAATGGCTTTCTTGCGACCAAAGTCGAAAGAGTTCTTTACATAGTCTGTCTTGAACTTCTCAACAAAATCGAACAGCTTCTCGTTTGTTTTCTCCCATGCACTTGCTATGGGCTGATAGTACGCGTTGATCTTGTCGATAATATCGTTGAACTTATCAAGTACAGACTCTATATTCGATGCTTTTCTATTAGCACTCTTGGCTATAGACTGTAGAGATTTGCCATAAACAATTACTGTATAACAGTTGTTGTCAAAGTCAACCACCTCTGAACCCTCTTCTGTAGCCAGGACATAGACACCCTTGCCACTTGTTGTCTTGCTGTATTCGAATCCTCTTTCAAGCAGAGCTTCAGCAGTTAGACCCTCACAAGTCTTCATCGTAAGCTTTGTTCCGTCTTCCAGAACGACACCCTCACCAGTCTCGTAAGACATATTGGTCAAGTAGATATCGATAGCATTCTTCACCTTAGACAACTCTTCTTCATAGTCGATATTTCCAAGACCAGCAATATAGCTGTCAAGTTCGGCATCAGACATAGAACTGAAGTAATTGTAAGACTGGTCGTTATTGGTCTCTGCCAAATCGTTGCCTGCAATGTCTCCAATTATGTTGTCAAGTGTAGATGCCCAATCGTCAGTATCGGTCTGTTCGATATCATCTATTTCGCCGTCTACAGATGTATCAGCATTGGCAACCTTATTGTCAAAGTTTGCAACGTTCGCTGTTAGCTTACTTGCAATATCCGAATAGTCCTTTGTTGCCTGTGCCACCTCTTCCGTATCGAATAGCTTCTCCGAAACATAGTCGAAGTCTACCGAGCAGTTCACCGGATAGTAGTTGTCCGAGTTGTGTCCCATGTCTATCTCGGTATACCACAACTTCTTGTTGGCATCGTAAGTAGCGTCGCAAGGAACAAACTTGCCGTCGGCTGTATGAACATACAACACCACGTTAGAGATGCGCTCGGGGTCGTTGTTGGTAAACTCGACAGTATAGGTGAACTTCTTGTTAGGATAGTACACAATCCATTGTGTTGGCGACGACTTAGGATTGAGGAAGTCGAACACCGACTCGTAGGTTCTGCCCATTTCTGGGTTGAGATGATACATCGTAACCTTCGACACCTGGATAGCATTCATATCGTACGTTACCTGCTTGGTCTCGGTAGGCATGACATTGCCCTGAGGTGTTGTTATCTCCGCAAAAACAGAGTGGGTAGAAAGGTTGTAGGCATCTGCCAACTCGCAATCTACCATCCATGTACCTGCAGCATTGGCCTTGCCCTGGCCCAACAGCGTACCGCCCTCGTACACCTTAACCGTCGAGTTGGCACGTGCTGTACCCGTTACGGTGAAGGTTGTGCTTGCTATGGTTGTAGGTGCAGATATCTCGATGTCCTTAACATCCACTGCCGAAGAGCCGATAGGCTGTGTCACAGAGTTGTTGTTATAGTCGAACACCACCGAGGCTGTAGCGTTGAACGAACCGCTGGCTGTAGGTATAACGCAGAAACGTGTCTGTGCCTGATAGCTGTCGCCAAGCTGTATGGTCAAGCGCTTGCCGCTGAGGGTGTAAGGTATGAGCTTTGGACCCTGTATAACCGACTTCTCTACAAAGTCGCAGGCATCCGGAAGGTCTACCACAAGCCTTACATTGCTTACACCTGGCTTATACACACCCTTGAAGTCGATTGACGAACTGAGGGTTAGATACTTGCCGTTGGTTATGCTGCTCTTGTTTGAAGAGAAGGCAGTAGAAGTTGTGGTGTACGAGAAGAGACTCTCGTCGAACGACGGAACAACCTCATTGTGTACCGAGGCTATCTTTCCGCTCTCTACCTTAACGCTGTTCTTGACATACTCCTTGCCCTCTGCAAGACCTATCTCGTCGAATGAAGACAGGCGCAGGATAGAGTTCATCAGCTCCGACTGACCCATAGTTACAACTATATAATCGCCGTCGTCCACATCGGCGAAGTTTGCCTTAGCCTCTGTGTACGCCATCTTCTTAAGCAACTCACCCTTGGCAGAGTAAAGCATAGCCACGACAGCGTGGTTGTCGGTCATGTCGAACGAGGCTGCTATGCAACCCTTGCTCATTACGTCGAATGTTGCCTCGGCACGACGGTTGTCGCCCACGGTAACGACGCGCTCTATCGGACTGAACGCATTGGTCTTTGATACAGCAGTCAGACGCAGTTGGTCGCCGGGGTTGACGTTCTCGTCGAGCACAGAGATTGTAGGATACTGCACCGACAATTCCTTCTGTTGGCGGTCCTGTGTAATGTTGTACACGCTTACAGCCACGTTGCGATAGTCGGAGTAGCTGGTCTGCTTGACATCCGAACCGGCAGCCTGATATGTGAATCCGTAGGTAACACGTGCTCCCACAATCGACTTCATCATGGTCTTGCCCATATCGTGTATGGTCTCGTCCTCGGCAAAGGCGCCTATAGTGTCGAGCTTGTTGACACACTCGTTGGCTGCAACAACCAGTCGAGTCTCGGGTGCGGCTATTACCGACATTGTCCATTCGCCTTGACGGTCGGTCTTGGCGGTGTACGTCTTCTGGAACTTGCCGTTCAATGTCTGCGTAGCCGATACCGACGCACCTGATATATACTGGCCGTCGCCGTCTACCACAACACCCTTGAGTGTAACGCTGCGCAGCGGCTCCAAGGCAACGGTGCAGACGTTCTGCTCGTTGCTTACGGTAAACTGCACGTCGGCAGGAGCCTTGTAGGCAATGCCGAGTTTCTCGCTTAGCGTTACACGACATACAAGCTGCTGACCTTCTGGAATCTCGCCAAGCGATACCGCCTTGCGCAGATACGTGGTTGTTCCGTCCTCAAGAGGCTTAAGCCACTCTACCTTTGTCTGTGCTGTAAAGTCCTCGCCGTCGGGCGAAACCACCTTAGCCTCTACATTATACAGCTGCTTAAGCGTGTTGAAGGTCACCGCAAAGTCGTTGTCGGGGATGATGACGTTCTCTATACGTCCTATCTCCAAGCCCGCACGCGAGTACATATATATATTATACTGCTCGTCCTTGCGCAATCCGTTGAAGGTGTACAGCTGTCGGTCGGTTATGACATAACGCTGGCGCACAGCCGAGTTGATGTTGACCAACTCTATGGTGTTGTTCTTATAGCGTCCGTCGGTGCCATTGGCTGGCAGATTGACCTGCAGCGTATGGGCATCGTTGGTGATAGGCATAATGTTGAACTCCTTCCAATACTGGGCTGCCTTGTACAGCTCCACAGCCTCCTCGGGCACGTATATTGTGCAGTTGGCCTTATTGGTAAAGTTGCTGAATGTATTAGACGTACATGCCGGCGGCTCCATTGCATAGACGGTTATGGCTGTCAAGTTGGAGCATCCGTCAAAAGCATTAGAGCCTATAGACGTAACGTTAGACGGCAACAGCAAGTTGGACATTGCCATATTTCGGAAGGCATAGCCTGGCACTACACCTGTACCACCCGTACGCGAGATGTCTATTGTAGACGCATTGGTGAGCTGTCTCAACGTATAATAGTCGCTTGAGTTGATTAGGCCTTTCACAATAATGCTGTTCACATTACTATAATCGGTACCACCCACAACTGTCTTGAGGGCATTAGACAGGTAGCCCTGTACAAAGTCGTCTATTATTACCTGGCCCGTCACGGCGTTATAGTAGTTGGCGCCCGGATTGCCCGGCGACGATGGATTGAACACAAGCAGAGCCACAAGGTGTGCTCCGGCATCTGTCATAGTACCTGTGAAGGCGGTCGACTTCTCTTCTTGTGCCACGCCATTGAGTATCCAACCCTTAAACTGGTAGCCGCTCTTAGGAGTAACCCTGACGGTGTAGCTCTTGCCAAACTCTATCTCGGAAGCCGGCAGACTGAATGTAGCCGAACCTGCAGGCGAAGCTATGGCTGTAAGCGGGTGCTTCAACGTAGGCTGTTGAGGGTCCGAAGGGTTGGTTGGGTTGTATACATAGTTGGCTGTAAGCACAACATCCGATGCCGGCATAGTGTAATTGAAGCTGCTTCTTGAGCTTACAGGCTCGCCGTCGCGTGTCCAACCAGTAAACACATAGCCTCTCTTTGCGCTTGCACTTACATACACTGAAGCGTTGGCGGCATAGCTGCCTGCACCACCTACGCTTGCCGCTCCTACCGGATTGGCTACCACAGACAGCTTGTATGTAGACACTGGCGCTGCCGGGGCCTCTGGGTCGGATGGCGACGAAGGGTCGAACAAAACGTCTGCCACTACCTCTACATCCGATGCCGGCATTGTGAACTGTAAACCCTTATACGATGATATATCAACATTGGCATCGTTGAGCTTGACACTACGCAGGCGGTAGCCTTCGTTGCACATAAAGCTCATCACCACTCCTTGGCCATCGGTGATATATGCTTCGCCGTTGGCATTGAACGAGCCATACTCTGATGACGACGAGTAGTCGACAGAGTTAATACCACTCGCGTTGTTCGTCTTGAACTTAAGCAGGTGCTTGGCAACGTAGGTGTATTTGGCAGATGTCACAAGACTAACCTCCTTGTCTCTCACGCACACTGCCTTAACCGTAACGTCGGCTCCCTCTGTTATAGTGATAGGGCCAGTGTATACGGTGCCTGTGGTAGCGGTAGGCTCGCTGCCGTCAAGGGTGTAGCGTATTGTGGTAGCCGGGTCGTTGGCATCGGTAATGGTTAGGTCGAACGTCTTGTAGAACTCGCCCGATGTTCTTGCGAATACTGGAGCCTTTGGCTTTGGCTTAACATCACCCTCAGCGCTGAGATATACCTTAATCGACTTGATGCGAAACTGGGTTTTAACCACATTAACCACACTAAAGACGGCTGTACTTTCAGCGGTTAAGTTCTCCCACGTATATATATGGGTGGAAGCGTCGTAAGTAACGGTAGTGCCCTTAGGAACAACCAACGTCGTGTCATTGCAGTACTGGTAAGAAGCCGTGAAAAACTCAATCTTCGTAACAACACTGCCCTTAGGCGCTGTCATCGTGATAGTGTTGCCGTAGTATGCTCTGATGGCACCGCCACCACTGGTATAATACTTCGGAGTATTCTTGCCCTCTCCTATATCGAACGCAAACGATACGCCAGTAGCCTCATCGCCCAAGCTCGTAAATTCGGACGCATTGGGGGTACTCTGGTCTGGCGCCAGCTCTACCACCGTCTGAGCCGACAACGGGATGCCCGCCACCCATCCTGCTATAAGCAGGACGAGCAGCATGGCTGAGCGTTGTATGTTATTAAATATGTGTCTCATAAAAAACTAATTCTAAAAGTTCCTACTTTATCACAGTCTTATATGTCTTGTCGCCACAAACAACGACGTAGACACCAACAGTAGCCTTTGCCTTGAAGTCGGCAAGACGTCCCTTGTACACTGTCATGCCCGAAGCATTGACAACGCTAACCTCGGCGTCGGCGTCAATCTCTGCGTCGACAGCATCGATAGCCGTAACGGCAGGAGCCTTGAAGCTAAGGACGAAGCGACCAGCTGTTGTGCCGGCTGCTGCCTCGAAGCGGTAGGCATCCTTGCCAAGATCAACAGTGGCTCCGGTCTGTGTGTCGGTGAGCATAACGGTCCAACCCTCTGCATACTTGCCCGAGAGTGTTATGGTGTACTCGCCGGCTGTTGCCACACGCATGGCGAGCTTGGCTGTACCCTCTGCCAGCGGACGCTCGCAGATGTCGTACTTCACGTCGCCGTCAACATATATCTCGGCACCCATTGGTGTAGATGCAAAGAACTTGGCTGCATCGCGGTCGAGGTCGTAGCCCATGGTTGCCTTCTCGTTCATGACGATACGAGCGCGGTTGTCGCTGCCGCAGCCCTCAAGTGTAAAGTTGAAGACGTTGCGCTCTGCGCCGTTGATGCTGCGTGCCGGTGCGTACTTCACACCAGGCTTGCTGGTATTATTATAAGTAGCAGCCAATGCGTCGTTGTAGTGCATACGTCCGTCGACGCCAAACACCATCTGCTCTACGTCTATTGGGCGCTGTACGAAGAATGCCTCGTTAGGACGCAGGATGATGTCGTCGTCTACTGGCGAGTAGGCCTGGTAGCTGCTGCCCAGCCACAGAACGATAGGTGTATAGAAGTTGTCCTTCAGAGAGTGCATGTCAAAGTAGCATGGGTATGGGTTACCCACGAGGTTCCATGAGTGGTTGTGCGCAAACTCGGCTGGATACTCCTCAAGCGGTACGATGATGTCGGCAGAGGTAAACAGACGGTTCTTTGTAACGGTGTTGCGCGACGGGAATTCTACTACCGCGTCATAAGTTTCGCCATTGGTCTTGAGGTTGTTGTTGGCAGCCTGGATGATGTAGCCCTTGCCTGCAACAAGCACGCCGTCGGCAGGCACGTCCTCCCAGTTGCTTTCGTTTACAACGGTGGTACCGCCGTCTGTACTGCCTGTACCCATGCCGTACATAGGCGCGTTGCTCTTACCGGTGTCTTCGGCCTTGGCAGCGGCACGCTTCTCGCTGTTATACTGGCGTATAACGAAGTCGGTGCCATTGCGTCCGTAGATGTCCTTCATCTGCACGTCGTACTGGAACGAGATGAAGTGCCATCTGTTCTTCTCCAACTTGGCGATACATACCACACTGTCGGCACGCATATTCTCGGCATTGTTAAGCAATGTCGGGCGCATATCGTCGCTGTAATAGTTGCCGTTGTTTGAGCCTATATAAGCACTGCGGTCGTACAACACATTATATATCTTGAACACACCAGCCGATAGGGTTCCGTCGCCCGAAGCCGACAGCTGTCCTACAGTGCTGTAGCTGTTATAGCTGTTGCTTTTGGCATTGTAGCCAAGCAACATGTTAGGATTGTCCTGCAATACGGCGTTGTCTTCCGACATAAGGTCGAACGTCATCGGACGCCTTACGTCGATGTTCTTAACCGGCTCGTTGAGCGGCTTAATGATAAAGAAGTCCTTCCAGTTGTCGGCTGCACGATAAGCGTCGATAGTGAACGGTGCCACATACAATGTACAGTGGTTGAGGTCCATACCGTTGGTGAAGTTGCCGTTTGTAGCCGGCGGTGTCACTGCCTTACACTTAATGGTGGTGAGCTTGTTGCAGTTCTGGAACACGCTGCTGCCTATACTCTCAAGATTAGAAGGGAGGGTTATCTCGGTTAGAGATGTACATCCAATGAAGGCTTCATCATTAATGAATGTAACCGCCTCAGGTATATTAATCTCGGCGAGAAGTGGGCAATACTCAAAGGCTTCGCTGCCGATGCCCGATACAGCGTCGTGCATTGTTACCTTTCTAAGCTTCTTGCAATTAGCAAATGCCATATTGCCAATCTTCAATACCTTGTTAGGTATAACCACCTCTTTTACACCTGTGTTATAGAAAGCCGACGGACCGAGGTAGGTCATATTCACCGGCAGTTCTGCCGGAGCAAACTGCTCACAATCGCTAAAGGCATTGCGCTCGATAACAACAACATCGGATATGTCTATATCGGTAAGCTTACGACATTCAGAGAATGCCGACTCGTTAATGCGGTTAAGACCCGTTGCGTGTACCTTTCTCAGGTTCTTGCAGTAGTTGAACGCCGAGCTTGGTATTATCTTGATATTCTCCGGCAGCGTAATCTCGTTCAAGGTGTTATTGTTTGAAAGGAACGATTGGGGCAGAGCATCAAATGTTGCGTCGCTAAGGTCAAGGCAGCGAAGCTTTGTAAGCTTCTTCATGTTGGCAAGGTCGGTTTCGTTAAGCGCACCAATAACCTTTACGTTTATGCCCTTGCTCCAGTCGGCATCGTTCATCTCGATATAGGTCTGTGCAAACTCGCCCTTGCGAGCCACATTTACAGCCATCCACTCAAACTCCCATCCCTCTGGTGCAAGGATGGCAGACGACCACTTGCCGTCAGCGGCAAACATATTGTAGGCTTCCTGCGAGTCGATGTATACAGTTACGTCCGACGGCAGGCTCCAGTTGGTGGTAGGCACCTTCCACTCTGGGTCTACTGCCATATTGTTCTTAAGATGTACCTCCTTGATAGGACTGTTGCTCCAATAGATATACAGGTTGTCGTAATCTTTAGGTACACTGATACTTCTAAGATTTGGCGCATGTGCCCAAAGACTATTGTAGTTATACGAGCTGGTATAGCCCACTCCAGTAAGCCAATATGCACTTCCGCCTGCATACGGAGTACCCACTGGCAGAGTTACACTCTCTTCCTGTGAGAAAATCTCTACAACACGGAATCGGCTATCGTAGAGCTGGATGCTGAAGTATTCGCCCTCGCGGTCGCCTGCTATCACCCAGCAATCCTGGTCGGAAGGCTCGGGATAAGAGGGCTGCTCCTCACCAATAAGCACACGCTTGAAGCCCATATACGAATAGCTGCTGCGCTGTGCTCCGTATGGCAGGTGCAGGTATACATTCTCGAGATCCGAATAACTGTTGACAGCTGCGATACTGCTTAGGGTAAGGTCGGTAACGGCAGAACCCTTCATCAACAGATTAACCTCCGACACAATCGAAAGGTCAAGGTTTGTTACCGACTGTGCTCCCGACCAATCAAATACAGAGAGGTCAGATCTGCCAAACTTCTTTATCATATACGACTTGCCATCAATGCTTACGTGCATAGGCATAGTTACATTGGCGGCAGTGGTGTTAATACCCGTAACACACAGCTGGTCGCCGTCAAGGTATAAGCCGAGTGTGGTTAAACCGTCGGCACATAACAAGGTATAGGCACGGTCTGCTATTTCTTCGGTTATGCCGAGTCCTGGCTTGTCGTTATCCTGTGTCCACTTCTCCGACATAAGGGTCTTGTAGGTACAGGTAAACTTGTTGTCGGTCGACTTAAAGGTACGACCTTGCGTTCCTACATTGGTTCTAAAGGCTACACCAATATAACTGTCTTCCGGTAGATAAGCGTCTACAGTAAATTCGCTGGTATAGTTGTTTTCCTCATTAAGGTCTAAAATTTCGTTGCCGCCAATATACCAACCATCTTCTGTCGCACTTTTCTTCATATAGATAACGCATGGCTGCACTATTGCGGCACCATCGCCTTGCACCTTTCCACTGAACGTGTACTTTTTAAAAGGTTCGCCTTGCCACGCAACGTTGCCGTCGCTATCGCCACCATATATAATATAGTTGGCAATTTCCTCCTGACCCACAAACCCTATTGTATTAGTGGCTTGATCGAAGGTTGCACCATTCGAAGTGGTTAAGGTAATGCCCTCCATGTTCCAGATGTCATCAACGACAAGCTTCTCGTTGGCTGCCAATGCATCATCGGCAGGCGCCTTCATTGGCTTGACACTGTTGGGCACAAGCTGTGATGCCAACTCAAGGCTGGCTTCGTTAATTGTAGTTGGAATTTTGAAGGCTTCCTTTGCAGCCTTCTTTGTGGTTACCGACTGTTCCACCGGCTTGTCGGCAGAACTTACCATTTGCTTGATTTTGCTAATAGGGCCTTGACCTGTCGGGGTAAAGGCGAGCGTACACAAAACTGCTGTGAACACGCCCATTGTAATAAGCGTTCTCTTCATTGCGTTAAGTTTTTAGGTTTATATTATTGTTTATTCTATTATTATTGTATAGCAGCAAGTATAGTTTAGAATAACAAGAAAGAGTAACGCAGTGGCTGGGCAACGCTTTGCCCGGCAGTACACCTTAATATATATGGTGTATCATTTGCAAAGATAGTATATTTTTTAATACTATGCATTAAATTGGGTAAAAATCTTTTGGTCGAGCAAGAATAATGGGGGCGTGACAAAGGCTTAGTGGGAACGGCATTAAGAGATAGTTCGTGTAATGGACGTTAATGCTTCTATCGTGCAATGTACGTTAATAGACTTCGCACTAAAAATTATACGTAAATTAACGACATAGAGTATTAACGCTAATTATACGACAGAATATAATAGTTTTCGGTTTTATCTGCCACTCTGCAACCATAGCCTAAAAATCACGTCTAACACTCTATCCCTCAACATGTTATCATGGTTGCAGATGCCTCGTTTTATCTGCAACCATCTGCCACCATCTGCCACCCCGTACAATACTCGCAGTTTTATATCACTCTAATGTCAAATGAGTTACAATGACTTAATACAGATTTACTTTACACCGTTTTAACACTT
>ULYE01014092.1_pt1 | contig 23794 bp, 19 predicted proteins | sample 1961921 | NCBI WGS metagenome assembly ULYE01 (sample SAMEA4835856, study PRJEB28245) | human gut metagenome | biome: gut microbiome; material: fecal sample | place: Denmark | collected 2008 | reverse complement strand
ACGGCACAGCTTATCTATGAAAAAGCATTGGAAAAAGGAATTGGACAAAAACTTAATTTCTAGGAAAAATGGTTGGAATAGAAAAGGCTGTATCACCTACCGCGCGCTTCCATGCGGCAGGCAATACAGCCTTTTTCTTATTGTTATATGTGCATTAATTTTCCAGCATTTTTCTGAATCTATAGACTGGCAAATTTTTCGCCCCATATTCTTCTCTACTTATTTATATAACGGATACTTCTCACACAGCTTCGTCACTTCCGCACGGATGTAATCTGCCTTGTTCTCGAAGTCGGTAGCTGCCAGCCAGATGCACTCTGCGATGACTTCCATGTCTTCTTCTTTGAGTCCACGGGTGGTAACAGCCGGAGTACCGATGCGGACACCAGAAGTAACAAACGGGCTTCTCGGGTCGTTCGGAACGGTGTTTTTGTTCAGGGTAATGTATACTTCATCGCAGCGGTTCTGCAGCTCTTTACCAGAAATATCCATGCCACGCAGATCAACTAACATCAGGTGGTTATCGGTTCCGCCGGTCAGAATCTTGAATCCCTGCTTCTGAAGTGCGGCTGCCAGCGCTGCTGCATTCTTCTTTACCTGAAGCTGATACTCTTTAAATTCTGGTTTCAGAGCCTCGCCGAAGCAGACTGCCTTGCCAGCGATGATGTGCTCTAACGGACCGCCCTGGGTTCCCGGGAAAATCGCCTTGTTGAAGTTGAACTTCTCAGCTGCTTCCTTATTTGCCAGAATCAGACCGCCTCTCGGTCCGCGCAGTGTCTTATGAGTGGTTGTCGTAACAACATCTGCATACGGAATCGGGCTCTGGTGAAGACCGGCTGCTACCAGACCAGCGATATGAGCCATATCGACCATCAGGTATGCGCCTACTTTGTCTGCAATTTCACGGAAACGTTTGAAATCAATCTCTCTTGCATAGGCACTTGCACCTGCAATGATCAGCTTCGGTTTTGCTTCCAGTGCAATGCGCTCTACCTCTTCGTAATCAATCACGCCATTGTCATCGACACCATACGGCACAATGTTGAAATATAAACCGGAGAAATTGACAGGGCTTCCGTGTGTCAGATGTCCGCCGTGATCCAGGTTCATGCCCATAACAGTATCACCCGGTTTCAGCATTGCGATAAATACCGCCATGTTTGCCTGCGCGCCGGAATGCGGCTGTACGTTTGCATAATCACAGCCAAACAGTTTTTTCGCTCTCTCGATCGCGATGGACTCTACAACATCGACACACTGGCATCCGCCGTAGTAACGTTTTCCCGGATATCCCTCCGCATATTTGTTGGTTAATACCGACCCCATCGCCATCATAACCGGCTCCGATACAATATTCTCTGAAGCGATCAGCTCCAGGTTTCTTCTCTGACGGGCTGCCTCTGCTTCAATGGCTTCTCCCACTTCCGGGTCTGCCTCTGTAATGAACTTCATTACCTCATCTACCATGTCTGTTTCTCCTATTCTTTTCTGTCATCCATACAAAATCATCAAGTGGATTTTTTGTCTCTCCGGATTTTTTATTTAAAAAAGCCTTTTTCAAGTCTCATTAAATACGCTCACTATTTCGCAATTTTTTGAATTTCTCTGCTCATTTACTTCGCCATCTGCCAAAAGCAAACAAGCTCATTCTGTCACCAGACGCTTCTTATGCCAGCAGCGCTTCCGCCATCTGCTCCAGCGACGGAATATCGCTCTCCTTGAGCGCCCCGCGAACCGTAACGACCGGTTCAACCACCGTGATCTCCTTCATCACATCCAGCATTCCCTTCATCGTGCGCGCTGCACTCGGCGCCCAGGAACCGTTTTCAATCAGGGCAACGGTGCGTTTCTGGTAATTCTTGCTCTGTAAGTGGTGCAGAAAATCTGCCATAACCGGCATCACACCAGCGTCATAGGACGGTGCTGCCAATACAATTTTTCCATACCGGAATGCATCTTCCAGCGCCTCCGCCATATCACCGCGCGCCAGATCCGCGATTGCCACTTTCGGGCATCCTTTTTTCTCAAGAATTTCCTTGCATTTCTTCGCCGCATCCTCGGTGTTGCCATGCAGGGACGCATATGCGATAAATACACCCTCAGACTCGACGCCGTAGCTGCTCCAAATCTGGTATTTTTCAAGCACATGACCGATCGTCTCTTTCAGAACCGGTCCATGCAGCGGGCAGATGAACTGGATCTCAAGACCGGCTACTTTCTTAAGAAGTGTCTGCACCTGCATTCCATATTTTCCTACAATATTGAAATAATACCGTCTCGCCTCGCAGTCCCAGTCCTCATCCACATCAAGCGCACCGAACTTGCCGAAACCGTCGGCGCTGAACAGCACCTTGTCGCAGGAATCATAGCTTACCATAACCTCCGGCCAGTGTACCATCGGTGCCATGACGAACGTCAGCTCATGGCGCCCCAGTTTCAGGGTATCGCCCTCCTTGACCGTCAGCGCACGGCTGGTATCAAGATCAAAGTACAGTTTCAGCATCGGAAATGTCTTCGCATTGCCTACCAGTGTGATTTCCGGGTACCGTTCTACGACTGCCTGGATACTTGATGCATGATCCGGCTCCATGTGGCTGATTACCAGATAATCCGGGGTTCTTCCAGCCAGTGTGGTTTCCAGATTTTCCAGAAATTCCGTCTGTTTGCGCTTGTCTACCGTATCCATGATCGCGATCTTTTCATCCATAATCACGTATGAGTTATATGAAATACCATTTGGCACCTGATACTGCCCCTCAAACAAGTCAATGTCATGGTCGTTTACACCGATGTAGCGAATATCTTCTGTGATCATTTCCTGCTTCCTCCTGTTCTTTTCGCAGCTGCTCCATCTCTTTACAGCTGCCTCTTTTTGTTCTCACAGGCATCCCGCATCCTGCTGCCAGCCTGCCTTATGATTTCATCCGTTACCTCTGACTCTGAATCAGTCTTTCTCCTCAATCGCCATAATCATATCCACGCGTCTCTGATGGCGTCCGCCCTCAAATTCTGCGTTGATCCACTCGTCAACGATCATCTTCGCAAGCTCACTTCCTACCACGCGGGCGCCGAAGCAGAGTACATTGGCATCGTTGTGGCGGCGGGACATCACCGCTGTGTACGGCTCGCTGCATACGCAGGCGCGCACGCCTTTTACCTTGTTAGCTGCCAGTGAAATACCAAGACCGGTACCGCAGATTGCGATACCCAGATCGGCTTCGCCGGAAACAACTGCACGACCTACCTTCTCTCCATAAACTGGATAATCACAGCTCTCGCTGCTGTCTGTACCCAGATTTAACACTTCGATTCCTTTTTCTTTCAGGAAATCCACAATAATGTTCTTCAGTTCTACCGCCGAATGGTCATTTCCAATCGCAATTTTCATCTCATCTTCTCCTCATCTGACTGACTTCCGGAACAAATGATATAGTCCGGTCATTATGGAATCATTTTAGTAAAGTTGCCGGGCAATGTCAAGACTGTGAAAATCTCAGAAATACATAAAAAGAGCGCAGAGGAAGCTCTTTCGCACTTCTCCGCGCCCTATTGTTTCTTCTATATAATAGTTATAAATCCTCCGTAAGACGTTTTCCGCTTACGCGCTATGGACAGCCGAAGCCGTCAGCTTGCCATCCGAAAGCCCGATCTCTATCGTATCGCCCGCACGGACGCCGTCCACCAGAATCAGCTTCGCTGCCAGTGTCTCAACGTTCTTCTGCAGGTACCGTTTCAGCGGTCTTGCACCGTAAACCGGATCGTAGCCATTTTCAATGATGAAATCCTTTGCCTCGTCCGTCAGGGCAATCTTTAACTCCTTATCCGCCAGACGTTTATTGACATCTGCAATCAGAAGCTCAATGATGCCTCCGATGTTGCCTTTCGTCAGCGGCTTAAAGAGAATAATCTCATCCAGACGGTTCAGGAACTCCGGACGGAAGTGAGCTCTCAAGTCATGCATAACGGAGCTTTCCGCCTCCGGCTTGATCTGTCCCTTTTCATCGATGCCGTCCAGCAGATACTGGGAACCGATGTTGGAGGTCATAATCAGGATCGTATTCTTGAAATCGACAGTTTTGCCGGTCGAATCCGTGATACGTCCATCATCCAGAACCTGCAGCAGGACGTTAAATACATCCGGGTGCGCTTTCTCAACCTCATCGAAGAGGACAACGGAATACGGTTTGCGCCGTACTGCCTCGGTCAGCTGACCGCCCTCGTCATATCCGACATATCCTGGCGGCGCTCCGATCAGACGGGAAACGGAATGTTTCTCCATGTATTCACTCATATCGATACGAACCATGTTGTTCTCATCGTCAAACAATGCCTCCGCCAGCGCTTTTGCAAGCTCTGTCTTGCCGACACCGGTCGGACCTAGGAACAGGAACGAACCGATTGGTTTCGTCGGATCCTTGATGCCCGCTTTGGAACGGATAATCGCCTCCGTTACCTTGGTAACGCCCTCATCCTGTCCGATGACACGTTTATGCAGCAGTTCGTCCATATGCAGGGTCTTGCTGCGCTCGCTCTCGGTCAGTTTGGCAACCGGAATACCGGTCCACTTCGAAATAATCCGGGCAATCTCATCCTCGGTGACACTCTCATGTACCAGACTGAGATCCTGATTTTTCACTTTCTCTTCCTCTTCCGCCAACTGTTTCTGCAGTTCCGGCAGCTTGCCGTACTGGAGTTCAGCCGCTTTGTTTAGGTCATATGCCTGCTGCGCTGCCTGAATCTCGCCATTTACATGCTCAATCTCTTCACGCAGTTTGGACAGCTTATCAACGGAAGTTTTTTCATTCTCCCACTGGGCTTTCTGGGTCGAAAAGCTGCTCTTGAGTTCTGCCAGTTCTTTTTGCAGTTCTGCCAGGCGATCCTGACTTAAGCGGTCAGTCTCTTTCTTAAGCGCAGCCTCTTCAATCTGCAGCTGCATGATACGTCTCGACAGTTCATCCAGCTCCGCCGGCATTGAATCCATCTCGGTCTTGATCATCGCGCACGCTTCATCAACCAGGTCGATCGCCTTATCTGGAAGGAAACGATCCGTGATATAACGATCCGAGAGGATTGCCGCCGATACAAGCGCAGAGTCGGTAATCTTGACCCCGTGGTAAACCTCATATCTCTCTTTCAGACCACGCAGAATAGAAATCGTATCTTCCACGGTCGGCTCATCAACGTGAACCGGCTGGAAACGACGTTCCAGAGCTGCGTCTTTTTCGATGTATTTACGGTACTCATCCAGGGTCGTCGCACCGATACAGTGCAGTTCACCTCTCGCCAGCATAGGCTTCAGCATATTCCCGGCATCCATCGCGCCCTCGGATTTGCCCGCGCCGACGATCGTATGCAGCTCATCGATAAACAGAATAATCTGTCCCTCGCTCTTCTTGACCTCGTCAAGCACCGCTTTCAGTCTCTCTTCGAACTCGCCGCGGTACTTCGCGCCCGCCATCAGAGCGCCCATATCCAGGGCAAACAATTTCTTGTCCTTCAAGCCCTCCGGGACATCGCCGCGCACGATACGCTGTGCCAGTCCTTCGACAACGGCTGTCTTACCGACGCCAGGTTCACCAATCAGAACCGGGTTGTTTTTCGTCTTTCTGGAGAGAATCATAACCACGTTACGTATCTCACTGTCACGACCGATGACCGGATCGAGCTTCTGATCTCTCGCACGTTCCACCAGATCGTAACCGTATTTATTTAAAGTGTCATACGTTGCCTCCGGATTATCGCTGACGACACGCTGGTTGCCGCGCACGGTCGAAAGCGCCTGCAAAAAGCTCTCTTTCGTGATGCCGTAGAGACGGAACAGTTCCTTGACCGCCTTATTCGGCTGTTTTAACATCGCCAGAAATAAGTGCTCGACGGAAACATACTCGTCCCCCATCGCCTTAGCTTCGTCCTCCGCGTTCACCAGCACCTTGTTGGCATCGTTGGAGAAATACACCTGACCGCCGGATACCTTCGGCAGCTTTCCAATCGCCTGCTGCACCTCATCACGGAACTGGTCGCCCGAGATTCCCATCTTTGTTATTAATTTAAAAATCAAGCTGTCTTCCACAGTCAAAAGACTGTACAGCAAATGTTCCTGATCAATCTGCTGGTTTCCATATTCATACGCCAGCTTTTCCGTATTTTGAACGGCTTCCAGAGACTTCTGGGTAAATTTACTGATATTCATAAACCTGCCTCCTTTCGAACAATCTGTGAAAACCTTTTGGTCTTCTTTTGTTCTAGCAGTAATATAACACTTGTTGTTAGCACTGTCAAGAGTAGAGTGCTAATTTTTTATGAAGAATTTGTGAAAACTTTTTTTTTAAAATTTTCATGTAAGCATATCTTTCTTGCCGATTTACCTGTTTTATGTTACATTTATTATCAACAACTCGATCTGTTTTTTAACTATAAACCCTGCATTTACATGAAAGTTGAATCTAACTTATGAATCATCCATCCAACGAAAATATCCCATCAAGAAGCTTTTCTTATCATGCCTTTAACTTTACCTTTTTGCTTCTTCTGGCAGTATTTTTCATTTCCTTATACACCGTTGCACTGCTGAAAAGCAACAGCCGCATCACCCTGAGCGCCGCCGTAGAACGGAATATTTCCTGTTCGGACGCGGTTCACCGGGCGATATCGAGCCGGCTGACGCGGGCTGATTTTGAACAGATCAATACAAAATCCGATATGAACTCCGCGCAGTATCGAAGCCTGCAGTCTTATTTAAATGAGCTTCGCAGCCTCAATTCGACGCGCTACTTATACACTGCCAAGCGTGGACCGGGCGGAAAACCCATCTACCTGATCGATGGCCTGGATCTGGAAGCACCTGATTTTGCTTATCCGGGCACCTACCTGGAAGAGGAAATGGTTCCGTATCTGGAAGCTGCCCTCTCCGGCAAAACGATCCACTCACAAAAGATCATTGATACCACATGGGGGCATATTTTTACCGCCTGCTATCCGGTCATTGCCTCCGACGGAACCAATGACATTCTCGGTGCCCTCTGTATCGAGATTGATATGGAAGACACTTACCGATCGATTGAGGCGATCAACCGTTCCTCCTTTGGAATCGCCGCTGCCGCGAGCATGATAGCAATTCTGCTAATTGTTATTTCCTATTTTTATACAAAGAAACAGAAGTCCAGAGAACTCACCCAGCAGCTGCTTCTGGAACAGACCGCAAAAGCAGCAGAGGCAGCCAACAAGGCGAAATCGACCTTCCTGTTCAATATGTCACATGATATCCGGACACCGATGAATGCGATCCTCGGTTACGCAGAACTTGCCAGAAACCATCTGCAGGAACCGGAAAAAATCGGTGAATATATGGACAAGATCCATATTTCCGGTGAAAAGATGCTCTCTATCATCAACAATATTCTTCAGTTTTCACAGATTGAGAATAACCAGATACACATTGAAGAAACCTCCGTCCAGACTGAGAAAAGTTTTGATTCCTGTATCGTCATGGTTCAGACTGCCCTGGAAGAAAAACAGCAGCATTTTCATGTGACCAAGGACATTTCGTACCCATATATCTACATTGACATGACGTATATGTCCGAAATTATATTGAATATTTTGAGCAATGCAATCAAATATACCGCCAAGGGCGGGGCGATCTCCTGTGCCCTCCGCCAGGAGCCTGGTGAAACGGACGGCTGGTGTATCACAGAAATCGCAATCACCGATACCGGCATCGGCATTTCCGAGGAATTCCAGTCGCATATTTTTGAATCATTTTCACGGGAGCGTTCTTCCACCGTCAGCGGCATTGAAGGCACCGGGCTTGGCATGGGAATCGTGAAAAATCTGGTGGATCTGATGCATGGAACGATCAAGGTAAAGAGCAAGCTCGGAGAAGGTTCAACGTTTACTGTCCGGATCCCATGCCGGATTTCCTCGCGGGAGGAAACAGAGCCTACCGCATTCGATGAAACAGCTGCCCAGACTCTATCCGGCTGCCGGATTCTTCTTGCGGAGGATAATGATCTGAACGCCGAAATTTCCATCGAACTTTTGACCCGCGAGGGGCTTTTGGTCGAACGGGCAAATGACGGGGTTGCCTGCCTGGAAATGCTGCAAAAAGCGCCGGAAGATTATTATGATTTGATTCTGATGGATATCCAGATGCCGATCATGGACGGCTACAAGGCAACGCGGGCGATCCGGCGGTTTTCGGATAAGAAGAAGGCTGGCATTCCGATCGTTGCGATGACAGCGAATGCATTTACAGAGGATAAAGAGCGGGCGCTGGAATCCGGAATGAATGATCATGTGGCGAAGCCGATTGATATGAAGGTGCTGATGAGTGTGCTGGAGGAGCAGATTTGTGGGCATAAAGGTTTATAAATGATGAAAAACGGCACACCGCATTCTCATCACTAAGTAACGAGAATGCGGTGTGCCGTTCTTCAAATCCTATTTTGTAAAATATTTTTCTTTAATGATCTCCACCGGCATCTGCTGTCCTGTCCAGAGTTCAAAGGATGCAGCTCCCTGATAGAGAAGCATGTACATACCGTTGCTGGTCTTGCAGCCTGCCGCTCTTGCTTCGCGCAGTAAACGGGTCTCCTGAGGATTGTAGATGACATCGAATACGAACAGGTCTTTGTGGAACATCGTTGTATCAGTAATGATCGTGTTGTCTGTCTTCGGAGCCATACCGACGGAAGTACCATTTACCAGAATCGCGCTGTCTGCGATAGACTGGCGCAGGATCTCCGAATCGGAGTAATCATGCAGGGTTACCTTGCACCCTGTGCGCTCGTTCAGTTTCTTTACAATCTCCTCGGCTCTCGGATAGAACGCGTCCTTGACGTTAAATACGTTAATTTCTGCCACGCCATCTAAAGCTGCCTGTACAAGAATCGCGGTTGCGGCGCCGCCAGCGCCTAAAAGCGTCATTTTCTTGCCAATGATGTCTACACCATTTTCTGCAACTGCACGCATAAATCCGACGCCATCGGTCGTATAAGCAGTCAGAACACCGTCGTCGTTGACAATCGTATTGCAGGCGCCGGAAATCTCGGAAGCCGGTGAAACCTTGTCTGCCAGCTTGCACATGATATTTTTGCCCGGCATCGTGATATTCCAGCCGCGCGCGCCCATCGTCCGCAGTCCCTCAACCGCCTGCGGCATCTTCTCTTCCGGCACATCAAACGCCAGATATGTATAATCCAGACCCAACTGGCTGCACGCCTCGTTGTGCATCTCCGGCGAAACACTGTGTGCGACCGGGCTTCCCAGTAAACAAAGTAAACCTGTGTGTCCTGTGATATGATTCGACATCTTTTTTCCCCTTTCGTTTTCTCTGTCAGAACTTTCTGAGCAGTCACATTATTTAAACTTCTTCACCTGTGCAATGATCTCCTCGCAGATCTCATTCGCTGATTTTCCATCGGTCGCGATCACAATATCCGCTGCCGCTTCATACGCCGGTCTGCGCTTCTCCATCAGTTCGGAAACATATTCCACTGTCTTATTATTTTCCAGAAGCGGACGGTCATGGTTCTCTTTGACACGCTCCAGAATCGTCTCCGGCTTCGCGGTCAGAAGTATAACCTTGCCGCTCTTTCGCATCTCCTGTACATTGACCTCCCGCATCGCCACACCGCCGCCGCAGGATACAATCTTATTTTTCTCTTTCCCTACTTCCTTCAGCAGGTTTGTCTCCTCGTTGCGGAAATATGCCTCGCCGTGCAGATCGAAGATCTCGGAAATGCTCATGTTGTTCTTTTTCGCGATCATTTCATCCATTTCCACCACATCCATCGCAAAGGTATTCTGCAGTGCATTCGAAACGGTACTCTTTCCGACTCCCATAAATCCGATCAAGAAAATATTGAATCCAAACAACTCATGGGACTGGATCCGTTTGCTCCGGTAGAGGACGCTGTCGTAAACTGCCATGATTGACTTTTTGTATTCATAATCATCCAGCTTCGCAAGCATCTTGCTCTTCTTGCGCTCTTCCTCCTCTGCCTGGTAAATCGGAAGTCCGTTTTTCTGTTTATAATTTGTAATCTCCTGGATAATCTGGCAGCGCATCCGCAGGGCATCGATCAGAATCTCGTCGCACATGTCCAAATCATTTCGCAGCTTCTTTAATTCATCCATCTGTCTCATCCTTCTTCACTTGTATTCATTCAAATCACTTTTGCACTTTACATTGAAAGTGTGTTTTATTATTATACCCGAATCAGGATATGAACGCAAGTGCTAATGCGGAATAGCAGGTATAACTGTAGGGGCTATCGTTTAATTAGATTCCCAGCTTCTCCTTCATGTAATCCACCGGTGTTGATTTTCCTGTATACAGTTCAATCGCGATCAGCGCCTGGAACAGCATCATGCTCATGCCGTTGTATACGCGGGTGCAGCCAGCTTCTTTGGCCTGCTTCATCATCACAGTCTCACGCGGTGCATATACTGTATCAGTTACGATCAGATCCTTGCGGAAATAGGACGGATCCGGGATATTGGACAGATCCTCCAGCGGGTGCATACCAACGCCGGTTGCATCACAGAAAATGTCTGCTTCGTGCATTTTCTCTTTTAAGAGTGCCAGATCGCCCAGGTCATGCATCTCGGCCTTGCAGTTAGAGTTCTTGTTGATGATATCAACGATCTCCTCGCCGCGTGCATAGAATTTATCTTTGATATTGAAGATATGCAGCTCTGCAATGCCGTCCAGTGCGCCGCGTACTGCGATAGCGGTTGCTGCACCGCCGGTACCGATGAGAACCATCTTCATTCCCTTGAAATCAATGCCTTCTTCCTTGATTCCCTGCCAGTAGCCCATACCGTCCGTGTTGTAACCCTTCAGGTATCCGGTTACATTGCCGTCTTTGTCACGGGTGTTGACTACAGTGTTGATCGCGCCGCACAGCTTTGCAGCCTCGTCTACCTCATCCAGATATTTGTGAACGACGGTCTTGTTCGGCATGGAGATGTTGGAACCCAGCATCTTCAGCGCACGTATACTCTCAACCGCTGCTTCCAGGGTATCGTTGTCTACCTCGAACGCAAGCTGGATAACATCGTCGCCATTCTTGTCATAGGCAAGGTTGTGGGTGGTCGGAGACTGTGTATGACGGATCGGGTAAGCCATTAATCCTACTAATTCGGTATGTCCTGTAATGTTTGGCATGATAATTTCCTCTTTTCTTCTCTATTTTTTATAATCAAATAAAACGATATTATTCGTTCAGCGAACAGTCAGAATCTTTCAAATGCAATATTCAATTCCCTACTCCAATGGTGCCAGCTCTAAAAATCCTCTCGCTTCCAGCACGTTCAGAATCGCACGTCCTTCCATCGTTCCCTCCATGATACGGCGGGCGCGGACAGAGTCTCCGATCGGGTAAATGAAGGTATCTGTGTTGTCAAATGCCTCTTCAAGCTGTGCCAGAATCGGATTGTTGGCGCGCATTCCCAGACAGTTGAAGCCGAGGTCAAAGTTCAGATCCTCGATCGTGCCATCCGGCAGCTTCACGGTAAATGCGTTTTCTTTGACTTCCTGCAGCGCAGTATTCACATACTCTTTCACACCATATTTGTCGTGTGTCTCACGCATGGAACATTTCGTGATCGGATCTGCCATCATACCAATCTGTGGGAGCATATCCACGACGGTACACTTCGCGCCGCGCGGTGCGAAATACTCCACAACATCCAGACCAACGGAGCCGCCGCCGACTACAACCACTTTTTTGCCCTTGCAGAAATCATCCGGGTATTCTCCGGCTTTTACTTTCTGAATCATCTCGAAAATGGTATCGACATGACCGGCTGCGATGTTTTCCTTGAGTCCCTTGATCGGCGGAACGACTGGAACGGAACCGGTTGCGTTGACAACGATATCCGGCTTGAACTGTTTGATCTTGTCCACGGTTGCCTCGCAGTTCAGGAAAACATACAGGTTCTTCAGTCTCTTCGCACGTGCTTCCAGATATTTCGGGAAGTCTTTCATACGGTTCTTGCTTGGCAGGTCGGAGATGAAGGTGGAAAGTCCGCCTAATTTACCACTCTTTTCTAATAAGAATACGTTGCATCCAACCTCGGCTGCCGTGCAGGCTGCTTCCAGACCGGCTGTACCGCCGCCGACTACAACTACGTTGCAGTTTTTATTGACTTTCAGCTTCTTGTAGATATCGCCCTCCGGAACAGCCGGGTTGACGGTACAGCGGATCGGGCGGTTGACGCCGATTCGGTTGCCCGCACAGCCGACGTTACAGGAGATACATTTACGGAGAATCTCTTCCTCACCGTTCTGCACCTTGCTGACCCAGTTCGGCTCTGCAATGAGTCCGCGTCCCATGCCGACAATATCGACATCGCCGCTCTCCAATACTTTCTCAACGACCTCCGGATCGCGGTAGTTGCCCGCATTGATAACCGGTTTACCAAATTTATCTTTCACGGCTCTTGCCATGTAGGAACGCCAGCCATCCGGCAGGAAGTTCGAGTCAATCTGATACTGTAAGGACGGGTTCAGACCGCAGGATACATCGTACATATCTACGTACTCATCCAGATATTCGAGGTATTCCAGTGTGTCTTCCAGCGTGTTGCCGCCCGGCACGCGCTCTTCCGCAGAGATACGGACGATGATCGGGAACCACGGACCTACATTTTTCCGCACCTCTTCCAGAACCATCTTCGGGAAACGGAGACGATTCTCGACAGAGCCGCCGAATTCATCGGTTCTTTTGTTGTAATACGGGGAAATAAACTGACTCATCAGATAAGAATGACCGCAGTGGATCTCAATCGCATCAAATCCGATCGCCTGTACACGTTTCGCCGCCTCGCCGTATTTTTTTACGGTCGTCAGGATCTCTTCCTTTGTCATCGGACGCGGAATCTCGCCGCCTGCCTTGGTCGGGATATTGGAGGAAGACACTGTCTCCATACCGGTTCTGGCAGAGGATGCAGAAGCGCCCGCATGGTTGACCTGAATCGCTACCATCGCGCCATTCTTGTGAAGATTCTCGACTAACTGATAGTAACGCGGCATAAAGCTGTCGTGATCGATGCGGATCTGGCTTGTGCCATTGGAACCAACCGGATATTCAATATTGGCATTCTCCAGAATAATCAGACCAGTTCCTCCCTTGGCACGCAGGGAATAATAATTCATATGGCGGTTGCTCATCTCACCGCTCGTCTCGCCATAGTTAGTACCCATCGGCGTCATGGCAACACGGTTTTTGATTGTCATGCGCTTAATGGTAATCGGTTCAAAAATTTTCGGGTATTTGCTCTTCATGATGAAATTCTCCTTCTCCATTGCATGAAAGGCATCCCTGTGTTTGTGACACTTTTATCATAACCGTTTTGCTTAAAAATTAACAATATCTTTCAGGTAAATTTTCAATACGTTTTTGCTATCGGTTTCCCGTTCCGCCTGCAGACCGTCCTGACGCGCCTGCTGTTTCATATATTCAATAAAGCGTTCCACCGCCGGAAGCCGGTAGCGTTCTTTCATCCAGAACATAAAAATCTGGTGATAAATGTCCAAATTTTCAATCGGGTGAATACAGACTCCCTGAGAAAGCTCCAGAATGTCCGTGCGCGGCATCAGTGCGATGCCAAAACTCTCCCGCACCAGCGCGACGATCGAATATTCGTCCGGGCACTCCACGACAATGTCCGGCTGGATGTTGTATTTCGCATAGAGCGCGCGGGTGCGCGTCCCCATCCAGGAGTCCTTATCGTATCCAATTACCGGATACCGGTTCAGCTCCGCAAATGGAATTCTCTCCCGCTGCGCCAGCGGATGATCCTTCGGTGTGATGATAACAAGCTTCTGATTCGCCACCGGAAAAAATTCCATGTCATCCTTTTCCAGACAGCCGCCAAAGCCTACATCTAATTCACCCGTTTTTACCTTTTTTGCAATCGCCGGTGTGTGATTCTGCCAGAAATTAAACACAACCTTTTGATTTTCCGGCTGTTCTAAAAAGAGCTTGACCCGGTGCGGGATATAGTGGCCGGCCAGCGGAAACACGTAACCGATGTCGATCTTTCCCCCATCCATCGAAATCTCCCGCATTTTCCCGACCGCGATGTGGCAGTCTGTGAGAATCCGGTCCGCGTACTCCAAAAACATCCTCCCCGCCTTCGTCAGAGTCACCCCGCGTCCTTCTTTTTCAAAGAGCGTCACGCCCAGCTCATTTTCCAGTGATGCCATCGACCGGCTCAGGGATGGCTGTGATATATATAATTCTTCCGCCGCCTGATGATAATTTTCCAGATTCGCTATCTTCTGAAAATATAAAATCTGATTCAATGTCATTCCTAACGTCCCCCATCTTTATGTATCTTCGTATTAACCCTTCGCAATATCAGCCGTAAATGCATCACACCAAACTTCCACTATTAATGTAATGGCTGCCATAAACATGACTCTTTTGTGCAGTTTATATTTCATTTATATGAATTGATTTTCATATTTTTGTGTCCTTTTTTTCGATTTTTTCTTTTAACCGAGTTCCGGCAAAATCTTCTTTTACATATACTATACCATATTTATAACACATTAATGCTTAAAATGCATTGTTTTTTTGCTATAAAAGTATTAGACTTCGGCTATAATAATTGTTAGAATAAAGGCATCAAACGTGTTATTTTTTTAACACTAAAACAGAACTTTTTATATCGGCATCTCCTTTGTGTTTGTGACAGAACATCAGCCATCATCCGCCCGGTTTCCGAAACGGCAGCCCGGCAGGCGGATCTTGAATTAAGGAGAAAATCATGAACAAGAAATATCTGCCAAGTGCACTTATCATGTACTTAAACTACTTTATCCATGGCGTCGGCTGTTCGATTCTCGGACAGGCAGTCATCAAGGAGGCGCTTGCCGCAGCCTGGGGCGTTGAGGCAATGGCGATTACCGCGATTTCCGCTGCTTTAGGACTCGGACGTCTGATTGCACTTCCATTTGCCGGACCACTTTCCGACAAACTGGGACGCCGCATCTCAACCGCGATCGGCAGCGCCTCCTACGCGGTTTACCTGATTGGACTTGCTTTCGCATTCAGCGCCGGACAAAACGGCGGCTATCAAATCGCTTATGTATGTGCAATCATCGGAGGTATCTCCAATTCGTTCCTTGATACCGGTATCTATCCGGCAGTTGCCGAGATTATCAGCAGCGCTCCGGGTGTCGCTACCATGGGAATCAAATTTTTCATTGCGATCGCGCAGATGCTTCTGCCGTTCGTACTCGGTGTTGCTGTGACAACCACCGCCACCGGCATGGTATCTTACAATCCGTTATTTATCGGATGCGGTATTATTTACGCTGTCTTATTTGTACTTATTTTCCTGTTCCCGCTGCCAGATTCTGAGCAGAAGGCAGAGGGCAAATCCGAGGGACTCATCGCCAGCTTAAAACACACAAATTTTTCGTTTGAGTCCATCGCCATGATCGTGATTGGTTTCACCTGCACCGGTACCTTCCAGTTATGGTTAAACTGCGCGCAGAACTTCGCAAAAGAAAATGCAGGCTGGGCGAACCCGTCCATCATGCAGACCTACTATTCCGCAGGTACCCTGATGGCGCTCGTTGTCACCTCCCTGCTGACCCGTAAAATCAAGGATGTACGTTTCATCCTCGTTTACCCGGTTATCTGCCTCGTTACTTTGGTTGCCATACTCATCGGTCACAGCCAGACCCTTATGATTGCAGGCGCTTTCATCATCGGCTGGGCAGGCGCGGGCGGTCTGTTACAGATTGTAACCTCCGTCTGCAACATGCTGTTCCCGAAAATCAAGGGAACCGTAACCGCACTGGTTATGATTGCTTCTTCCTTATGTAATTACACAATTTTGACTGCCGCTTCCAAAATGGCACCATCCCATGTTATGATAATGAATATCGTACTGACTGCCATCGGCGTTCTCTTAGGACTCTTTGTCAATGCCCGCTACGCGAAAATGGTGTCTCTGGCAGAAAGCGACGAATAAATATTTATTGATAAAATGAAAGGATTCTCTGATTATGAATACTATCAAAGTTAGAAATATCGAAATCGGCTCCGGCACACCGAAGATCATCGTTCCGATCGTAGGCGTTACCAAACAGGAAATCATCGACGAGGCCAAAACGTTTGATTCTATTCCGATTGATGTGGTAGAATGGCGTGTAGACTGGTTCGAAGGTGTCTTTGATTTTGAGAAGGTAGAAGACGTCTTAAAGGAACTGCGTGCCGTTCTCGGCGAGACTCCGATTCTGATGACCTTCCGTACCTCCAAAGAGGGCGGCGAGAAATCCATCGAGCCGGAAGATTACGCAAAGCTGAACATCAAGGCAGCTCAGACCGGCTATGTCGATTTCATTGACGTAGAGATCTTTACCGGCGACGCGATTGTAACCAAGATCATCGACGGCGTACATGCGGCTGGCGTGAAAGTCATCGCTTCCAACCATGACTTCCACAAGACGCCGGAGAAATCCGACATCATCTACCGCCTGCGTAAGATGCAGGATATGAATGCAGATATCCCGAAGATCGCAGTTATGCCGCAGAACAAGAAAGATGTTTTAACACTTCTCTCTGCCACTGAGGAAATGACTTCCCTCTATGCGGACCGTCCAATCATTACCATGTCGATGGCTGGCACCGGCGTTATCAGCCGTCTCTGCGGCGAGGTATTTGGTTCTTCCATGACCTTCGGCGCTGCCAAGAAAGCATCCGCACCGGGTCAGATGGGCGTAAAGGAGCTGGAGACTGTACTGGGACTGCTTCATAGTGCGATGTAATATCTGGCTTATCCAGTTATTCGGTTACTGTTCACGCTAACGTGCCCAGTAACTGAATTTGCCGTGGCTTCGCATTTAAATACGGCAAATTCCAACTGCCACCACGCTATCTTACGGCACTTTCGGTTCCAAAAGTGCCTATATTATACTTTTAGCCACCTATTTTTTTACTCCCGGAAATCCCTGTACCTGCGGGTACGGAGGGATTCTCCGCGAGACACTCAAGACCTGCTACCTCCATCGCAGGTCTATTATTGTTATCAAGCGGCACATCCGTTTTCAAACGTGCCTGCATAAACAGCAACCTATTATCCGTATTTACAAGGGGATTATTCATGAAAAAAACACTTCACTGGCTGGATGAAAACCTGGAAGAATTTCTGCTGGTTGTCATGCTGGCTGCGATGACACTCATTATGGGAATCCAGATATTTTCCCGCTACGCGCTTGGGCAGTCGCTGTCCTGGTCCGAGGAGGTTACCCGTTTTCTCTTTATCTGGAGCGGTTTTTTAAGCGTCAGCTATTGCAGCAAAAAGTGCCTGTCTATCAAGATCGAACAGTTCGTCGCTGCCTTTCCACGCAGAGGCAAGGCTCTTTTTAAGGTTGTCAACCACACCTTTGAGCTGATTTTTTTCCTCTATATGATCCCATTTGCATACTCTTACATGATGTCCGCCATTCACAGCGGACAGTTATCCCCCGCCTGCGGGATTCCGATGTACTATATTCAGGCAGCGCCGTTTGTTTCCTTTCTTCTGGTAACATTCCGCATTCTGCAGCGCTGGATCATCGAATTTAAGGTTGCCCGCGGCGAAGATGTCTACGATCCGGCCCACCCGGAGCGCAATACACCGGAATCCTTTATCCATGCAAATGCAGATATGCCGGACAAGGAATCCAATGAAATCGAATCTCTCATCGAGGCAAATACACCATCTGGAAAGGAGGAACACTGATGCCTGCTGCTCTCTTATTTGTTATCTTTGTCGTGCTGCTTGTCATCGCGATCCCGGTATCGATCACGCTCGGTATCGCCTCGGTTCTCCCTTCCGTTTTTGACCCGTCCTTCACGGTCGGCGCTAAGTATCTGATCCGCGCCATGTTCGGCGGACTGGATTCTTTTCCCCTGCTCGCCGTGCCGATGTTCGTCTTATCCGGCATCATCATGGCAAAGGGCGGTATTTCCAAGAAGCTGTTTGACATATTCGCCTTCTTTCTTGGCAATTTTACCGCCGGTATGCCATGCGCGGTCATCGTAACCTGCCTCTTCTACGGCGCTATCTCCGGCTCTGCCCCGGCAACCGTCGCAGCCGTCGGAAGCATGACGATCCCGATTTTAAGCGCCCTCGGCTATGACCGGACTTTCTCTACCGCGATCGTGGCAGTCGCAGGCGGTCTGGGCGTTATCATTCCGCCGAGTATCCCGTTTATCATGTACGGCATGGCGTCCGGTGCTTCTGTCAGCAGCCTGTTCTTAGCCGGCGTCATTCCGGGTCTGATGATTGGTCTGCTCCTGATGCTGTATGCCATCTATCACTGCCGGCGTTACGGTGAAGATAGAGAAAAAATCCACGCTGAAATCCGTCTGCTTCACGAAAAAGGGCTGTTCCGGGTGCTGCGCGAAAGCTTTTTCGCTCTCTTAAGCCCGGTCATCATCCTTGGCTGTATCTACAGCGGCATCGCCTCCCCCACGGAAGCAGCGGTTATCTCCGTTTTCTATGCCCTGTTTGTCAGCCTGTTCCTCTACCGGACCATGAAATTCCGGGATATCCCGCCGATTTTTGTGGAAGCGATCCGCACATTCACACCGATCCTCTTTATTCTGGCAGCTTCCACGGCATTTTCCAGAGTCCTGACCCTGATGCAGGTGCCGCAGGCGGTCAGCAGCTTTATCCTGGAGCATTTCAACAGCCCGGTCATGATCCTGCTTGTCATCAACCTGTTCCTGCTTATCGTGGGAATGGTCATGGATACAACCCCGGCGATCCTGATTCTGACCCCGATCCTGCTCCCGATCGTGACAGCGATCAACATGGATCCGATCCAGTTCGGTGTGATCATGGTTGTCAATCTGGCAATCGGCTTCGTAACCCCGCCGATCGGCGTCAACCTCTTTGTCGCCAGCTCCCTGACCGACGTCCCGATCATGGCGATCGCCAAAAAAGCGATGCCGATGATTGGATTGTTCCTGGTGGCGCTGCTGCTGATTACGTTTATACCGGCTTTGTCGCTGGGATTGTTATAATGCTGAATGGACGCTTGGAAATGTTGAAGTTCTGAAAGATTTCATATAACGACTTGCTTCACGCTTTCAGGCTGTGAATGGAATATTTCACATATGAAATGGATGTTTTTAAATTTGAAAGGATCTCCCATTATGATTTATATTTCAAACCTAGTGTCCCGCCGATGCCGGACTTCTTCCCGATTCGCTGCGGCGCTCATTTCTTTGTCGGTTCTTTTATTCAGCGCCTCGCTCGCGCTGAGCGGCTGCGCCTCCAGCCAGGAAAAACAGCGCTATTCCTGGCCACTGGCGACCGCCAGCCCGGAGGACACGGTAACGCAGCTGTTTGCCGAAAAATTTGCGGAGGAAGTACATGACTTAAGCAACGGCGCAATGCGGATTCAGGTTTACGCCAACTCCACACTCGGCGGTGACCGCGACCTGCTCGAAACGTGCGCGGACGGCGATATCCCATTTGTCGTGCAGAACACCGCCCCTCAGGTTTCTTTCATGAAGGATCTCGCCGTTTTTGACCTTCCATGCGTCTTTGATTCGCTGGATGACTGCCGCAAAAAGCTGGATGATCCGGATTTTTACAATCTCATCAGCCAGGTGTACACCGACGGCGGTTACCACCTGCTCGGCATGGCAGATCAAGGTTTTCGCATCATGAGCACAAATAAACCGGTTTACTCCCTGGCGGATTTCAAAGGGCAGAAAATCCGTACCATGGAAAACAGCTATCATCTCGCATTCTGGAAAGCAATCGGCGCCAATCCGACGCCGATGACCTTCAGTGAGGTGTATATCGGTCTCCAGCAGCACACGATCGACGCGCAGGAGAACCCGTATGAGGTCATCGTCTCCAACCGTCTCTACGAACAGCAGGATTATGTGGTCGAGACGAACCACCTGCCGCATCTGATCTCCCTGATTGTCAATGACGATTTCTTCCAGAACCTGACTCCGGAAGAACAGAAAATCATGACGCAGGCAGCCAAAACCGCGACCGAGTATGCCAGAGAACAGTCCGACGCGCGCATCTTTGACCGTATCGCTACGATCGAAGCGAGCGGCACCGCGATTTTAACTCTCTCGGATGAAACGCGCGATGCCATCCGGAAGGCGGCTGGAAGCGTATATGAGAGTATCCGCGAGAATATTGATCCGGAAATTTATGACGCATATATGGAGCCATAACCTCATCTTCTTTTACCGTCTGTAAAAAAGTTCATACAAAATTCAAAAGCGGATATACCGACCATCTGGTCAGTACATCCGCCTTTTCTCATGTTTCAATCATTCCGCGAAACTTTTTATCTGCCTTGCGGACAGCATCCCGTTTCGCTTCATCCTGGCACTGCGCTTCGATTATTTCGCTTCTTCTGCGTCAGCCTCTTCATCGGTCTCCGGTACATTGTTGTGAACCGCTGTGACGGTAGCAACTACTGCCTCCAGATCGGTCAGAATATCAATGTCTTTATCTTTTGCGATCGAAAGGTCTTTGACACGAATCGTATCACCAATCTCCATCTCACCAACATCAACTTTGACTTTCTCAACCAGTGCAGCCGGTAATGCGCGGTACGATACTTCTTTCAGTACCTCCTGCAGAACGCCAGCTTCTACCTTGTCGTGGTTCTCGAAGATAATCTCAGCAACGGAATGAACCTTCTCATTGCTTACCAGCGCCTGGAAATCTATCTCTACAACCTGATTTGCCATTGCATCATAGTCAACTTCCTTGATCAGGACATCGTAGACTTCACCTTCTACATCCAGCATAATCTGTCCGCCCTTGGTCTCGGTCTTCAGCAGACGATCCACGTCTTTCTTTTCCATCTTAACAGGAATAGAGCCCTGAATCTTCTTGCCAAATACGTTGCCTGTTACATAGCCTTCTCTTCTGAGTCTCTTTGCCTTAACATCCATGCTTCTTTTTTCAGCTTTTAAAGTAGTCATTTGTCTTTTCCTCCAAAAATCTGATCTGCGTCTTCCGCACACCCTGTGTGGAAAACACATTGTGCTTAGCAGCCCTCAGCCATGGGGTTTTGTTAAGTATCTATCTCCTTGTTACGGCTCATATTATAGCAGGGTTCTCTGAAAACGATTCACTAAAAATAAAAATATTTCGGCTTTATTTTCAGCATTTTTAAGGTTGAAATTTAGAATTTGTATATTTTTCTTTCTGTCTTTTTTATACAAGAAGTATCTCCCTAAATCCGCCACCCGGTTTCAGGGCGCACACACTTTTAAATCCACACGCCACCGCCAGCTCCTGCGCCTGCTTAAACCCATATCCGATCGTGTCGGCACTGTGGCTGTCGGAATTGATGAGGATACGTCCGCCGCAGGCACACAGCTCTTTTAACAGGGCTGCGGACGGGTACGGCGCACTCCGGTAGCCGCGGGACATGGCGCCTGTGTTGATCTCAAACGGAATCCCCAGAGCCGCCAGTTTGTGCATCGCCGTGATCGCCGGTTCCAGATAGACGTCTTTCGTCTCGTCAAAATGTTTATATCCCTCATTAAATTTTGTCAACAGGTCAAAATGTCCGATGAAATCGCATTTTGTCCGGTCATAAATCTGCGCCTCTGCCTCGAAATACTCCCGTGCAAAGGCGTACCAATCACCCTGCCACAGCGTCTCGACTGCTTTTACCAGTTTCTCTTCCGTATCATCCACACAAACATACTCGCCATCCTTGATGAGCGCATGGGTCGAGCCGATCGCGTACTCTGCTTTCTGCACCGGTCCCAGTCCATCCAGCTCGATCCCGATATAGAGATTCATCTTTCCCCGGTATTCCTCCCTGAGTTCTTGAAGTTCTTCGGTATATTGGCGAAGCTTCTCGTCGTCCATCCCGAATCCCGGCTCAAACATCGAAAAATCAGCATGTCCTGAAACACCAAAATCGGTCATTCCCATCCGGTATGCCGCCTCCACCATCTCCCGCGGCGTACTCTTTCCGTCGCAGAACGTGGTGTGGGTGTGAAAATCCGTATGAAGCATCGGTAATCTCCTTTCTTATTTCACTCTGTCAAAACGGTTCAGCCTCTTCACAGCTGCGGGCAAACATCCTTGCGGATTTGTCTTCAACAAAGGATTTATCGCAAACTCCGCTCCGCCATCTGCATCCGCTTTTCAAACTGCTCGTAAAAGTCCTTCTCTCCATCATACGGAAGCAGATAGAACAATTTCATAATCAACAGATTGCGCCGTTTTTCGCGCTCGGCTGCCGCAGCGGCACGGTTTTTCTTCTGTATCTCCTGTTCCTCCAGTGTTCCGATACATGGTTCTGCCAAAAGGTTCTGCGCCGCCTCCGTTTCCGCCATTCTTATATCTTTTAAGAAATAATGCCACCGGCTGATATACGCCTCATACCGCTTTAAATCCGGCGTATCGATCCATTTTTTCACTTTGACTTTCGTCCGGTTTTCCTTTTTGCACTCATGAATCTGGAGAAAATACTGGAAACTTCCATTTTCATAAAAGCGCCCCAGTGGAAACAGGCGGCAGATGCCCGGCCGGTATGCATGGATCCGGCAGCGCCCTGCTTCATCGAGAAACCCACAGGCTTCATCCGCCCCGCTCCGGAGCACCAGATTTGGCAGAATCTGTCCGTCCACGACGTTCCACTCCACCTTTTTCTCCTCCAGCAGATGTTCCAGCGTGTCCCCGCGCAAGGTGGTCAGACGGTACACATCATATGGATCCAGCACGATCGAATTACCCATTCCGTGGCAGCACGCCGAACAGCCCCGGCAATCATCGCATCCGGCTTTTACCATATCGTCCCGGCTGTACAGCTTTCCATCTGAAATCTCCGCCATCGTTACATTACGTTCCATCTCTACTTCTCTCTTTCTGCCTCAATCCGATCTAAAATCTCCCACAAATGTTCCAGATCCGCCTCTCTGGTCGCCCAGCTCGTTGCAAAACGAACAACGGTGTGATCCTCGTCATACCGCTCCCAGAAGCTCACGGAAACCTCTTTTTCAATCTGCTCCATCCGGTCATTTTCCAAGAGCACAAACTGCTGGTTGGTCGGGGACTCACGGAAAAACGTATAACCGCGCTGTTTTAACCCTTTCTTTAAAGCCGCCGCCATCTCTACCGCATGGCGTCCCAGGCGCTCGTACAGCCCGTCTGTAAACAGCACGTCAAACTGGATTCCCAGCAGGCGTCCCTTTGCCAGCAGCGCGCCCTGCTGCTTGATCCGGGTAATAAAATGCGCCGGAACATTCTTCTTCTCACCAAATACAACTGCCTCTCCGCAGAATGCGCCCACCTTCGTGCCGCCGATATAAAACACATCACACAGATGCGCGATCTCCGAAAGACTCAGGTCATTTTCCTCTCCCGCCAGACCATATCCAAGACGCGCTCCGTCCAGATAGAGCGGGATTTCATACGAACGGCAGATCTCCGAGATCGCCTGCAGCTCCTTCCGGCTGTATAAGGTTCCGTATTCCGTCGGATGGGAAAGATACACCATTCCCGGAAATACCATATGATCATTGTTTGCGTCCGCCTCGAAATTTTGCAGATATTCCTGCAGATCCGCCGGATCAATCTTCCCATCTTTTTCCGGAAGCTGCAACACCTTATGCCCGGTGTACTCGATCGCCCCGGCTTCATGAATACTCACGTGCCCTGTCTGCGCTGCCACTACGCCCTCATACGGTGCAAGAATGCTGCTGATCACGACCGCATTCGTCTGGGTACCGCCCACCAGAAAATAAACCTCCGCCTCCGGGCATCCGGTCGCCTCCTG
>ULYE01023407.1_pt1 | contig 23862 bp, 11 predicted proteins | sample 1961921 | NCBI WGS metagenome assembly ULYE01 (sample SAMEA4835856, study PRJEB28245) | human gut metagenome | biome: gut microbiome; material: fecal sample | place: Denmark | collected 2008 | reverse complement strand
AACAAGACGACAAGGCTTTGGACGAAGTGGTTGTTGTAGGTTATGGTGTTCAGAAGAAGAGCGTGGTAACAGCTTCTATCGCCAAGATTGGTGCTGACGAACTTGGCAAGACCCAGCCAGTGCGCGTGGATGCCGCTCTCAAGGGTTTGGTATCAGGTGTGCAGGTAACTACAGCTGGTGGCCAGCCAGGTGCTGCGAGCAAAATTCGTGTACGTGGTACTGGTACTGTAAATAGTGCAGACCCTCTTTACATCGTGGATGGTATGCCTATCGAGGGTGGTATCGACTACTTAAACCCTAGTGATATTCAGAGTATCGAAATATTGAAGGATGCCGCATCAGGTGCCGTTTATGGTGCTCGTGCTGCAAATGGTGTTGTACTCGTAACAACCAAGAGTGGTAGCATCGGCAAGCCAGTGGTGAAGTATGATTTCTCCATCGGATGGCAGAATCCTTGGCGCAAACGCAAGCTCCTCAACGCTGCTCAATACACTACCTTGATGAAAGAAGCAGCTTCTTATCAAGGTGAAACCAATATAGACAACATCCTTAAAGGTATGGGTGACAGCGATACCGACTGGCAGGATGTGCTCTACAATGACAATGCTCCTGTGCAGAATCATCAGTTGAGCATCAGTGGTGCAACTGAAAAATTGAACTACTATCTCTCAATGGGTTACTATAAGGACGAGGGTGTGATAGGTGGCGATTACGGACGTTCTAACTACGAGCGTATGACCATCCGCACCAATACCACCTATAATATATGGGATGAAAGCAAGGTACGCAACTGGCTCAAGACTGGTAAGATCGGTGTGAACTTGGCTTACTCTCGTATCTGTAACACCAGCATGGATATCAATAACCTTACGGGTGGATCCGCACTTGGTAACGCTATGTTCCTTTCTCCATTGATGGGTGTTTATGCCGAAGATGAGAATGCGCTCAACTCTCAGTATGCGGGCGAAATTGCCAAGTATGGTCCGTTGGTAAGAGATAAGAAGACAGGTAAGCTGCTTAATTTGCCTACCAAGGATTTTAATGAGCTTTCTAATCCATTGGCATGGCTCTCACAGCCAGGAGAAAAATATAATTCCGACAAGTTTGTTGCCAACTTTTGGGCAGAATTTGGCATTTGGGATAATTTGAAGTTTAAGACTTCTTACGGCGTTGATCTCAGCTTCTGGGGGACTGATGGATGGAATCAGCCTTTCTATATGAATGCTGCTCAGCATAACGATAAATCGTCCGTATGGAGTTCTATGAATCGTGGCAATCGTTGGCAGGTTGAGAACGTGTTGACTTACGACAAGCAACTCGCACAGCATAACTTCGCCGTAGTATTAGGTCAGTCAGCCATCAAGTATACTGGTCGTCAGATAGGCGGTTCCGCACAAGATATGGTAGCTCTTGACCCAAATAAGGCAAACCTCGATTTTACTACGGGCTTGGCTACCGATGGTAAGCGCGATGTATATGGTGGTTTGTATAGCCCTCATACGTTGGCATCTTACTTCGGTAGATTTACCTACAACTATGCCGAGCGCTATATGGCACAGTTTACCGTTCGTCGTGATGGTTCTTCCAACTTCGGTCCTAACAACAAGTGGGGTACCTTCCCATCCGTATCTTTGGGTTGGAATGTAACCAACGAGAAATTCCTGGAGAAACGCCCAGAGTGGTTCACCAAGATGAAGGTTCGTCTGAGCTGGGGTAAGAATGGTAACGAGGCCATAGGTTCGTTCCGCTATACTGCCAATGTGGCTATGGGCAACAACTATACATTTGGTGGCGCAGGCAACCAGCTTGTCAATGGTGGTAGCAAGCCATCGGGTACTCCTAATGCCGACCTTAAATGGGAGGAAAGCGAGCAGTATGATGCAGGTTTGGATTTGAGCTTCTTCAATAACTCGCTGACTTTCACCGTAGATTGGTTTAAGAAGAAAACCAATGGTATGCTCAAGACAATGAGCGTTCCTTCTTATCTGGGCGAGTCTAAGCCTTGGGGAAACGTAGGTGATATGGAGAATAGTGGTATTGAGTTCGAATTGGGCTATAAGTTCCGTAAGGGTGATTGGGCTTTCAATGTAAATGCCAACGCCAGCTACTTGAAGAACAAACTTGTCAACTTGGGTAACGATACAGGTTATGAGACTTCCGATAATGTACACCAGATTGGTAATGTGAGCCGTGCTGAGAACGGTCAGCCTTATCCATTCTTCTATGGTTATAAGACTGCTGGTATCTTCCAGAACCAGGCACAGGTGAATGCCTACGTGAACAGCAAGGGCGAGAAGATGCAGCCTAATGCTGAACCTGGTGACGTCATCTTCGTGGATTACAATGGCGATGGTGTGATCAACGATGCCGATAAGACCAATATCGGCAAGGGTGATCCTGACTGGACATTTGGCTTGAACTTCGGCGCTAGCTGGAAACTACTCGATTTCTCTATGTTGTGGGCAGGTTCGTTTGGTAACAAGATATTTGATGCCACACGCCGTGTTGACCTCCGCTATGTCAACCTACCTGAAGAGTTTATGGATCGTTGGCATGGCGAGGGCACATCCAATACCATGCCTCGTTTCGCATGGTCAACAGCCAACGATAATAACAAGGTGTCAGACCTTTATATCAAGAATGGTTCATACGTAAGATTGAAGAATATCCAGCTGGGAGTAACATTGCCAAAGAAATGGACGGAGACCGTATTCATCTCTAATCTTCGTTTCTATGTGGCTGCCGAGAACTTGATAACCATCACTGGTTACAAGGGCATGGAGCCTGAGATTTACAATGGCACACAGTCAGGTATCGACCGTGGTTTCTATCCACAGAACCGTACAATTACTATTGGTGCTAACGTAACATTCTAATCGTATAGAGTGTATGTTGATAAAAGGAAATCTTAAGCAAAACGTAGAACAATTTTAAAGATTACAATTATGAAAGCAAAGAATATATTATTATATAGTGCGATGGCAAGTATGGCATTGTCTTTGTCTTCTTGCGGCGACGACTTCCTGTCGGTAGAGCCTGCAAGCAGTTTGCCAATCGATGGTTATTACAACACCAAGTCGCATCTTGATGAAGCGTTGACCGCTGCCTATGCACCTTTGGCTTGGTATGATTACTATGATGGATGGTGCCCATTGTTCCTCGTGTCTGATGCACAGGGCGATGACATCTATGTTGGTGGTGGTTCTACCAGTGACCAACAGGAAATCCACTTGGCTTCTCAATACAAGAGTACCAGTTTGATGACCTTCAAGGGAGCATGGACTACTAGCTATTCTGGTATCAACCGTTCCAACTGGGTTATCAAGGATGCCGAGGAGGCTGCCGGGATTTCAGATGCAGAGAGGGCTGCTTACATCGCCGAGGCAAAGACGCTGAAGGCTTTCTACTACTTGCAGCTATGGAAGTTCTGGGGTAACGTGCCTTATTATGAGAAAAACTTGGAGTTCCCTTACATTGCCGAGCAGCTCTCTGCCAACGAGGTTTATAATAAGGTAATTGCTATGCTCGAAGAGGTTATCAATAGCAAAGCCCTTCCGATGAAGGAAACCAAAACTCGTTGCGGACATGCCACACAGGCTTTCGCAGAGATGCTCTTCGCTGACTATGTGATGTATCAGAAAGACGAGAACCGCTATCAACAGGCACTCGGCTATATGGAGGATATCATCAGCAGCACGAAGTATAGTTTGATGAGTGACTACGCTAGCATCTGGGAGTATAGTGGCGAGTGGTGTGATGAATCTATCTACGAAATTAATTATTGCGCCAAGGGTAGTAAGCGAGGCTGGGGTAATGCTAATGCTCCAGGTGGTACTGTGGTGCCAGCTATGATTGGTATCGACGGATTGAGTTACAAGGCTTCTGATGCTCATCTTGCAGCCGACCCTAATTATTCTCCTAAACAAGAGTTGAATGGAGGTTGGGGATTCTGTGATGTATCCAAGGAAGTATATGATCTCTATGAGCAAAATGATATTCGTCGCACAGGTGGCATTCTCTATATGAAGGATTACGCTGCCGACTACAAGGCTCGTACGGGTGACGACGTGACCTACGGTGGTCGTTATCAGAACACAGGTATCTTTCTCTTGAAGTACTTGGGACGTCCGGGTGGCAATGATGGTGTGGTGGCTGATGCCGACCTCGGTTGGGACAACAACCAGCGTATTTATCGCTATTCTGAAACCTTGCTGAATGCAGCAGAGTTGATACTTCGCACGGGTGGCGACGTGGCAAAGGCACAAGGTTATTTCAACCTAGTTCGCAATCGTGCTCATGCTTCTAATCGCACGGTTTCTCTTGACAATTTGTTGGAAGAGCGCCGAATGGAGTTTGTTGGCGAGGGCAAGCGTTACTACGACTTGATTCGTTTCGGCAAGGCTGCAGAGGTATTGAAGCCTGGTGGCGGTAAAGTTCTCGATCAAGAAAAAAACGCTTACGACAAGCAGGGCATTCCTGAGCGTGTCCAGTGGTCCGAGAGCAAAAAATACTTGCCAATTCCACAGGATGAGATTGAGGCAGCCAAGGGTACCTTGGTACAAAACAATTACTAAAATATAAATATTCCCGAAGTTCAAAAGAAAAAGAACTTCGGGAAGTTTGTCTTTGTTGAGCTTTTCTCCCTGTTCAGATGGAAGTGGATTACGTGAGAGTATTCCAGAAAAAATAAGGCTTGATTTTTTTACTATATAAATAATAAGGTCTTAGGAGAAGTCGTACCTGCACTTACTCCTAAGACCTTTTTCTTTTTATTCTGCTTTCAGTCCCATCGACTGGATATATCCCGTCTGAGGAACACAGTTCTTCTGTTTCGCATTCTCAACAAATTCCATCAGCAGTTTCTTGCCCTTTTCCTGGTCAGGGCGTGCCTTGCGGATTCCGTCAAAGCTGCTGCGGTCGGCTTCGGCAAACTTCACGATGATGCTGTCCCATTCTGCCGGTTTTCTGATGCCCATCATGCAGGAATTCTCAATCTTCTTGTATGGCCAGAAAGTGTAGCCGATATTGGCTTTCCGCATGGTCTCGCAGAAATCGGCTTGCCATTTGTCGGTGTTATGACCTATCTCGCCCATATACATCGGCAACTGGGTCTTATCGCGAAAATCGATGAAACTCTGGATGGCTTCCTTCGTAGGTGCACCGCCATATCGGTGGCAGGTATACATGATTTTATCATCAAACTTCCAATCGCTGAAAGGCTCGAAATTGCCATTCCATTGAGAACCTCCGAGTAGGATGATATGGTTGTTATCCACCTCTCTGATTGCCCTGGTAGCCCGCTTGTAGATACCTTCGAGCTTGGCATTCATCTCTGCCTGAAGCTCCTTGCTGAACATGGTGGCTATTGGCTCGTTCATCAATTCATAACCCAATATCACCGGTTCGTCCTTGTATCTCTGGGCTATAGTCTTCCAGATGTCGCAGAAGAGCTGTTGGCTTGCTTCACTCTCGAAAAGCCAGGGATAACCATGTCCATTGTCGATATTGTCGCCTGTCTGTCCGCCAGGGCAGTCGTGCATGTCCAGAATCAGATGCAAGCCGTATTTGCGGCACCATTCTATGGTTTTGTCCATCATTCGGAATCCCTCAGTTTCATCGTTCTTGCCCATATAATCTTCGCGTGTGAAGAGTTTGTAGTTGAAAGGCAAGCGGATGGTGTTGGCACCTGTGCTTGCAATGTAGGCGATATCATCTTCGGTGATATAATGGTCTTTGAAAGCCTGCCAGAACACTCTGGCGAAATCAGGACCAGCCAACTGGCAGATCATTCCGTTGATCATCCACTCGCAGTTGGTTTTCTTGAAGTTGAACATATAGCCTTCCGGATTGAGCCAGTTGCCCAGGTTGGTACCCACGATGTAGAGTTTGCTGCCATCTGGCTTGATGAGATTCTCGCCCTTCACGATGACGTAATCGCTACCTGTAGGGATGAGTTTCTTTACCTCCTTCTTTACTTTCTTCTTGCCGCCTGTTGCTGCGAAAGAAGTCTGGTTGCCCATGCACAGCAGTAACGATAGCGATAAAATAAGATAATTCTTTCTTTTCATGTTCTTAATTTTTTGGTGTTAGATATGTTTCTTGTTCTGCAAAGATATATAATTATTATCGGTTATACAATGTCTTGGAAAGAAATAGTGGAAGGTGTAGTGGGGAAGTAATTGTAACTGGTTGATAAATAGATAGTTGTTGGTTACTGGGAAATTCGGAAAAGTGGATGGATAATGTTGCTTGATCTCTAATCTGGAAAGGAAAAATCAGGTAGTGAGGTAGTGATGTGGTTTTATGAAGGTAGGTCTTATTTCATATATTTCCACTTTATAAAGTTATCTGGTATGGTATATTGCTTTGTATACCAGCATTTTATATTAATTTGTGTGTTGTATAGCTCCACTAGCATAACACTAGTACTTGTTTGGTGTTGTTTTAAAACGTATCTTTGCATTATAAATAAAAAGTTAAGTATAGTTTTGTTGTTAGTTATAGGATAATTTTTATAAGATTTAGGTTTATTATATTTATAGGTTTATATTATTAGTTGGTTTTAGGTTTATATTAGTTTGATTTTAGGTTAATATAATGTAAGAAGTGGGCTATCTGTGAAGATGGCTCACTCTTTTCTTTTAGTATGCTGAATATGAAGATAATAAAGGTGGCAAGTGGCAGGGGAAAGTGTCGGGTGTGAAAGTGATGATGTGGTGAGATAGAGGTGTTGTAGTAGCCGTGCATAGGTAGAAAATGAGCATATCTCAATATACTTTATTACTTTTGCTGCCGAATTTCCAATCATTAAAATGTTTTACACAACTTAAAAACCATGATTATGAAAAGTAACATGTTTAAAACCTATCCTAAGCTTGCCTTATCATTACTGATGGCAACTGGTATCTGGGGATTGAGTTCTTGTAATGACAAGAATGACGATTTCGATGATAAGGGTAGTAGTTCAGTGGTTTCTCTCTCTGTACCCACACAGGTATATATGGGCGACAGTATTGAAATCAAGTATTCAATCAAAGCCAACGAATTTCGTGCCAATCAATCGAAGATTCAACTCTACGTAGGTGACGTGATGGTTTCGGAGCGCATGATGACCACACCTCATGATGGTGATTATGCTGGTAAAATCTACATCCCTTACACGAAAGGTACCGAAGACCAGGAGGTTATTATTAAGGTTCGTACACAGAATGAGCGATTTGCATCGGCTACTTCTGAGGAGAAATTGCAGTTGGTTCGTCCTAAGTTTGATAAACTGTATCTGGTAGACAGTGAGGGGGTGCGTCATGAGATGCTTCCTTCTGCTACTGATCCTTATCTCTATTCTGTAACAGATAACTTCCCGTCAGAACTATTCGCCACTATCGAGGTTCCAGCTTATGGTGAGAATGGAAATGCAATGGTGTTTGGCTATTCTGATGGCGCAATAACCAATGGCGTAGATGATGCTATCAATTTCTCGGCTGATACTGATGGACGTTACACCGTGACCTTTAACACCAAGAGTTACGAGGGTACTCCATTTATTAAGTTTGCAGTAAATGGTGTGGAGTTTACCAAGATAGATAATAATAATTATAATGTAGATGGTGAACTGAAACAGGGGCAGGACATCGAAATCACAGGTCTGAAGGATGATTATCCTAACTATTGGATTAATCCTGCTTTCTTTGATGTGGTGAAGGGGACGAATGGTAAGAAACTCCGTTTCCGCGGACAGACAGGTCTATATCGTATCACTTGTGATAAGGGTAAAAAATACTTCCGTGTACTGCCTTTAGGTGCTGATGGCAAGTCGCTTGCTACGATGAACAACAATGAGCCTGGTGTTTGGGTGATAGGTGATGGTAACATCGGTTTTCCTTCTTATCAGAAGAATAAATCTAATTGGGGACCTAAAGAGGGTAATGCCATTCCTTTCTGTCCGATGGGTGAAAATATCTATGAACTGGTACTCAAAGCTGGTACTAATATCAACCCTGGAAGTATCAACTGGAAACTGTTTTATCAAAATGGTTGGGGATCAGAATTCGTTTATGGCAACTATGCCAATTGTGAAGGCATGCAGCCATTCTTTGTGGTGAATCCAAGTGATGGTAATATCAAAAAAGGTAATTCTGGTATAGAGGGTGATAAATATTATCGTGTGAAGCTAGATTTATCCAACGGACCAAAGAAGGCTGTTATCTCTTGTCAGGAAGAAGATTTTATTCCGGAAGTGGAGCCTTAATGAGAAAAGTAAGTTTCTAACAACTACAATTTTAAAATAATAAGAATCATGAATATGAAATATAGTGCATTGTTGTTCGCCTCAGTCTTGATGATGAGTCATTCGGCTTGGGCTGGCGAAGCAACTGGCAAGGTAACTGCAATACAGGAAGTGCAGCAAGCTGGCGAACATACCATTACGGGTCTTTTGACAGAGTCGACAGGTGATCCTATCATCGGAGCTACCGTCAAAATTACAGGTAAGAAGGGTGGTGTAGTGACAGATTTGGATGGTCGTTATACTATTCAGGTGAAAGATGGTGATGAACTTGTGTTCTCTTATATCGGTTTTGAAACCGAACGCCGTAAGGTGAAAAAGGGACAAACAACAATCAATATTCAGATGCAGCAGTCATCTTCTAGTCTGGAAGATGTTGTGGTAGTTGGTTATGGTCAGCAGAAAAAGGAGAGCGTTGTAAGTTCTATCAGTATGATTAGTGGCGATGATCTCCATGTGAGTAGTCGAAGCTTGAACAACTCTTTGGCTGGTAAGGTGTCTGGTTTGTTGGCTGTACAGCGTTCGGGTGAGCCTGGCTGGGATGATGCTAAGTTCTGGATTCGAGGTGTGAGTTCCTATGCTGGTGGTACAGACCCATTGGTGATAGTGGATGGTGTGCCTAGAAAGATGAACGATATTGATGTAGAAGAAATAGAATCGTTCTCTGTGTTGAAGGATGCTGCTGCTACTGCTGTTTATGGTGCAGAGGGTGCAAATGGTGTAGTACTTATTACCTCTAAGCGCGGTAAAAGTCAGAAAACGGTTATCAACATGTCGGCAGAATATGGTGTTTCCACACCTATCCGTGTACCTAAACTGCTTGATTCTTACAACTATTTGAGTCTCTTCAACGAAGCAAGTTGGAATGATAAAGGTAACCCTACTTTGGGTTTTGTATCTCCAGTTTCTGATGAGGTGTTGGAAATGTATCGCAATGGTGTTGATCCTGATTTGTATCCTAATGCAGACTGGATGTCTATGCTCCGTGATAATACGCATAACCAGAGATATACCATCAATTTCCGTGGTGGTAGTGATAAAGTACGTTTCTTTGTTTCGGGTGCTTATTATACAGAGGATGGCATCTATAATAAGAATAAAAGTGCTGTTTTCGACTCTAACGTAAAGTTTGACCGTTACAATTTGCGTTCCAACATCGATTTCGATTTGAGTCGTACCACACGTATGGCGGTAGATATGAGTGGACAGTACATTAACCGTGTGGCTCCTCAGAAGACTGCATCTGCAATCTTCAGTGGTATGACTTTGACTCCTGTACATCTGATTCCTATGATATATTCGGATGGAACCGCAGCCGAACATCCAGATTCAGATAACTCTGGTCTTCGTCAGAATCCATACAACTTTCTGTACTTCAGCGGCTATAGCAAGTCATGGAATGTATTATTCCAGACCAAGGTCACTTTAGATCAGAAACTGGATTTCATTACCAAGGGTCTCTCTATAAAGGGAACAGTCAGCTTTGATGGCAAATCTGGTCAGTATATCAACCGCTCGATGTCGCCAAATTCATTCTATGCAACTGGGCGTGATGCAGATGGCAAACTGATTTTTACCCAGCGTAATGCCGGTTCTGCATTGAGTAATCCTTCTGCTGCATCAGATGGTGGAGAGAAGAAAATCTATTTAGAGGCTGCGCTCAACTATAAGCGTTTATTCGGTGAGAAGCATGATGTAACGGGATTGTTGCTTTATAACCAGCGCGAGACACAACTGCAGAATGCGGGTGGTTTGAGTCTTTTGCCTTATCGCAAACAGAGTGTTGTGGCTCGTGGTGCCTATTCTTACGACAGTCGTTACAGCATAGAAGCAAGTTTCGGTATGACAGGTTCTGAGAATTTTGCGGCTGGTCATCGTTGGGGTATCTTCCCCGCTGTGGGTGGAGCCTGGTTTGTGAGCCACGAAAAATTCTGGAAACCATTCCAGCGTGTTGTTAACAAGTTCAAACTCCGTGCTTCTATTGGTGTTACTGGTAATGATGATATAGGCTATGGTCGTTTCCCCTATTTGGAGAGTATGAATACTGGTGCAGGTGGCATCAATCTTGGTATTTCGGGTGTCTCTAATGGTGGCGGTCAGAACTGGATGGGTGGCTTGGCTGAAGCTCAGGCTGCTGCTGTTGCATTGCAGTGGGAGAAAGAACGAAAGGCAGATGTTGGTTTCGATCTCGGATTATTGAATGGCCGCATAGATTTATCGCTCGATTATTTCAACAATCGTCGTACGGATATTCTTTTAGTTCGTGGTACCATTCCTTCAATGACTGGTTTGCGTCAAGGTCCTACCCAGAATTTCGGTATTGTAAGCAATCAAGGTATTGATGGAAACATCACCTTTAAAGAGCATATTGGAAAGGTAAATATGACGATGCGTGGTAACTTTACCTATACCAAGAACGAGATTGTAGAATGTGATGAGATTCCTCACATCTATGGATATCAGGATTATACGGGATGCTCAATCGGTACACCTTATATATATGTAGCCGAAGGACTTTATACACCTGATGATTTCAATATTACTGTAGATTCTCAGACTGGTGCTCAATCTTACAGGCTGAAGCCAGACTTGCCTAATCCTGGTGCTGATGTGAAACCGGGTGATATCAAATACAAGGACTTGAATGGCGATAATGTAATCAATGATTATGACCAGACCTATCGCAGCGGTGTGAATTCCCAGAATCCTAAGATTGTGTATGGTGTGGCACTTGATGTAGATTATAAAGGATGGTTTGGAGGTGTTTTCTTCCAGGGTGTTGGTGGTTGTTCTGTCAACCTGATGTCAAAAGCAAGCAACTTTATGCCGTTTAATCAAGGAAAAGACGCATCTTCTGCCCGTACAGAGGCAATGAGCCGCTGGACAGCATCCGATCCATACAATCAGAACGTTCTCTATCCACGTATGCACTCTTCTGAGTTCTCATATAATTTGAAGAATAGTACCTGGTGGTATCGTAATGCCAGTTTCTTGCGTTTCAAGAACGTAGAGTTTGGTTATCAGTTTAAGAGAAATCAACTCAAATCACTTGGATTGCAAAACTTGCGTATCTATGCACAGGGAACCAACCTGATTACTTGGGATCATGTGAAATATTGGGATCCAGAGTTGGGCAATGCGAACTCTGGCGCACAGTATCCAATGTCGCGTTCTTGGAAGTTTGGACTTGAAGTAACATTCTAAAAGTAAAAAAACAATGAAACTAAAGAATATAATGAATATGGCAATCGTAGGTTGCCTTAGCTTAGCAGCCACATCATGCTCAGACTATCTTGATGTGTCTAAAGAAATGAATGAGAATCTGACCGAGGCTAAAGTCTGGGAGAATCCTACCTATACTCGTAACTGGTATGGTAATATCTACCTTTGTATGTCTGAGTTTTCTGAGACTGGTTCAGAGTGTGGAGCATTCAGTAATCCATGGTCGAATATGAGTGGTGAAATCGCCTCCCAGATGGCACCGTCAAAAGATGCTATGGTGTCTGGTTATACCGCAGGTAGTGCGCAATTCCATCGTTGGGCAACACTCTACAAGTATATTCGTCAGGCCATGATTTTTATCCGTGATGCCAAAGACGAGGGTGTCGGTTCCGATCAGAATGTACTCACCCCGGAGGATATCGCACGTATGAAAGATGAGGCTCGATATCTGATGGCGTATAGTTATTTTTCACTTTTTGAGCTATATGGGCCATTTTGTATTGTAGAGAATATTGATGATCCAGCTTATCCTACTTACAATGACTATAAGCGTGCAACAGTAGATGAGTGTGTGAAGTTTATTGATGACATTCTGGATGATGTATTGAGCAGAAATAATTTGCCAGAGACTGTAATTACTACGAAAGGCGAAAATGTAACAGCCGATGCCTTCAATTTAAACGAAGTGGTTCGTCCTACAAAGATTACAGCTCGTGCTCTTCGTGCCAAACTGTGGGTGTATGCTGCGTCTCCTTTATTTAATGGAGGTTGGGACAAGGCTATGGAATTGAAGGATGCTGACGGAACTCAGCTTTTTCCATCCAAGGATTCTCATAAATGGGTTATCGCCAAGCAGCATCTGGAAGAACTTCTTGAGGCTTGTGAAGAAGATGGTCATGGACTCTATGAGTATCAGGTGAATGGAACCAATAACCCAGAGATGTCAGTATATCGCTTATTTCAGGATTTTAATCGTGAAATCCTTTGGTGTTCTACCAATAATAGTTATAGCGATCAGTATAAGATGGAGAAACGTACCAACCCTCGTGATGTAAACGGATGTTATGGTACAGTAGGACCTACTCAGGAAGCGGTAGATATGTTCTTTACCAAGGATGGCTTGTCGATAGATGAGGATCCCAACTATCATGAAGATGCGCTTGTCCAGGTTACAAATACTGCATATGATGATGCTGGTAAGGAAGTTCATAACGATCCTAATGTCTTCAATATGTACTCTAATCGTGAGCCTCGTTTCTATCAGGATGTCATCTATCAGGGTAAGAGCTGGTTCAATATTTTCCAGAACAAGAGTGGTAATGCCAATTATCAGGTAGATTTCTCTCTGCATGGTGGTGCTGGTCCTGATTCTCGTGATACTCCTTTGAGTGGCTATATGCTGGGCAAGTTTAAAAACCGTAAGGTTAATCATGCTTCGGGCGATACGCAGAAATACTCTCGGGTTTCTATTATCTATCGTTTGGCAGAATTCTATCTCTTTTATGCAGAAACTCTTAATGAGATAGATCCAAGTAATCCTAAGATTATTGAATATATCGATAGGGTTCGCGAACGTGCGGGTATTCCTACTTATGCCAAGTTGGCTGAGGAAGGTATTAAAGATATTCGTGGCAACTATGAGAAGCAGAAGGAAGCTATACAGCGTGAGCGGTATGTTGAGTTGTATTGCGAAGGTCAGTGGTACTTTGATATCCGACGTTGGATGATATGTGGTAAGGGACAGATGGCAGACCAGACTCGCTTCAGCGGTATGAACGAGTATGGTACAACTGATGTTACCATAGGTCAGCAGGGGTCATACTATCGTCGTGTCAAACTGGAAAACCGTCAGTGGGATGATAAGATGTATCTATATCCTGTTCATCAGAATGTAGTACAGCTTGGTGCAGGAAAGATAGTTCAGAATCCTGGTTGGTAAAAAAAGCAATTAGGCAAATGGAAATGAAAAAACTTTTTTTAATCTCTATATTATGGGCTTTGTTTCTAGCAGTCTTGGGCTCCTTGACTGTTGGGGCTAAGCCCAAGCCTGTATCTTCTAGCCGAGTGGTGGTAGCATATGTTACTTCCTGGAGTCAAGTGATACCTGATCCTCAGGTGATGACGCATCTCAACTATGCTTTCGGAGGTGTGAGTCAGACCTTTAATGGAGTGGAAATTTCTAATCCGCAACGATTAAAGGCAATGGTGGCATTGAAAAAGCAGAATCCAAAACTGAAGGTGTTGTTATCTGTCGGGGGATGGGGGGCTGGTAGATTCAGCGAAATGGCTGCCTGCGACAAGAACAGAATGGCTTTTGCCGCTGATTGTAAGCGTGTTGTCAAGGAGATGGGACTCGATGGTATTGATATTGATTGGGAATATCCTACCCAGAGTAGTGCCAATATTTCTTCATCACCCGATGATACTGGGAATTTTACGCTTTTAATGCGCGATTTACGAAAAGCATTGGGCAAAAGCAAACTGCTTACTTGTGCAACTATCGCTAGTGGAGAATTCATAGACTTTAAGGATTGTATCTCCTATCTTGACTTTGTCAATGTTATGTCTTATGACATGGCTGGTTTGTCTAAACATCATTCTGCTCTTTATCCTTCTGATATTTCAGGCTGGATGACTACATCGCAAGCTGTAGAGAGCCATTTGAAGAAAGGAGTTCCTGCCAATAAACTTGTGGTGGGTATGGCCTTTTATGGTCGTAATGGAACAGATTATCAGCCATATTCTAAGCTTCTGCAGGTAAAGAAGTGTGAGTTTGAAAAATGGAGTGAGCAATCTAAAGTACCTTATCTCGTGGATGGTGAAGGTAAAATGATACTGGGATTTGAAAATGCCAAGTCTCTTGCTATCAAGTGTCAGTATATTATCAGCCATCATCTTAGAGGAGGAATGTATTGGGAATATGCTGATGATAATGAACAGGGTGATTTGCGAAACACGGTAGCAAAATACTTATTAGGTACACCTGTTGTTTCTCATCAACATTCAACCGGATATGCAGCAGATTATGCTTCTGCACCTCGTTTTAAGGTTTTGTTTGTATGGAATCCTCATGCAGAGGAAGCTCATTTACAATTTGCTCAGCAAGCATTGGAATTCTTTCATAAGTTAAGTTATGGTGAAGGATTTAAGTATGATAAAACGACCGATTTTGGACAATATGTCCATCGACTCCATGATTATGATGTCATCGTGATGCTCAATGTCCAACCAAAAGACGATATTCAGCGCAAGGCATTCGAGGAATATATGGAACAAGGTGGTGGATGGATAGGTTTTCATGCTGCTGCTTATAACGATGCGAATACCCATTGGGAATGGTTTAATAAGTTTTTAGGATGTGGCAAGTTTTATTGCAACAATTGGCCACCGCAACCAGCTTTATTGCGGGTGGATGATACTGAACATCCTATTACTAAGACCTTGCCTAAGGAGTTCGTTGCTCCAGCATGCGAGTATTATCAATGGGAGCCAAGTCCTGGCAAGAACAGGGAGGTGCAAGTATTGCTCTCTGTATCACCGAAGATGTATCCATTTGGCATAAAAGATATTGTGAAATGGGGCGATTTTCCTGTGGTATGGACGAACAGGAAGTATCATATGGTGTATCTGAATATGGGACATGGAAATGAAACATTCATTGATGCAACCCAAAATCTTCTCTTCGTCAATGCTTTCAGATGGGTGGCTGATAAAATAAAACCTTTGCATAATTAAATGAACAGAGGAATGTATACCTTTTAAAATTTAAGGTAACATTCCTCTTTTGTTTATATCTTTTGCAGAAACTCAGCAAGGTTGTCTTTCTCATCCAGCCCAAGTTTCTTTCTTAATCGATAGCGACTTATTTCTACACCTCTTACAGAGATGTTAAGCAGTGGTGCTATCTCTTTCGACATCAGGTTCATCTTGATATAGGCACAGAGCATCTTGTCTTTGTGGGTGAGTTGAGGATAAGTATCTCCCAGTTTTTTCAAGAAGTCGTTGTGTACCGCATCGAATGAACTTTGGAAGTTGTCCAGGTCACTATCATGCTCTATGTTGGTATCTATCTGGTTGATGAGCCGTAGCATGCCTCGCCGTACATTCACAAGATTTCCTTCACTGATGGTTCGGCTGAGGCTTTCTGCATCTTTCCTGATTTTTTGCAGGATCTCATTCTTGCGTACGACATTGAGAGTGGTTTTTACCAGCTCGTCAGATTTATAATTCAGCTCGTTGCGTAATTTCTCTTCTTCCAGTTCTGTAATCAGCTTCTTTTTTTTGTCGATATCTTTTTCAAATACAGTTTTTTGTCGATTCATTTCCTCATCCTTCATTCGTATAAGCCGCTCTCTTCCTCTTTTAAATCGATGATAAGTATAGTAGATGCCATATACAATGAGCAATATGTAAATGCTATATGCCCACCAGGAACGATACCATGGGGGCAATATCTTGAAGGTGATACAGGTTTCTATATCTTTGCTTTCCTGATCAGACTGTATCTTTACTCTGAAAGTGTAGCTTCCTTCAGGAAGGTCGGTATATTCCTTGGAAGTTGCTGGGGTAAATTCACTCCAGTCCTTGTCCAATCCCTCTAATCGGTAAGCGTAGGTTATAGCTTTCGTATGGTCGTAATTATCGCATCCATACTCTATGCGAATAGAGTTGTCGTGATAGCGAAAGACGAGTGGCTCTTGTTCTTGATCGAAGCTTTTTGCGAAAGCTACTGAGTCTTTGCCATTGGTAAGATAGAGCTTGCGGATGAAGAGGTGCACCGGGAGTTGAGCCTGTTGCTTCTTTGAGAAATCTATGAGCGCAAATCCGTCTTCCGTACCAATGATGCTTTGATGTGTATTGAGCGGACTGATATCCTCAAAGTCTTCTATCATGGAATCTCCCCAATAGGATGTCTTCTTGCCGTTTTTGTAATCAAGACACTTTAGAATTCCATTGGCTACATACCAGAGTCGGCTGTTGCCCTCTTGCTTCAGGTAACTATAGGTGCAATGTCCATCCAGCATCTGTTCCAAATGGCTGTCTCTTTGTATGTTGTCCTTGTTGGCATTATAACGGAACAGACCTTTGTGAGAGGCGATGACGATATGATTGTCTATGCGGGTAACATATACATTGTCGCCCTTGGGTAATTGGGCATTGTTGTAGCATTTTTTGTGTAACACCTTGGTAAATTGGGTATTCAGGCTAACTCTCCAAAGTCCATCGCTCTTGTTGGCTACCCATACATTGCTGGATTCTGGTTCAACAAACATGGTTTTCGCAGAGATGTTCAAGCCATCTATAGAGTTGCTGAAGTTCCAGTCGTCGCCCTTTTTTCTCATCACTTCAAGTCCCCAATAAGTTCCCACCAGCATCAGGTCTGCATCTTGTTTGATGGCTTGTACATGCCATACACCTCGTTTATCATACTTTTTCATTTGCTTGCCATCTGTCATGGCAAAGAATTTCCTTCCACCTATAAATAACTTGCTGTCATGTGGATAGATGCAGTTTGCCAATCCTGTAAGTCCTGTCACTTCATTCAGATAGATAGGTGTATTTACTGTGCTAGGAATAGTGGTGGAAAATACGCCCTGATTGGTACCTAGGTAGAGCTTACCACCAAAATATTGTGCACAATATCCCGCTCCGATGCTGGTCAGCTTGCTGTTGAGAAAGAACAGGCGGGTATTGAGCGATACATAATCAATGCCATTGTCAAGACCTAGCCATAGGTTGTGCGACTGGTCGAATTTCATAGACAGGATAGATTTGTTCTGCAAGCCATTCTCTATATCTATCTTTTCCACCTGCTGGGTGGCTAGATCTACTACAAGAAGTCCTTCATCTGATGTTCCTATTGCCAGGATGCCTTGATGAATGCTGGCACAAGATAGGTGATGCTTGTTGAGGTAGGTATCGAGAAAGGATAGGGTTTTATTAAATTGTTTCCCATCATAGAAATAAATGCCTTTCTCTTGTGTTACAATCATCAGTCTTCCCTGGTAAGGCAGGTATGCAACCACATTACACTGATTTAAGAACTCTGAATTTCTGATACTAATGGCTCGGTTGCCTTGGATATAGGATAAACCCAAGAAATTGCTGAAATATATCTTGCCATTTACTACGCCAGATGAAGAAATGCCGTTGCAGTCGATAGAACTCAATTTCCCCTTGTCGTAGCAAAACATATAACGATCTCCTTGAAAATACACCTTATGATGAAGTAGGTGTATATTCCAGATGTTGGAGACGGTACTTGGATCTAGTTTTGCAGATAAACTATGATAATCCAGCATCCCTTTTTGGTTGGGAGTGAAATATCCAAAATCTTTCAGAGCACCTACATAGATACGGTTGTCGGTTCCTATCTTCAGAGAACGGAGTTTTGCGGTATGAGGCATCGGATACAAATTCCAATATACACCATCATATTCGAGTAGGCCTTTGTTGTTTGCAAAGTACATCCAACCATTAGCTAGCTGGTCTACCATCCAGTTTTGACTACCTGCATTATAGGTATGACGATGATAGTTGACAACAGGACGTTGCCAAAACATCTGTGCTTGGGTTGCTATAGGGAGCAATAGCCATAAAGCAATAAGGAGATTTCTCATCCATTTAGTTTTCTTTAGTTTCATCATATGGTCTTAATGAAAATGTTACGATGCAAAGGTACATAAAAAAAAGTGTAATACAAATTTTTTTGAGATTTAATTAATGTGGAGTTTTCTGGCATAACTATCTGATAAAGAGTGGTAGATGATGTTGATGAGAAAGTCGTGATGTAGTAAAACATTGATTATATAGTAATTTTGATGTATTAAAAATCTATATTTCTTCTACTATAGTTGTTATCTTTGCCACCATAAATCGTAAACGAATAAAATGTTTCAATATGAGTGACAGACAAAAATATATAATTCTAATGGTTAAAAAATAGAACAATTAAACTTATGAGACAGAAAATAATAACAATGTGCGCTTTACTTCTTTCATCAGTAGGCGTACTAGCTCAATCGGTGTTAGATGAACAGCATTTGCAATATGTGAAGCAGCACCTTTCTGAGCCTTCGTATGCTCAGGCTTATCGTGCTTTGGAGAAACAAGCAAAGTATGACTTGATGATGAAACCTCTTTCGGTGATGAGCAAGGATTATGTTCCTGCTAGTGGTACCAAACATGATTATGTAAGTTTGGCTAGATATGCATGGCCAGATGAAACGAAACCGAATGGCTTACCCTATATAATGAGAGATGGAATTTCTAATCCGGAATTGAATAAGTTTGATCGCAACAAACTGTCAATTATGTCTGATGCAATCTATCGTCTCTCGTTGGCTTACTTTTTTTCTGGTGATGAGAATTATGCAAAAAAGGCTGCAGAGTTAATTCATGTGTGGTTTCTTGATAAATCTACCAAAATGAATCCGAATCTTCGCTATGCTCAGCATGTTCCTGGTGAAACTGCTGGCAGATGTTATGGGGTCATAGATGCTTATTCGTTTGTTAATATGCTTGATGGCGTACAGTTGTTGGAGAAATCAAATTCATTTACTGCGAAAGATTCTAAATTGTTAAAGGCTTGGTTCTCCCGATTATTGAATTGGTTGCTAATTCATCCTCAGGCTATCGAAGAAAGTCGTCAGAAGAATAATCATGCCATCGCATACGATGTACAGGTAGCTGCTTATTCGCTTTATACTGGTAATAAGGCTGTGTTCAACGATTTAATTGAACAATTCCCAATACGCCGCATTGCTACTCAAATAGTGGAAGACGGACGTCAGCCACATGAGTTAAAACGTACTTTGGCTTTCGGTTATTCTCATTATAATCTCAGTCATATCATAGATCTCATGTTGATGATAAAACATCAAGGATTAGATGTTAACAAATACTGCATTAAAGGTAATCATAGTTTCTTTAAGGCAATGGACTTTATGGCTTCTTATATGGGGAAGAGTGTTACTGAATGGCCCTATCAGCAAATAAGCGGATGGGAAGAAAAACAGCAGGAAATGGCTTGTGATTTCTATCGTGCTTATACGCTTGATGAGAGCAGAAAGGATTATCTTCATATTTATCATCAGGTGAAATTTCGTGATTGGAGCGACCTCTTCGTGTTGCTTTATGAAACACCTTCTAAGATAGATAATGCGATGGCCAGAGCCGACGAACAGTTGAAATATGCCTTGAAGTGTACTGCTGAGGCCCGGAAAACAGCCAAGGGGGATAGGGTTACGCCTCGTTGTATCGACAAGGATGGTAATCTCGTTCTGGTTGGACCAAAGGATTGGTGCTCTGGTTTCTTTGCAGGTACACTCTGGCAGATGTATCAATATAGTCATGAACTGTATTGGCGAGAAAATGCCGTGAGCAATACCTGGCTGATAGAGAGCGCTAAGTGGCATAGAGGAACCCACGACTTGGGGTTTATGATAGGAGATAGTTTCGGTAAGGCATATCAGTTGACTGAAGAACAAAGTTATCGTGATGTAATGCTTCAGGCTGCCCGCACGCTCTGTACCCGCTTCTCGCCTAAGGTTGGTTGTATACGTTCCTGGGATCATAATGCTGATAAGTGGAAGTTTCCTGTTATCATTGATAATATGATGAATCTTGAAATGCTTTTTGAGTCGTATCTGCTTACGGGTGACAAGAGCTTCTATGATATCGCCGTCAGTCATGCCAATGTGACGATGAAAAATCATTTCCGTGAAGACTATTCATCTTTTCATGTGGTTGACTATGATCCGGTGACGGGAGTTGTAAGATCCCGTGTTACTCACCAGGGATATAGTGATGATTCCTTCTGGAGTCGTGGACAGGGATGGGCACTTTATGGTTATACGATGTGCTATCGCTATACACACGACCGGCGTTATCTTGAGCAGGCCATGAATGTTGCCAAGTTCCTTTTCTCGCTGAAGAATATGCCGGAGGATGGCATATTCTATTGGGATATGAAGGATCCTGCCATTCCTGATGCACCTCGTGATGCCTCTTCGGCTGCATTGGTGGCTTCGGCCTTTTATGAGTTGCAGGGATATGTGGATGCAGAACTAGGCAAGCAATACAAGGCATACGCTGACAAGATAGTCAATTCTCTCATCGATCATTATCAGGCACCTGTGGGAAGCAATCAAGGATTTCTCCTGCTTCATTCTACCGGACATAAGCCAGGTAATAGCGAAATTGATGTGCCAATCAACTATGCCGATTATTTCTATATGGAAGCCCTGCAGCGCAAGGCATTAATAGATAACTAACTTACTATCAATATATATATAATGAAGTTTAATAGAATATACGCTTCAATCTTCTTTATGACTGTTGTTGAGTCGGCTGTGATGGCACAGAGTGCTGTCCAGTCGCTCAACGATGGTTGGGTATTTAGTGAGGATAACCAGCATTGGCAGGCTGTAGCTTTGCCGCATACGTGGAACACGGATGCTTATTCTAATCGTAATTATAAGCAGGGAATGTGTTATTATAAGCGAAAACTACAAACGACAAACAAACGGCACTTCCTGAAACTGGAAGCAGCCTATAAAACGTCTACAATCTATATAAATGGTAAGAAGATGGGAGAACATCGGGGCGGTTACACCGCTTCGGTGTTCGACCTGACACCTTATCTTGATTCCCTGAAAACTAACGAACTGCTTATCGCTGTAGATAATGCAGACCAGCATGTTGCTCCTATCTCTGCCGATTTCACCTTTATGGGAGGTATCTATCGCAATGTGAAGTTGATAACTACTCAGCAGCAGCATTTCTCAATGACAGAAGATGGTGCTGATGGCGTATTTGTCAGAACCTCACAAGTTAATATAGAGAAGGCTAATGTGAGTGTGATAGCGAGATTGCGGAATGATGCCGCTGCTGATAAGGATTGTTATGTGGTTAATACTCTTTATGCACCTGATGGTAAAGTTGTCTCTACCCAGAGAAAACGTATCTGTCTCTTGGCTGGGCAGACTATCCAGAATGTGATGAACTTGCAGCAAGTGAAACATCCTATCCTTTGGAGTCCAGAACATCCTAATCTATATAGGGTGAAAACCATACTTATAGATGCAGAAAAACATAGAGATAGTCTGCAGAAGTCGATGGAATCAGTCTTGGATGTACAAGAGCATTATATCGGAATGCGTTGGTGTGAGTTTGATGCTCAAAAGGGGTTTTATCTCAATGGCAAGCCTTATAAGCTTAATGGAATGTGCCGTCATCAGGATATGCGCCCATACGGAATTGCGTTAGATGATGATATGCATCGCCGGGATCTCCGGATGCTCAAGAATATGGGATGCAACTTTATACGTTTGGCTCATTATCCTCAATCTGAGGCCGTACTGGAAATGTGCGACAAACTGGGTATGTTGGTATGGGAAGAAATTCCTGTAGTCAATTATGTTCCAGAAGATGATGAGTTCGCTGATAATGCTTGCCAACAGCTCAGAGAAATGATTCGCCAGCATTATAATCATTCTTCCATTATCCTTTGGGGATACATGAATGAAATCTTACTTAAAGTTCACCATGAATTCCCCAAACAGTTGGAATTTGATAAGGAAATAGAACGTATCAATGCTCTAGCTGCCAGATTGGAGAAAATTGTACATGAGGAGGATGACACCCGTCATTCGGTGATGGCATTGCATGGTAGTGATGATTATAATAAGTATCTTGTTGCCAATCATTCGCAAGTGATAGGGTGGAATCTCTATCAAGGATGGTATGGGGGTGAATTGACTGATTTTGAACGTTATCTGGAAAATCAGCAGGAAAAGCATCCTCGTCATCCTGTTATTGTGAGCGAGTGGGGGGCAGGAAGTGACCTTCGTCTCCATAGCAATTGTGGCGAGGCTTTCGATTTTTCCTGTGAATATCAGCAGAAATATATTGAGCATTATTTGCCTGTAATCTCAAATACACCTTATATATTAGGAGGTTCTTACTGGAACTTCATCGATTTCTCTTCGGCAGAACGTGCTGAATCGATGCCTCATATCAATAACAAAGGTGTGGTAACTCCTGAACGCAGAAAAAAGGATGTATATTATTACTTTCAGGCTGCTTGGAGAAAAGACAAGCCTGTTGTACATATTGCTACTCGTGACTGGGAACATAGAGAGATGGTGGAGAAGAAACAGTTGGTAAAAGTTTACTCTAATGCTAAGGAAGTTTCGTTATGGCAGAATGGAAAGATGTTGGGGACTAAGCCGATCGGAAATAATCTAGCCCTCTTTCTGGTTGAATGGCAGGAAGGCGATAATCGGCTTGAAGCGAGAGCTGGAGAAACTGTCGATCAGACTTTGGTCACTTATAAAAAAGTACCAGCAGATGCTTCGCTGCTTCAGGATATAGCTATTAATGTGGGTAGTCGTTGCTATTATCAATCGGAGAAAACGGGTGTTACATGGGTCGCTGATCGCGCTTATACCAAGGGAAGTTGGGGACATATTGGAGGTATGTCTGCTTCAACGCAGACTGAGATAGCTTGTACGGATGATGGTCCTCTTTATCAAACTATGCTGAAAGGTATAGAGGAGTATCGCTTCGATGTGGTTGAAGGTAACTACGAACTGGAATTGTTGTTTGCTGATACACGGCAGAAACTGGCACGCTCGGTTTATCTTTTAGGTAAGGACAAAAAACAGATTGATGCTGGTGGACAGCAGGTAGGATTCGATATGTTGGTGAATGGAAAATCGATTGAAACCGATTTTTTGCCAGGCAAGGAATTTGGCTTTTTTACAGCCCTTCGCCGCAGCTATTTGGTAAAGGTCGGCAAAGATGGCTTGCATGTAAAGTTTCAATCGAAAGATGGGAATACTTTTCTCTCAGGTATCAGACTTAGAAAATTATAATGCAAAAAATCCCCGAAGTTCAAAACAAATGAGATTCGGGGATTTTTTCATTCTGGGTTGTAGTATATACTCACCAGGTGATATAAAGTCTTTTGTTCCGATTCCGCTCTTTTTATTGCCTTTTTCTGCTTTTCTCGCTTACAATTTGCTCATTTCGAATAAAAGTTATAATTTTGCAGCATAATTTCAAAAATCAGGAAAATAGAATGAAACAGAATAATAGTAATTTATTATATCATCTTGTGGCTTTTGTCACCGTAGCCATCTGGGGAACCACCTTTGTATCTACCAAGGTGCTGATGCTGAACGGACTTTCGCCAGCACAGATCTTTACGCTCCGTTTCAGTATCGCATACATCCTGATGCTGCTGGTGAATCATAAGAAGATGTTTGCTGACAGCTGGAAGGATGAGTTTAAGCTGGCTATGCTGGGTATAACGGGCGGTTCGCTCTATTTCCTGAGCGAGAACGAGGCGA
>ULYE01035383.1_pt1 | contig 23895 bp, 10 predicted proteins | sample 1961921 | NCBI WGS metagenome assembly ULYE01 (sample SAMEA4835856, study PRJEB28245) | human gut metagenome | biome: gut microbiome; material: fecal sample | place: Denmark | collected 2008 | reverse complement strand
CATTCTTCTCTCAAACACTTTTTATATGTACTTTCAACAAAAATATGCACCAGTTTCCTGCCAGTTTTCTGGCGTAAAACACTTCTCTACGCGTGCGTATATAATATAAGGTACGCGCGAGATGACTGGTTGGGCAACATGTCGGACTTTGGTTTTTCTCAAAGAGCATTGAGGATGTTTTGATGGGTGAGTAGGTCTGTTGGGGATAGGGTAGGGGCATTGGATGGGTATCCTGATAAGGCATATATGTTGCTTTGCTGTGCAAAAAGACGGCCGCTTGTGCACATAAATATTTTCCTTGTGCAACTTTCTTAGCAAATCCTTCGCTATTCTGGCAGTTTCGCCTTACCTTTGCAGGCCGAAAGTAAACAGTTAACTAAACGTATGATGAAGAGAGTTATGAGCATGCTGGTGTGCCTGGTGATGGCCGTGAGCAGCATGATGGCACAGAGCGACAAGATTGTGGGCAACTATAGTGTGGTGCGCAATGGAGTGAGCAGCAAGGTGAAGGTGTTCAAGCACGGGGATGGATTCCGCGCTCAGGTGACTTGGGTGGATAACCTCAAGAAGGAGGACGGCACTCTGCGTACCGATGAGAAGAACCCCGACAAGAGCAAGCGTAGCGTTCGTGCCGACCAGATAGTGCTGATAGACAAGGTGACCTACGATGCGAAGAACAATGTGTGGACCAACGGAAAGATCTACGACCCCACCAAAGGTAAAACCTATAAGGTGAAACTGTGGTTTGACGGCGACAAGGTGCTCAAGATGCGCGGCTACATCGGTCCGCTCTTTGACACCAGCGAATGGAAGAAAATAGACTGAGCAATCCCCTAAGGAAGGCTCCCAAGAATACCCAAAAGCTCGACTGCATGCTTGCAGCCGGGCTTTTTTCTTGGTGTGCGAAGGGGGTGAGAATAAGCAAAATAGCTTATATCTTCTCAATCTTGTAGCATTCTTCATCCGTTGCAATTGACTTCTATTCTCTTGGTTCAATGAGGTTTTACCACAAAAACGCCGAATGAAATGCCACAAAAGTTAGTTGTCAAATGCCACAAAAGCCCCAAACGTTTTGCCGCAAAAATTACAAATGAAATACATCTAAAATTACAAATGAAACACCTCAAAAATTATAAACGAGAAGATAAAACAACAGATTTTCAGTCAAATATCGGATATTAGGAATAAAAATTCATAAGAGATGAACACTTCTGTTGGCAATATTCATGTTTTAGATTAACTTTGTAGAAAAATGCAAGATGATGGACAAGATAAGCTCTCAGTACAATCAAGCGGTACAACTTATAAAGTCGGCTATACTCCAAAATCAGTTGGAAGCAGCCAAGGCTGTCAACCGACAGATGCTCGCACTATACTATGGTGTGGGCAAGTATGTCTCTGATAACACCCGCAAAGGAGTTTGGGGCACAGGCGCCATTGAAACGATTAGTGAACAGCTTAGGAGAGAACTGCCAGGATTGCGAGGCTTTGGCGTGTCTAACATTAAAAACATGCGGCAATTTTATGAATCATGGAACGTTGTTGTAAATCGCCAGCCGACGGCTGGCGATTTACAACTTACTGAAAAGGAGATAATTTCACCCACTTTGACTCTACTGAATATAAATCGCCAGCCGACGGCTGGCGATTTGGACTGGCACGAATTCTTTTCTCTGAGTTTCACACATCATATGGAAATATTGTCAAAGACAAAGACTCTCGAAGAGCGTGTATTCTACATCCATCAAGCAGCTACTTTGCATTGGGACAAATACACTCTTCGTGACAACCTCAAGGCTGACTTGTTCCACCACCAGTCACAGATGCCAAGCAATTTTGCTAAGACCATGCCGTCAACACGTCATGCTCTGAAGGCAATATCCATGTTCAAGGACGATTATCTGCTTGACTTCATCAATGTAGAGGAACTTGACGAACGAGATCCACAAGACATCGACGAGCGCATAATAGAAAACTCAATAGTGGCGAATGTTAAGAACTTCATTCTTACGTTCGGCAAGGACTTTACGTTTATGGGTAATCAAGTGCATATAGACAAGTTCGGACATGACCATTGGGTTGACTTGCTGTTCTTTAACAGAGAGTTGCAATGTCTTGTAGTGTTTGAACTAAAGAAAGGCGCTTTCAAACCAGCCTATCTTGGCCAGTTGTCTGCCTATATACGCATGCTGAATGATGACGAACGTAAACCCCATGAGAATCCGACAATAGGAATAGTGCTTTGCCGCGATGCCGACAAAACATATGTTGAGTACCTTCTTCAAGATTATACCCAGCCAATGGGTGTGGCAACATACAAGGTGATGCCGGAGAAGCTAAAGAAGATACTTCCTCCAGAGGAAGATTTCAAAAGGTTGCTTGATGGAGAAGAGATTACTGATGATGATAAATAAAACAATTATGGGGAAAGCATCACAGGCGCATCGCTTTTGTGTATTGGCGTTTAGACTTGCCTTGTACATGCGTATCTCGCCAGCTGGCTGTTGCCGTTGCTTCATTATGGCGAAATGGCTCAGTCTCTTATTCTTGTGTGCAAAGCAAATTTTACAGTCTGGTGAAGGCTTCGTGTATAACTATGATACCAGACTGAAGAAAGAACTGGCGGGAAGGCTTACATAGATACGTATTCTTCATCCGTTGTGATTGACTTTTATCTCCTCTGCTCAATGCTGAAATCTCCGTTTGCAGGCTTTGGATGGCCGTACAAAGCTTGCTGATGGCCATCCAAAGCCTGCTGATGTGCATCCAAAGGCTGCAAACGGAGATTTCTGATGGCTTGTTTTGGAAAGATTGTCCGCTTCTTTGGTGAAGTCATTTGGCTGCGTTTGTAAAGTGACGCTGCTTCCTTGACAAGGTCATTTGGCTGCGTTTGTAAAGTGGCGCTACTTCCTTGGCAAGGTCATTTGGCTGCTTTTGTAAAGTGACGCTGCTTCTTTGGCAAACTCATGGCGCTTCGTTGGCGATGTCACTGCGCTTCTGGGGGGAGTGAAGCAAGGTGCTGGTTTCTTGTGATGGGAATTGCTGGGGAAATGTTCTGCTTGTGAGGGGGGGGCTTGGCAGTCCTTCTTCGCCAGTCGGATGCTGGTCGGTCGCTCGGGGAAACTGCTTGCTGGCGGTTCCTTCCGTATTGGCGCAGTGTGCGTAACCTCGAAAAAGGGGAATCTAATGCCTCGGAAAATACAAATGAAACGCCTCGGAAATTGGAAATGAAATGCTTCGAAAATTGCGAATGGCCTTGTGTAATCCCTTATGAATGACTATCTTTGTGAGGTGGTAGTCGCTTTGGGCAAATCCTTGGGGAAATATGCGCAGAAAAAGTTGTTCCTTTGGGGGCGAAACAGAAGGGCGTGGAGGTCATCCCCTGGGGTGCTCGAGGGACTGAGACAAATATGTACGCGACACATTATTATAATATGAGAAGATTTGTTTTGCTGATGATGCTCTTGCCGCTGGTGGTCTCTTGCGGCAAGGAGAGCAAAGAGGAGGCGCAGGAGCAGACTTATGCCATGCTGGAGCAGGTGGCCGAACTCAGTGCGGGAGGCAACAAGCAGGCTGCACTGGAGTTGGCCGACAGCGCTCTGCAGATGCATCCTGCCGACAGCGTCAGGTGCTGGCTGATGAGCGAGAAGACGGTGGCGCTGGTGGATATGGGCAGGATGGCAGAGGCTGTAGGTGTGGCGCATGAGGCTTATGAGTTGGCCCGGAAGCTGCAGGATGTGGAGTCGATGCTCAATCTGTGCGGCTCGATGGGGGTGGCTTATCGCCGTCAGGGACAGGTGGATTCGGCCCTCGTGCAATATAAGAAAGGTATAGAGCTGGCTCTGAAGGAACATAATGCCGAGTATGAAATTTATCTGAACAATTGTGTGACGGTGCTGTATTCTGAGAGCAACCGTTTTGCCGAGGCTATCCAGTATGCCGAGAAGACCGAGCGGGCAGCGCAGGAGGCCGGTGATACCATAGAGCGGCTGTCGGCCAGAGCCAATATCGGTGGGGTGTATCTGAGGCAGAACAAGCCGCAGAAAGCCCTTGATGCCATGCTGCCATGCTGGCAGGAGGTGCAGGCGGTGGGCTATAATGTGCTCACGCTGAAGTTCCTCTCCATTATCCTGAAGTCTTACAGCCTGTTGGGCAACTATCATGCCGTGGGCGAATACATGCAATATGCCGACCGTGCAATGGCAGGTGTGGCTGCCGGCAGCAACGGAGCGTTGAGTATCCTGGTCATTAAGGCCGACATGCTGGCTGCCCAGGGAAGGTATGCCGAGCAACTGGCTCTGGTAGATAGCCTGATAGCCAGCGGTGCCCAAAACCAGGTGATGCCGATGGACAGACTGCTGCGCATGAAAGCCCAGTGCCTGGAGAGGCTGGGGAAGCAGGCTGAGGCGCTGGATGAGATGAAAGAAGCTTACATCCTGCTGGACTCCGTGAAGCAGAGCGACATAGAGAGGAGCATGAGCGAGTTTTCTGTGAAATACAAGACGCTGGAGACGGAGAAGGCGCTGGCCGAGTCGAAACGCAAGGAGACGGAACTGGCCAATCAGGTGCTCTGCCTGGTGATGCTCACGGTATCGCTGCTGGGGTTGCTGTGCGCATTGCTCTACCGCAGGAGGTTGGCTGCCCAAAGGGCTGTGCTGCAGGAGCGTCAGAGCTACATCAGCGGACTGGAAGACGAGCGCGAGCGTATAGCCAAGGAGCTGCATGACGGTGTGTGCAACGACATTCTGGCTGCCAAACTGCTGTTTGCCACCGACCCCAGCCATGCCGAAGGCTATTTGAATGAGGTGTGGCAGAACGTGCGCCACCTGTCGCATGTGCTCATGCCGCCCAACTTCCAGGAGGTGACGCTGGATGTGGTCACGCGTTCGTATGTGGCTGCAATATATGAAGGTGGCAAGCGCAACATCAAGCTCGACATCGACACCGCCTTTGACTGGCACCGCCTGCCGCAGCAGGTGGCCTACGAAACCTACCGCATCATGCAGGAAGGTACGGCCAACGCCCTGAAGTATGGTGACGGAAAGGGCATCGACATCTCGCTCAGGGTGGACGACAGAGGAGTGATGAAACTGCGTATAGCCAACGGCGTGGACCCCGAAAGCGGGCATGGGCAGAGGGAGGAAACCTGTGGTATCGGTTGGCAAACGCTGAAGAAACGGGCCGACAGGATAGGTGCATTGCTGAGCGTGCTGACGGAGAACACCCGCTTTGTGCTCTTCCTCTCCTGTAAGATAAAGGCCAAATGACCACATGCAAAGAACAGGACCGATGACCATACTTATCGTTGACGACCATCCCGTGGTGCTGCGAGGCATCCGCGCATTATTGTCCGCCTCATTCTCAGATGCCTGCATCGTGGAGGCCAGTGGGGCAGAGGAGGCAGAGGCTGTGCTCTCACGCAGGAATATAGACATCATGATAACCGACCTGGACCTCAATGGGGCAAGCGGGTTGGCACTGATCAGGCATGTGCGACAGGTGATGCCCGCTGCGCAGGTGGTCATCTACACCATGCACGAAGAAGCGTGGACGGTGGGCGAGATGGCAGATGCCGACACTGAGGCGGTGGTGATGAAGAGCGACAGTGCATGCGAACTGGTGACGGCTGTAAGGAGTCTTTCGGCAGGGAAGGGGTATTACAGTCCCACCTTCTGCCGCCTGATGGGTGCCCAGAAGCAGCAACCGGGACGCTTGTCGAGGCGTGAAGTGGAGGTGATAGAACTGACAGCCAGGGGACTGCCGGCTGCTGAGATGGCCGTCCGGCTGGGCATAAGTGCCAATACCATAGAGTTTCACCGCCGCCGTATCATGCAGAAACTGGGTGTGGCCAATGCCGCAGAGATGGTACGGAGAGCCACAGAACTGGGCTGGAAGGTGAATATCTGACTCCCAAGGCATAGCTCTGCAGCCTGTAAAATTATTGTTTGGACTATGGGAAACCATAGTTTGCCCCCTACCAGAAACCATAGTTTTTCGTTTCCGGCAGGGGCTTCCTTTTATAATGACATTTGTTTGCAGTTCATTTTCCATACCTTTGTGGCTGGACAAGTGTTAATTATAAAATATCAGCCGAATGTGTATCGACATAAGGGATAGTATAACCCCTCGTGAAAGGGAGATATTGGGCCTGCTCTCAAAAGGGCATAACAGCAAGGAGATTTCAGAGATGTTGTTCCTCTCGCCGCATACTGTGGATTACCACCGCAGGCAGTTGCTCAAGAAGACCAACTCAAGAAACATCGCCCAGCTGATAGGCATCGCTTATCACATGGGGATACTGTGACAGCCCAGGCAAGGGCGACACCATACAAACCGCATCAACTAAAAAACCATTTTATATGAAACATCTCTTTACCCTTTTTACTCTGGCATCGGCCTTCTTGCTGCAAGCGATGCCTGTGGTGGCTCAGCGCAATATTCCGCTGAGGAAGATAAAGGCAGTGAAGCCAGCCACAGAACTGACGTTGCTGGACAGCATCACGAGCGACACACGCCGTAAGATTTACCAGTATAATGAGTATGGCTACATCACCTCGGTGATGGAGTACAAGCAGGAGAACGGTGCCTGGGCGCTGGATACAGACGATTCCTACCGCCAGGAGTACGTGTTCGACGGCAATGGGCAGTGCACCGAACGCACCCGTTATCACGTAGATAAGGGCGGGCAGAAGACCTCCGTGATGGAACGCGGTTGCGTGGAGGCGGAAGGCGACCTGACCTGGGAGCGCTATTATGAAGAGAACGACGACGGGAAATGCCACATAGATGAGGCTTATGCATACGACCGTTGGGGCAATCTGGTGCGGGAGATAGACTATGGTTTCGATGCTTTCGACAACACGGAATATATCCGCGAATACAAGGCCAGAGAATATACAGGGGCAGCGGATAAGTATGACGACCACTGCAATGCCACCTCCATCAAGAAAGGACTGCTGGTGTATGAACTGGTGGCTGACGAAGAGTATGGACGTACCATGGAGGTGGGCCAGCTCAGACTGTTTTCTTACAGGAAGTCCGAATGGGTGAAAGTCGGCAACAAGCTGTATAAGAGAGAATATCAGAAGAAGCGCTCGGACAAGGATGTCAGAGTGGAGCAGTTGGAGTCGGGCATATATAAGGCTGTCGAATATGAATATACGCTCAATGCGGCAGGCACACGTCCGCTGGCAATGAAGAGGAGTACCTTCAGCGAGTACGACGGTGAATGCTCTGAAGAGGAGGCCGTCAACTATGAATGGGATGCCAAGGACAGGCCCGTGGAGATTACGTTCCGCAGTGGCGAGCAGCAGGATGTGACGCGTCGTGAGGTATATACCTATGCCGACGACTACTCATGTAACCTCTCGCTGAGCGAGGCCATCAGAATACTGGACGGTGTGAACTTCTACCCCGAGGACAACTTTGTGTCCTTCGGCCGTAAAGGCACGGAGACTCACTATGTATATATAGATGACAGCCTGTATGAGAATACCTACACCTGGAATGCCAGTGGACAACTGGTGGGAGGCACCTGGAAGGAGACCTGCACGCAGTATGAGCCCGATGGGAACGGGCCTCACCAATATACAGACATGGGCGAAGGGCGTGCAGGATATAATGCTGAGGGACACCTGGCATGGGTGATAGACCACTGCATCACAGACAACGAATACACCAAGATAGAATATGTCTATGACGAGTGCGGTATGTGGACCGGCGACAGAGAGTATGTAGGAAAGAGCTTCGATGGCCCCTGGACTCTGGAGGAAGAGTCGGGTCAGGCACAGAGGAATGCCCGCCTGCATCGTGGCAGAAAGCAGATGAGACGCTCACCGCAGTTCATCGATGATATGTCGGAGGGTAGTCATTACATAGAACACAATGATGGTGTATGGGCAAGCCGAGGGCGCTATTCCGTGTCGGAAGGTGTGGTGGAAAATGGATACTTGGATCAGTATCTGGTGAGCAATGCCAGGGTTCCGTCCAATCCTGAGTACAACTACACCGACCCGGTGATGCCTCTCGAGGGAGAACAGGACGACTGGGATGCCGTTATGACGGAGATTCCCTGGCATTATGAATGGAGCACGCAGGATAAGGATTGGAAGTGCGTGATGGCTCCGTCGGGTGTGAGGAGAGTCTATACCAAGGATGGGAACATCGTGCAGGATGAGTATGACAGCAACAAGAATATTGTCAGCTCCACCACATACCGCTCTGACTCACAGGGCAGACTGACAGAAGAGTCCTACAGCAAGGGTGGCAACAAGACTTATGAGTATCTCCCTGGTACCAACTATCTGCTCAAGAGCATCATGACAGCCGCCGGCGGATCGCGTGCAGAGTGCCGCTACCACTACAGCAAGCACCGTTACGTAGCTCCCACAGGCATTGATGCAGTGGAAGAAGCCGCTCAGGAGTCACCCTGCTACGACCTCTCCGGCCGTCGCCTCTCCACTCCTCCTGCCCACGGAATCTTCATCCGGAACGGCAAGAAGTTCCTCCGCTAACCCCTGGAACAGCATTCTTAACAGGAGTCATCCCCCTGAAAGGCTCCTGTAAACCAAAAAGGCATCGCCCCGCAACGAGTCGGGCGATGCCTTTTGGTGTCTCTAAAATCCAACGGAAGAATGTACTCAAGTGTTCCTCCGCTTATTTGTGTTTCTGTAAGACCATCTTGGTATCGGCAAGAAGCTATTGTCCTCTTGTTTCCCCGATAGACTGGTGGAGAATGCTTAGTAGAATGAACATCTGGCCATAGGGCGCCTGGGATTGGGACGATACCAGATGTCTCTTGCGGGCATCCCTCCCAAACCCACAAAAGAAAAGGCGTACAGCCAATCCTTTAATGATTTAGCTGTACGCCTTTAGTTATTTGTGCTTGTCCAAGAGGACAGGTGGAATATTACTTAACCTCCTCGAAAATAAACTATACTGATAATCAAGCGATTAAAGTTTTATGGTACAAATATGGGTGGTAATTCGTGGGGTTTAAACAAACAAAAACAAGCCAAATATAGACGCTCATAGCTCCATAGTTCGTTTTCAGCAAAAATGGATAACTATCTGAAAAGATTAAGCATAGCTTGTACAAACATAAACTTATCCATGATAACAGCCTTTCATGTATAACTCGACAAGGCATTCGTAAAATGTTAAAAAACAGCCCAAACGCAAAGATTTCCAAGATATAGTTTTTTAATCTCAACAACTTTCTTTATTTTTGTAGTCAATATTTGACAATTCTATCAAGAAAAAGTCTATTGGTTTAATCTAACCTCTGATCAATAACATTGGAAGATAACACCAAACAGCCTCCAACGGCTGACGCTTCATTGTATAATGGGCAACCTACTGACACAGGTCCATCGTGTCCAAGTGCAAGACTTACCTTTTGTACGCCCTCCATCCAAGAGAACAAAGGTGGGGTGTCGGTAGAGAATGTGCCTAACGCAAACAAGCAATGGTATGTTTTGAGAGTTTCGTATGGTCGCATCATCAAGGCAAAAGCATTTGTAGAAGCTAAAGGAGTGGAATGTTATGTTCCCTTACGCTACAAAGAGATTAGGAAACAAGGGAAGAGGCGAATCATCACAGAGCCTCTTATCCCCTCCTTTCTCTTTGTTCATGCCTCAGCAGAACGAGTAGACTATCTTTTGCAAGACAAGAGCAACAAGCCTCTTGAAAATAGAGCTTTGTTGAGTTACTATTATGACCATACCTCACATTGCGAAAAATCGCCAACCAAAAATCCACCTCTTGTCATCTCTGATGCAGCTATGGACAATTTCATTCGCTTAACCTCCATACATAATCCTCATATCATCCCGGTTACTTCGGAGAACATTAAATACAAGTTAGGGGATGAAGTTGTGATTACAGAGGGAGAGTTTAAGGATATTCATGGTAGAGTTGCGAGAATTGCAGGACAACAGAGAGTTTTAGTAGAACTCTTTGATGGATGTTTGGTGGCAACGGCGTACATTCCGAAAGAGGCGATGAAAATGTATAATGAATATTAAGTCGTTACTGTATGTATGACAGATAAAACAAAAACTTCCTGTCTCTCAAATAAAGATATTGTGATCCCTTTTATAAAAAGAATAATGGTTGTCGGGATTTTTCTATCTGCGACCTAATAAAAATGGATAGCAATATGTCAATGGTTAATTAATAAGTACAATTTTTAATAACTCTGATATGGCACAGAGATTTACGATACAAGAATATGCAAACATCAAAGGTCTAACGATTTATGATGTAATTCAAAATGCGAAGGAAAAAGGTGTAACACTACCTGAGAATCCTGAATATGTATTAGATGATTCACAACTCAAGCAAATTGATCCTATCTTCGTTCATCAAAATAAATATAAACAGATAAAACCTGAAAGCAATATTGGTTCAAACGAACATTCCCCGAAGATTTTCACATTAAAGAGTGAACATCAACTTAGTGTAGGCCCAACAATTAATATTCTCGGGAAAATTGATTTAAGTTCATTAAATCAAAGCATTAGTTCTGCTCACAAATTAAACGAAAGAAACAAAAAAGAACAGAATAAGCAAAAAACTTTTCTTTCCGAAGAAACTATTGCACAGTTAAGAGAATTTGGAAATACACATCAAAACGAGCGATTCATAGGAAAAGTTCAACGAGTTATGCCACATGGTGCATATGTAACTGTTGAGAATCTTTCCGCTTTCTTATATCCTAAAGATATTACATGGGGCTTTATCGATGACATAAATAATTTCCTGTATGAAGGCATGGAAATCGAGGTCATCATTATTGGGTATGAAGAAGAAAAGAAAAAGCTAAGAATTGGTAGGAAACAATTATTGGATGATCCTTTACTATTGCAAATTGATCAGTTCGCAATTGGAGATGAAATCCAAGGTGTTGTAAAAAAAATATCTAAAAGCCGTGCATATATCGAAATTCAGAATGGTGCCATTGTAGAAGCTTTCATTCCGAACGGCTACACTTATCCAATTGAAAACTCTATTACTGGTAAAATTACAAATATTGACATCAGTAATCATCTAGTAGAAATTGACATTACAAGTCAACTTGTGCAAAAAACTATTCAAGAGTCAAAACAGCCGAAGAAGAAAAAACAGAATAAACTTGATAAAAATATTGCTGTTGTTCAATTCTATGATAATCGTGTTAATAATTTCGGAAGAGTTCTAACTAATGCTCTTGGTATAAACAACGAAGACACTTCTGGTGCATTATATTCTCTCAATCTCAATGAGAGGAATTGGAACCCAGCCCTTTCTCCTGAGGAAGATGACTGGATTATTATGAATCCGGCAACTTTTAAGGGAAGACGTGAAGCTACGAATGGTGATAGGTTGACATATGACAAAAATGGACTTTTATTAGCTCTTCCTTATAGAGGCAACTTCGCTAAAATAGAAGGAAAAGACTCCAAAGGTTCATATCATGATTATGACGTGATTTGTCATGTAATAGGCAAAATTTTAAGAAAGGCAGAAGGGAAACAAATAGTTTTAGATACTTTTGCAGAGTATTTATCCGATTATTATAATGGAGAATATTCTCAAGTAATTGAAGAATTTCTAAAAGATAACAATTTACTTAAGCAACTAATTGCATTGTTGCCAGAGTTAAGGTCATACACATCCGATAACGACTCTTATAGCTTTGCTATAAAATCTTTAGAAACCGCCGTAGAAAAAAGTATTTTCACTAAGAAAGATATAAGTATCTTACAGGCTCTTCCTGATGATTTCGACTTTTCATTATATCTAACAGAGACAATAGAATCTCTTGAAGAATCATCAAAGGAGCACTTAACAGATGTTAGACATTGGCTTTCCGCACATACTTCTATATTAAATGCTTTGTTGACAAATCCAACAAGCCTTTCGATGAATCTGCTTTATGTAATTTCTCTTATTACTCAGAATGATTCTATCTACAATGAAGCTGGTAAGGCATGGAACGAGACATACAAATACCTCAAGGAGAAGTCTGATTCCGAAGCATTCTCTTTCTTGATTTATTATTTTTCTGATAAAGATAAGGCGTTCATAGAACAAGTAAATTTAATAGATGAGCTTGACTATGAGATGTCAAAGAAACTGGTCTCTAAATTATTAGATGATCCACAACATCATTTAGAAGTTCTAAATCTGTTGGCTGAAAAATTTATACAGAATGATTTCGACATTATTAGCAATTATATAATAAACGGAATAGATGTTCGACATATATACCCACAAATAGGAGAACATCTGAATAGCCTAATATCAGTAAATGAGAAAGAGGTTCGCTCGTTTTTCAATTTGTGCATTAATAACAACAACCAACCTGCAGAAATTATTTCCGTCACGAGCACAGTTAAGGATGAATTATATGTTGAATTATTTGCATTAACAGCTAATTCTGAATATCTAAATGAAATAGAAGATTTCGAATCTATACCTCTGTGGTTAAATGAGCAAGAACCATCATTTGTAAGTCAATTTCTGCTAAGTTGCCAGAAGTCTTTTGTTGATGATGAAGATAAAGAGGCTATTGCTGACACCCTTACTTCAATAAATGGAGAGAAATTTAGAGATTCTATAATTGAGTTATCAGAAGATGACCAGTATAAGATTCTTCAGCTATGTCCTGAGACTTACGCAAAAGACATCGTTGTTCAGTATTTTCCTTCAACAAAACTCTTTGATTTGTTTATTGGTGAGCTATGGAAGAAATTGAAATCACAAATCCCATATGTGTCTTTCGATTTAGAATCTGATGGGGATTCTATTAAAGAATTTGCTTTTAGAAAAGATGAAAATACAAAGGTATACCAGGGTGAAGAGCAACTTAGTACACTTCTGCGTGCATTAAAACATACTGAGATTATTGTAGGACACAGAATCAAAACATGGGATTTGGGCAGTGTATTGAGCAAGAAGGGCTTTGAGTCAGACGCATTTGTTTGGGACACTTTAGAAATAGAGATTCTATTAAATCCATGCAGATATTCATATGCACTTCATACAGGACACACAGCCCAAGAAGACACAGAACTGGTAGATCAATTATTTTGGAATCAGCTTTATAGACTCTCAAAGAACGAACCTTTGTGTGGCGAACTCAGAGACTTACTTCCTGCCAAAATTAATAAGATCTTAGATGCTTTGAATCAACCGGAATTTTCTGTTTTTTTTAGCAAGGATTCAGGAGAAGATAACTTTTATCAGGTTCTTGCCGATACAGATGAGCAAATTGTATCTCGTATTAAAGCAATAAACGAAATTGATTCAAAGAGGTTAATTATTGCTCCTAAGCGTCTATGGTCAAGAATTGCAGAATATGTGGATTTGAAATTCGTTCAGAAGCAGGAAGGCATTGATTACATGTCTATTAGTAAAAATATGCTTAATGGAAAGCCTCTTGAAGATCCTTTCCTTAATGCTATTTTGAATAGATTTGTTACAATGTCAAAAACTCCTGTTGTTGCTAATCTTGCTCAATATCTTAGAATCAATTATTTATCTGATAATCTACTTGAAGAGTACGTTAATGAAAGCTCTGGAAAAGTAGATTGTGCAGACATGGAGTTCTTAAGGGAAAATAATAACCTTAAAAATTACGAACATATTTGGTTTGTTGGTTGTGAAATTGAAAATCGAGTAAATCAATATTCATTACCAACTCATTATTCCCCATCTGATTTTTGGCAGAATGATAGTAGTATCCCTATGCGATTAGGTGCATCCAGTTACATAGCTGTAAATCAAGAAGAACGAAAACTAAATATTTTCGATGATGTACCATCGGAAGCAGCTAACGTATGGATTGAGAGAACTAGAGAAGGCAGGTATGTTGTTAGCTACAATTATGATTTCTTCTCTATCTTAGAGTCACTGAACAATGACTCGGAAGGGTTGACCATAGAAACAATTCCATGGGTAACTGACAACGGAAATAACAATTCAATACATTTGGTGTATAGTGAACATGGCAAAGGATTTGATGCTTTACAAAAGCGCGTCAGTGCGACATCAAGGTATAGAGCAACCTATTGGACTTATCAAATGGCTTTACTTAAAGAAGTTCATTTCAAAAAAGATCATCGACCTATAATTCTTTTATTAGACGATTCTCTTGAAATAGGAAATGTAGTGTCTTATGCAAGAACATTAGGTTTCTATATTCCTGAAAACGGTTCTTTAGTCAGGAAACTTGAACTGATAGAACATCATGATAATGGAATGCTTGTAACAAGCAAAAATCATTTCTTTGATATCGTAGATTGGCGAAAAGACACACCATATTGTTACGTGTGGGATAATTTGGCGGTTGAGAAGCATATGATGATGTGGAATGGTTTTAAAAATGAGCTTAATAAAGCATTCTTGCATGATGGAATAGAAGAAAAAGAAGCATCTGACGCAATAGGTTCAACGAAAGATACTTATCAGTCAATTTTACTGTCTATTTGGCCAGTATATGAATATTATTATCGTTTTATAAAAGCTAACAGCATTGAATCAACAATGTATGTTCTTGACTCCTTCCTTGAGGAATATCACTCACTTTCTTCTGTATGGGGGGTGTCTTCTTATGGGGTAAAGCAATTGTGGAATAAAGAGGACGATTTTAATCTTTCACTAAACGATAGCAAGGAATTCTTTTCGGATAGTTCATCTATTTATGAGAACGATTCTGATATAGAAAGAGCGATGGATGTAATTCTTGCGACACTTATTAAAACCGAAAAAGTTCCAAATCCAGAATGGACAGATATTCAAAAAGAAATACTTCCTCAGATATTAAGCAGACAGAACAATTATCTCGTTTCACTTCCTACAGGTGGAGGTAAATCTGTTTTATTTCAGGGACCTGCTCTCTACAATTCTGCATATACAAATAAGCTGTCAATTGTAGTAACTCCATTGAAGGCTTTGATGCAAGATCAGGTAAAAGAACTTGGAGAAAAAGGTTTTATTTCCAATGTTGATTACTTAAACGGAGACAGATCATACCAAGAAGTAAAGAGTATATATAGAAAAATTAATGGTGGTGAAATTGCGATTCTTTATGTCACTCCTGAACGTTTCCGTTCAAGAGCATTCTTAAATGCTTTATCTACAAGAATGGCAAATGATCATGGACTTGAGTACATGGTGTTTGATGAAGCTCATTGTATTTCACAATGGGGAATGGAGTTCCGTCCTGAGTATCTAAATGTTATTAAAAAATGTAAGGAATTCAAGGACGCTTATGGCGACGATATGTGTATATCAATGTTCTCAGCAACAGTAACCGACATGATATACGATCAAATAAATGAAGTAATTCCTGTAAAGCGATTGGGGCAAGAAAATGACAAGAAGATTTACAATCCTATCAGGAGTCACATCAAGATGGACTTCAAAGATGTGCTTCATGATATTCCACATCGCTTAAAAGAAATCGTTGACTATATCAAAGAACATAACATTCAAGCTCAAAAGAGCCGAATGCTTGTTTTCTGTAAAACAAGAAATCAATGTGAAGAGATGTCTTTGCTTCTGGCGGATGAATTGCATAAAGCAGGAATCCTTAGTAAAGAATTGTCAACACAAGCAATAGGCTATTTCCATGCGGGTATGGATGGAGATGATAGAGAAGAGACATATACTAGATTTAAAGATGACAATGATCCGTTATATATACTCTGTGCAACAAAGGCATTTGGCATGGGTATGGATATACCTAACATTCACTATATTATCCATTTAATGCCACCAAGTGTAATGGAGGACTACCTTCAGGAAGTTGGTAGAGCTGGACGAAATAAGAAAATGTATATAGATGCAGGATTTAGTGAGTCAAATCCTATACCAACCTTGTGCCTGTGCTCAAAGGATGATATTAAGAAAGCTAAAGAGCAGCTTCTCCAAAGCACTCTAAGCTGGAAAAATATTGAAGAGATAAGAGTAGCGATTAATTCATACATTAAAAAAATACAATCAATTGATAAAACTAAAGAATATCCTGTAGTAGTTCCAAGTACATTATGGGCTAATGGACAGTTCGATCATGACTTTACAGACTTTAAAATTGGCCAGTATTGGCTTGAACGAATGGGAAGAATCAAGATGGGATATTTGAGTCCGGCACATATTAATATTACAATTCTTGATAACAATTCAGTAGGTTCAAATGGAGGGACTTTAGAAGAAAGAATCAAAAGGTTTTCTACATCCCGTAGTGCCACTTATGCTTCAGCCATTTTAATCGAGTTGAGATTAATTCAAAGGGAACAGAAAAATTCAAATATTCAGGTCTCCATTCAGAGACTTGCAGCAAATTTATCTATGCCTTTGGCAAAACTGCTTGATTGTTTGATTTGGTGCGAGAAACATAAAATTATTCGTATAGAGCAAGAAACTCGATGCCATATTGCATTCACGAGACTGAGTGAAGTATCATATATGCTGGGTTGGAATTCACATGAAGTAGCATTCCACGTAATATTGAATGCTACAAGATTACTCTTGCAGAATAATGGATTAAAACTCGAGAAGAATTATACTCTTTCTGATATTCATCGCTTCATAAAAAATTCAGATACACTAGAAGATATTGTCAAGAATGTTACTAAGACTGATGAAGACGGCAATCAGTCTACTGAAAAATACATGACTTGGTATGATGAGAATGATAAACAAAAAAACAAAGGCTTATCTATTGCTCAATCATACCATGACGATTTGTACAAGAAACGTCTGAGACAAGTCATTTCATTATTGGAAATCATTCCTGATGTTAAGGTACAATCATTCATAGATACAAAGAAAAAATGTGTTCTTCAATCTGTAATAGTAGAGAAAGACACATGGAAAAAATTTTTACGTGATTTTCAGACAGACTGCCTGAAAACCTTGGAATATATCAATAAATGTCCAAGCACAATAATCCGCTGGTCTGATGCTATTGTTGAGTTGGGATTTGAAAATAAAGGATTTGTATATTTTGAGAGTCTTTTACGATATCTAAAAGGAATGGCATACATCTCCACGGATGCATTGCTTCCTACTGGCATTGAGATATATACAACTGACAATTCTGAAGAAGTGATTTTTGAGAACGTTGAATCTGACTCAAAAGATTATCAAGACAAAGTTGCATTTGATGAAGCTATAGACATCAAAAATCTTCGTTTATGCGTTATGGACGTTCTTACTACGAAGATTCACTCAAAACAGGAATTCCAGGAATTGATCGGATCTTATTTTTCATTAAAAAATTCTGAAGACTTTAGAACTTTATTAAGTAACTACTATGAAGAGTCTGATCCTATCTGGGATGCCCTCCGTGCCACAGCGATAAAGAAAGCGGAAGAACAGTTACAAGACAATCCTGAACAATGGGCCATCTACAATGAGAATTCAAATGAAAATGTTAACGTTGAAGCAGGTCCTGGATCAGGGAAAACCCATGTCCTAACATTAAAATGTGCAAAACTAATATACCACCAACATGTAAATCCTAAGAGTATCTTAGTGTTGGCTTATAACAGGGCTGTAGTTGTTGAGCTAAAAAGTCGTTTGGCTAAACTATTTGCATCCCTAGGATTGAGTCGTTCAGCAAGTCAATTACATGTATACACTTTTCACAGTCTTGCAAAACGTGTGTGCGGAGATTCTGCGCTCTCTAGATATGAAATGAATGAGTGGGAAAGAGTACTACTTAAAATGATAAAAGACAAACCAAATGACGTTCGAGCAGCAATGCCAGATCTTCAATATGTTTTTATTGACGAGTTTCAGGATATTACTCAAACAAGACTTAACGCGATGTTTGGTCTGAAGAATATCTATAGTGACCTTACATTCTTTACAATTGGTGATAAAGATCAAAGTATATATGGATTTGAGAAAGAAGAATCTATGGATCCGAATTTTTATTATGACCAGCTTTATAAGACTTTAAGTCCCAAGAAAATGACGATGAGCACAAATTATCGTTCATATCCTAAGATTCTTAAAGAAGCAAGTCTCTATCTCCCAGAAACTTCTCATGTACCAGTTTCATGCAAGAAGAATAAAGAAAATGAGCCACAATCAGAGTATGTGTATATTTACCATGACAGCAGAGAGTGGTCAGACGATTTTGGTGGATATGTTCAATGGTTAAAAGAACAAGGTGTTACAGATTTGGCCGTATTCTTTAGAACGAATAATGAAGTCTATCACGGTTACTCTCTCATTAAAGCCCTTAATCTACCAGGTATTAGAATTAGAATACAAGGTGCTTCTGTATGTGAGTTATATAGAATGCGAGAAATATATGCTGTTCTAAAATTATTGGACAACAACCGCAACAAGAGATTAAAATTAGAGGGTAACCAGACAGAATTTGCATTGAAGAAAACAATATCTTCATGGATAAACAAATTTCCAAACTGGGATTCTTTTTATATGGATTTTGCATTTGTACTAATACTTGATTATCTTGATTTCGCATCGACTGATGAGGAATCACATACTTACGGAGATATGGCTGATGGAATTAGAGAAACATTGAAAGAAGACAATCCACAGTTATATAAGTTATATGATGACAAGCGATTCCAAAACAGACGTATATTATTAGACCAACAACTTAATGTAGTACTCACCACTATGCATAAAGTGAAAGGTTTGGAGTTTGATGCTGTCATCATAACACCATCAGTAACATCGCTTCCTTTTAATCCTACTGAAGATATTGATGAGTCTACCCCACTCTCCCATAATGATATAGAACAAATAGAGGAAGAGAAAAGACTGCTATATGTCGCATATACTCGTGCTAAAAAATACCTATTCGTATACAAAGGAAATAGAGAAAGAGCTGTTGAAAACATGCGACGCTTTACCAGCCTTGAAGACCAATGGGGAATAAGAGAAAGAAAAGTAGGACTCGATAATTATAACATTGGATTTAATGCTGGATATAATTTTAATGGTAACAAAGCTATAGCATATAATGTGCGCAAAAATGACCCTGTAGAAATTAGACGTCACAGAGGTATAACTAGAAATGGTCAGCAATTCACCACATATAATATTACTCATAATGGAAACATAGTAGGGCAACTATCCAGAAGAAGCAGTATTGCTCACCGTATGGAAACCGACGATATAGAACTGTTGACTGGATTTTTTGTTAGCGACGTTTTCTATTGGACATATCAAGATACTGTAAATTCAGATGAACGACGAGTGTCTGAATATCAAAGTAATTCGGAAACGTTTTACTATAGGCAGCCAGAATTGTATGCGTCCAAATGGTGCGATGACGCTCGGAAACAAGGTTATATTTTTATTGTAAATATTGCAGGCTACGGCAAATAATATATCAAAGTAAATATGAGTTTAATAACATACGAATTTAATAAAGCAGACAATGCAGGTGAAATTAGTCAATTTCGCGCAACTCTACCTATCATGCAAAAGCATTATCAGGGAAGAAACGAAGTCGTACTATATTTAAGTGGCAAACTGAATATTAACGGTGTTGATATAGATGGACTGATTATTAAAGAAGATGCCATAGTATTAGTTGAATTTAAAAATTATGCTGGTGAGATTAAAGCTCAAGCTAATGGTGATTGGTTTCATGGCAGTGAAAGAATAAATGGAGGAGCCAAAAAGAAAGATGGTTCCACCAAAACTGTATTTGAACAACTTAAGATCAACCGTCGAGCTTTACGAGATGGGTTATCAAGATATATCAAAAATGAAGATGCATGTAATAATATACAAGCGCTTGTTGTGTTTTCTTCTATTTCATCCTTAATATTGGATGAAGAATTCAAATGGGGAGCTAATGCGTGGGTTAACGTATCTGACGTAGAGCATATTTGCGAAGAATTGGATACGATAAAAGCGAAGACACGGTCGAATAAATCCATCATTTTAACAGATGGTGATATATTTGATTTTATCCGAAACAAAGGACTAGATGAGCGTTATATAATCACAAAATATAGCGATACAAACGTAATGCCGGGTGATCTTTTCCATGAAGACTTTACTCATAACGGAGATGATTTCTCCCCTAATGTCCTTCTTGCAAAAGAAAAAGAGGATAACGCCAAGAACAAAGAAACAATACATGAAGCTGTAAATTTACTTCAGACTATGATGGCTAAAATGCAGAAAATGGCTGAAGAAAAGGATATAATTATCCAACAACAGCAGGCCGAGTTACTTCAGATTAGAGCAGAACAATTGGAAGAAGCTAATAATCATGAAGACTCTTCAGCAGAACAATTAACTGCGATTGATAAAGATGCGACTCAGTTAATAAAGGACATTAAAACTGTTGAAAATGAAGTTGATGACATTGTCAATCAACCCAATAACATTGTAATAGAACAAACTTCTAAGCCTAAGAAGCGATTTGGCATGAAGCAAAAAATATTAAAAGCATTCAATGTTGATACAGAATCTATGGACGATGATCAACTAGATCTTATTGGAGACAATATTGGCAAATCAATGATTGTTGCAGGGTGTGCAGGAAGTGGAAAATCTGTTATTGCTATGTACAAAGCCCAACAGATTCTAGAGGCCGGAGGTGATGTAATATTGATCGCCTACACCAAATCATTAAATAGATACATGAGTCAAGGAAAAGCAAATACACTTGACAAAAAGTTCTTTTACCATTGGCAATGGGTTGACCAAGGTATGCCATCAGCAGATTATATAATTGTTGATGAGATACAGGATTTCGATAAAGAAGAAATCTTGCAGTTTATACATGCTGCAAAAAAATGCTTCTATTTTTTCGGAGATACTGCTCAATCTATATATAATGCATTTGGAAAGAAGACAATGACAATAGATCAAATATCTCAGATGACAGAAGTAGCTGTGTCACGTCTCTACAATAATTATCGTCTTCCTAAACCTGTTGCTAAGATTACACAGGATTATCTTGACTTGGATGAAAAAAACGATAAAGTTAGAGATTTCTCTGAAAGCCTTTATCTAAGTAAGGAAAATGCATTACCTGTAATCATGAGTTGTGAGTCAAAACAAGAACAAATTAACAAGATTATTTCTATAATAAACAATAACAAGTATCGAAACGTTGGAATCTTGGTTTCTGATAATGAAATGGTCCTTGAAATAATGAATTCATTTACTGCTTCTAAATTTGCATGCGAATTTAAATACAATGCAGGTTATAATGACTCTAGAAATAAGGATACACTGAACTTCAAAACCGAACGTCCAAAACTTATGACCTATCATAGTGCCAAAGGTCTTCAGTTTGAAACTGTAATTATACCATTTTTCAAAGGTGCACGAAACACAGACGAAAAGAAAGCACTTTACGTAGCAATGACCAGAACATATAGAAACTTGTATGTTCTGTATGATGGCATATTGCAAGAACCCCTAAAAAGTGTTCCTGAAAGATTATATGAAAAAGGAGAATAAATATGCTTTCCACTGCTATAAGAGAGAAAATGCACGAATAATCAAAAAGTAATTATGTGATATGCTCGAACTCGAACTACAGCAATACCTCCTCCGTGAGTACCCACAAGAGAATGCTCGCTGTGAATGGAAGGAATTTAAGAATTTGAAGAACTCGTTCTGTGGGGACGAGAAGGATGATGTTATTTCCTACGTGTCGGCTATTGCCAACATGGAGGGAGGACATCTTGTAATAGGTGTACAAGATCAATCGTTAGAAATTATAGGTACAGATGCCTATAATTATGATCGTCAGAAAGCTATGCTGAGACTGACAGAACGTTGTGTTAACCTTTCTACAGAAGGTCTTGATGTAGAAGAATTCATAACTGATGATACCAACAAGAAAGTTTGGATAATACATATTCCTAAGCATCGTCCAAAACTTCCTGTCTATGCTCACAATAAGGCATGGCAACGTATCGAAGACTCTTTGGTAGAATTGACCCAAGAAAGGTTAAATGCAATCCTTGAAGAAAATAGTCCGGTTTTTGATTGGTCTGCTGAAATAATACCAAATGCCACTTTGAAAGACCTTGATGTCAAAGCTTTGGCTAAAGCTCGAACAGAATATAAAACGATTCATCCTCGGTTAGCAGAAGAAGTAGATACTTGGGATGATATGGAACTGCTATGCCGTGCTGGTGTTGCAATAAAAGGCAAGCTTACTCGTGCGGCAATATTGTTGTTAGGCAAAGAGACTTCCACTTATCTTATTAGTCCTGCCGTAGCAACAATCACGTGGGTTCTTATTGATGAACATGATGAAAAGATAGATTATGAGCATTTCTATACTCCATTCATTTTGACGGTCAATGAAGCTTTATCTAAAATTCGCAATCTTAATCAACGTATTTTGCCTGGTGGAACACTGTTTCCTGATGTAGTTAAGCAATATGACGAATATAGCATTCGTGAAGTACTTCATAATTGTATTGCACACCAAGATTATACTATGCAAGAGCGCATCACTATGGTAGAAGAACCAAACTCAGTAACTTTTGCCAATGGTGGCTTTTTCTTGCCTGGTACTATAAGAAATGCAATAGAACAAAATGGGCCTCAAAAGTTCTATCGCAACTATGTGTTGTGTCAAGGTATGGTCAATTTCAACATGATAGATACAATAGGACGAGGAATCCGTAAGGTTTTCACAGAACAACAAAAACGATTCTTTCCTATGCCAGATTATCAGATAGATCAAGCCAAGAGAGAGGTTGTTGTTAAAATTTATGGCAAACTTATCAATGAGCAATATTATCGTTTATTGAAGGCGAATCCTGATTTATCGCTTTATGACTGCATAGCATTAGATATGGTGCAAAAACATGAAACGATAGATAAAGAAACTGCTACACACTTAAGAAAATTACACCTTGTAGAAGGTCGATACCCCAAACTGTATCTATCGGAATATGTGGCAAGGACAGCTAATAACGATGAATTGAAAACAGAATACATCAAGAACCGTAGTTTCAATGATCATCACTTTAGAGAAATGATTATCTCTTATCTGCGTTCTTTTGGTGGAGCTTCTAGAAGTGAGCTGAATACTCTTGTACAACCAAAATTGTCTGATGTGTTGACAGAAGAACAGAAAAAACGTAAAGTGGGTAATTTCCTCTCTACGCTTAAGAAAAAAGGTATCATAAAATTGACTGACGGAAAACGCTGGGTTTTAGTCGAAGTTTAGTCCAACTTAGTCGAAGTTAGTCGAACTTTTAGTCGAAGTTAGTCGAACTTTAGCGGGCTTACTTTTTATAACATACTGATAATCAATTATCAAAGCTAAATTGTTGTTTAGTCGGACTTTAAAACGTTTAGTCGAACTTTAAATATGTTATTAGGAAACAAAATAAGGTCTCTTAGAGACGAACAAGGAATACTGCAACGCCAAGTAGCTGCATACTTAGAAATTGATACTCCAATGTTCAGTAAGATAGAACGTGGGGATAGGCGAGCGAAGAGAAACCAGGTGCCCCAACTGGCTGAATACTTTCATGTGGATGAGAAAGAGCTACTCACCTTGTGGCTGGCAGACAGAATATTGGATGCTATAGAGGGTGAGAAAGAATTGCAGTTTCGTGCTATTGAAGTAGCAAAACGCGAATTGACAAAGGCTGATCTATAAAGGTTATATCAGTTCTTATTAACAAGGCGATAGGTGTGTCCAGTTTGGATAATCCTATCGTCTTGTGATTTTGTAAGGTTTCAATGCTCCAAGCTCCTATAAGTCTTGAAGAAAGAATTGGAATGGATAAGTGAATCCAACTCTTGGTAATCCTTCTTTCTCTTTTCATCCATGATAACCTTCTTGTAGAAAATTCGGTTAGTTCTGTCAAGATCCATAACCTTACTTTGATAGAGAGATGAAAAGAGAACACAGGCGATAATGCC
>ULYE01009350.1_pt1 | contig 23968 bp, 23 predicted proteins | sample 1961921 | NCBI WGS metagenome assembly ULYE01 (sample SAMEA4835856, study PRJEB28245) | human gut metagenome | biome: gut microbiome; material: fecal sample | place: Denmark | collected 2008 | reverse complement strand
GTGTTGGATATCGTCTTTACGAGTTAAGCCAAGGGGCATATCGTGAGAAAGCGACTAAAAGTGAAAAAATTTTCTACGAACAACTAGAAAAAGGGCAAGTATACAAAGTTCTTCTCTTCGTTGGACCATCCAAAAAATCCATACGTCGTTCAGAAGAATTAACCAAACTGTTAGCGGTTCGTTACCCAGATATGGAATTCGCTTTCAGCAATCAAGTTATTGAAATCACCCCAAAAGGGTGCACAAAATCCTCTGGGATATCTTTTTATCTTGATTACAACCACTTTTCTAACGATAATGTTATAGTCATTGGCGACTCTGGAAATGATATTTCCATGTTTAAAGCTTACCATGATCAAAGCTATTGCATGTCACACGCTCCATTAAGCGTTCGTCAATACGCCAAAACAACAATTAAACATTTCTACGATTTGGAAGAATATATCTATCCATCGGCGGAGACAAAAACTTCCAAAGAAAAGAAATGAATATTTGAAGAAAGGATTTCACACTAATGAATCAAATTTCAGAAGTAATCACCACACTCGAGCACTACAAAGTGGTGATTAGAGACACTCTTGAGTACACTCTTCCAAGAGACAAATATGATATGGATGCTTATAACGAGAAAAAGAGAAGCATTCTCATCGAACTCGATCAAAATACACCTTTAAAGAGCATTATCACCAATTCCGGTGAAAATGGTGAAAAATTAGAGAAAATGATCCGTGACTTCTATGAAGAAGTTTATGGCGAAGGCTCTACCATTTTAAAAGCAGCTGAAGATGGCTTACGTGTTGACCACGCTCAACATTTAGCAATTTTCAAAGGCGTTCTCCCAATTCATGAAAACATTGAAGGAATGGTTCGCGGAATCATTGCTGATGCTAAGAAAAACAATCCTAACGTTGATTTAGCCCAAGTTGAAAACGTTGACCTTTTAGAAGAAAGAATGTATCGCACTGTCGCATACCTCACTCTTACTAATCAATTAATCAAACTTTTCAGCGACTATAACCAAGCCCGTCGTGAAGCAAAAGGCGAAGAAAGTGCCGCTTCCAAATTTATTGGCAATGATATCAACGAAGTCATTGGCGATTTAAATATGGTCCGTGCCAACTCCCGTATCACTGATGCCCGTTTCATGGGTGTTCAAGATAAAGTTTTCGAACTTGTCGAATTTATGACTGGCCGTCGTGATTTACCTTCTGGTAAAGGCTTTGGCGATGTCATTCGCGAAACCCAAAGTGCAGTCGGCGGACTTGTTAGTGAAGTTGAACCTGCTTTCCGTGATGCTTATGTTCCATTATTAAACGAGCTCATCGAACAAGCTAAAGCAAATAACAACAAAATCGGTGGTCAAGAAGCTGCCCCAGAAAATAAGGCTGCTTAATTAATAGCAAAGTGGTGATACCATGGCAGAAACAACAGTTAAAACAAGAAAAGTTCATAGCAAAAGATGGCATATAGTTTGGCGAAGCATCGTTTGCACTTTAGATGGTGCACTCGCTCTTGGCGGAATTATCATGATCATCTTAGGCATTATTTCTGATTATTTACCTAAGAAGAATAGCGATAATTGGACCGGTAATGCTGCTTTTCAAGCGGCAACTGGCATGGACTATCGCTGGTTCGGTTTTATCTTAATCGTTTGTTCAGTCGCCTTGATGTTCTTAGCCTTTAACGTGATGGCGCATCATGATGCCTCCGACAAAGAACGTGAACTTAGAAGACAAGAAAGAATGAAAGTTCTTGCTGCCTCCCAAGAAACAAGTCAAAAGAATGAGCAAGAAGCGGTTGTTGTTACCGTAACCGAAAAACAAAAATAGTTTCTAAAAAACCAAAAATCCCCTGCAAAAGTAGGGGGTTTTTCATATTCTGCACAAAGAAAAAGCGCTATATTTCAAGCGCTTCCGTTTTATGTGACTTATTTAATGGTTCCGAAGATACGATCACCGGCATCGCCTAATCCTGGGCAGATATAAGCATTTTCGTTTAATTCGCGATCTAATGCACCAATGGTGAGAGGAACTTCTGGGAAAGCTTTCTCAAAGGCTTCAACACCTTCTGGGGCTGCAATGATGCAGATGAAATGAAGATGTTTGGCACCATGTTGTTTTAAAAGGGTTAAGGCGTCAATTGCTGAACCACCAGTTGCTAACATTGGGTCAACAACATAAATTTCACGATCCTCTAAGTCGTATGGGAGTTTGCAATAATACTCGTGAGGAATGTGTGTTTCTTCGTCACGGTATAAACCAATATGACCAACTTTTGCGGATGGGACGAGTTCCGTCATTCCATCGACCATTCCTAAACCTGCGCGAAGGATAGGGACGAAACATAATTTTTTGCCAGAGACCATTGGCTGCATGCTTTTTTCAATTGGAGTTTCTACTTCAACTAAATGCGTTGGCAAATCACGTAAGGCTTCATAGCCTTCCATAATCGCGATTTCCTTTACGACGCGTCTGAATTCGTTTGTCCCCGTGTTCTTATCACGGAGAATGCTGATTTTGTGCTTGATTAAAGGATGGTCAAGCAAGGTGACGTTGGGATACTTAGATAAGTCCATATAAATGCCTCTTTTCAGCCCTCTAATATATCATAAACATAGAATATTTCACGAAGATTTTTAAAAAGAAAAAACTCCCTTTTCACCGCGATAATTATTTGTATAATAATCTTTTGTGAGGTAAAAAAATGGACTATTCAAAATACATTGGTGTTACGCCAGATTTTCCTACCGCTGGAATCTCTTTTAAAGACGTATCTCCTTTATGCGCCGACCCTGCCGCTTTTAAGAATGCGATTGATGATTTAGCCAAGATGGCAGAGAAATATCATCCAGACGTAATCATTGGCCCTGAAGCAAGAGGCTTCCTTTTCGGCTCTGCTTTAGCTTATAAAATGGGCTTAGGATTCATTATGGCTAGAAAAGCAGGAAAACTCCCTGGAAAAACCTATTCCATCGAATATTCTTTGGAGTATGGAAAAGCGAAAATCGAAGTACCCGCTTGCGCTTTAAAGAAAGGGCAACGTGTTTTATTAGTCGATGATCTTCTTGCCACTGGCGGTTCTTTGAAAGCGTTAGGGGAATTAATTCGCGAAGCAGGAGCCATTCCAGTTGGCGCTTTAACTATCATCAATCTGAAAGAAATCGAAGGTTGGAAGAAACTTGACTTCCCATGTGAATGCCTTGTTGAATTAAGCGCTCTTCACGCTTAATAAGCAATTGTTTTTATAAAAAATGACTGGCGCTGGTCAGTCATTTTCTTTTGCTTTGAAACGTTCTGCCATATACATCAGCCAAATTCTTACGTGTAGGGGTATGATGTATTTAGGGTCTTTAAAGAGAGCTAGGCATTGATTGATAGGAACGAATTTGGAGTTAATATCCTCAAACTCTTCTAGGGAAGTAGAAGATGTTTCTTTCACCTCCGCCATAAGGAAGGCGTTACATTCATCGGTTAAGCCACTTGATGTGGGACTAAAAGGTGTCAGGACTTCAATGTTTTCGATTTTTGAAGCGCCAACCTCTTCCTTTGCTTCACGAAGAGCTGCCTCATTTAGGGTTTCTTTGCCTTCTATTAGCCCAGCAGGCACAGAAAACACATAATTCCCTATCGCTGGTCGGAATTGCTTCGTTAAGAGGATTTCTAGCTTCCCTTCACGAAAACGATATAAGCCAATGACCACAGCATCTGGATTTGAATACTTATGAATGACAGGCCTTAAGCCATTCTCTTCTTTTCTTGACGCAAGGAAGTAACGATGTTCTTTAAGAACACCTTCCTTAAGAACATCATAATGAAGAACATAGAAATTCAAAAAAGGATGATTGGTCTCCTTTTCTAAGGAGGAGAGCCTCCAATTCATTTTTCCATGTTCTACATCAAAGAAAGAATCACTCATGTTTCGTCTCCCTTTTAACAAGTATCTCTTGCAAAACGGATTTATCATAAGAATAGGATTTTCCACAGAAGTTGCAGTTCAAATCCACTGGCTTTTCTTCATTAATTAAATCTTGAAGATCCTTGCTTGGCAAAGAAGAAAGAACACGAAGGCCTCTTTCATAAGAACAGTTACATTTCCAAGAAACGTCTTTTTCCTCCTCAAAGAGAGGGTTTAATCCCTTCATGACGATTTCTAAGATCGCCTTTGGAGAATCTTCGTTCTCTTCTAACATCTTTGTTACAGACGGGATAGTTTTCAAATTGTTTTCCAAAATGGAGATCGTTTCTTCGGAAGTGTTAGGCATTAATTGGATTAAGAAACCACCAGCGTGATTGACAACGACTTTTTCTTTATCAAAATGAACACCAAGTCCTATAGCGGAAGGGGTTTGTTCGGATTGAGCAAAATAATAAGCGAGGTCTTCAGCGATTTCGCCGGTTTGTAAATCGATTTGCGATATATAAGGGGTCTTTAAACCCAAATCTCTAATGACAATGAGATGGCCTTTACCAATAGCTCCACCAACATTAAGGTGCCCCGCTTGATTTGGAGGCAAAATAACGGAAGGATTAGAAACGTAAGAACGGACTTCTCCAGCGTTATTAGAAATAGCGCTTATATGGGATAATTCACCATCTCCAGCAATTTCTAATGTGAGGGTATCGCTTTCATTTTTTAACCAATGTCCCATCATTAAAGCGGCAGACATCAATCTTCCGATTGCGGCCGTGCTGATAGGAGAAAGGTTTTGCAAGCTTCTTTTGTAATCCACTAGATCTTTGCTAGTGATGGCGATGGCTTTAATCTCGTCGTTTTCGCTACGTGCGGTAATCAAATGGTCTTTATAGTTCATATTTTCATTCAAAGGCAAACTGAGAGTTATAAAGGGAGGCATAGAAACCACCTTTTTTCATCAGTTCTTCGTGGTTGCCTTGTTCGATAATGTTACCATCTTTCATCACCAAAATCATATCGGCGTTGCGGATTGTAGATAGACGATGGGCAATAACGAAGGACGTCTTATTCTTCGTAAGCTTATCCATTGCTTCTTGAATGACTTCTTCTGTTCGTGTATCAACGTTGGAAGTGGCTTCATCAAGAATCATCATCGGGGACTTTCTAAGCATTGCCCTAGCGATGGTAAGAAGTTGTTTTTGACCACCGGAAATGCTGTTTGTGTCTTTAATGTAATAATCTAAACCGTTTGGCAAAGTATCCACGAAATGATCTAATTTCACTTCTTTTAGGACTTCACGAATCTCTTCATCGGTAACGCCTTTCGTATTGTAGATTAGATTGTCACGAATGCTTCCTTCGAATACCCATGTATCTTGTAGGACCATACCGAAAATGTCATGAATCTCTTTTCTTGGCATCTCTTTGGTGGAGATGTCATTAATCGAAATTTCGCCTCCATTAATTTCATAGAAACGCATAAGGAGGTTAACCATGGTGGTTTTTCCCGCTCCCGTAGGACCAACGATTGCCACCTTCATCCCTGGTTTAATATCAGCGGAGAAATCATGAATGATCTCTCTACTTGGATCATAGGAGAAAGAAACATCTTTGAATTGAACTTCTCCAGTGAATGGAGCCTTCTCCTTCAACAACTTATAAGACATATGGTCTTCGTTAGATAATTCTGGCTCTTTTAAGAAGTCAAAGACGCGTTTTCCTGCCGCTAAAGCTGTTTGCAAGGTATTTAAAGCTTGGGCAATTTGGGTAAATGGTTGTTGGAAAAGACGGACATATATCATAAAGGCTGCAATCGTTCCTAAAGTGATGCCACCGATTCCATTGGCGATAAAAAGTCCGCCACTTACGATAATGGCTCCATAACATAAATAAGAGATGAAGCTACTCATAGGCATCATTAATCCGCCAAAGAATTGGGCTTTGAACATATATTCTTTTAAAAGTTGGTTTTTCTTTTCAAAAGCGCCATTTTCCTTCTTATCGGCATTGAATAGCTTTATGACTAATTGACCAGAGAATTTCTCTTCAACGGCCCCCTGTATGACGCCAATTTGACTTTGACGCTTTGCGAATTGAGGCATAGCAAGCTTCATAATCATGCCTATAAACAAAAGCATAAGTGGAATGGAAATCAAAGCAATTAAACCTAGTTGCCAGGATTTAATGAACATGCCAATAAGGGATGCGACCAACATAAATAGAGCGCTAAGCAAAGAAACGACGGCGGTATCAATCGATTGGGATAAGGAATCCACATCGTTTGTAACACGGGATAGAACGTCTCCAATTTGTGTTCCATCAAAATAGGCAAGAGGTAGGCGATTGATTTTCTTTGTGATATCTTTTCTCAAAGAATTTGCGTAACGTTGGGTTACTGTAGCAACAATAAAAGAAGAAAGATAAGAACAGATAGCGCAAGAAACGTACATCAAGCCTAAAATCAAAGCGTATTTTCCAACCAAGGTCATATCAATCGTTCGTGTTGCAGCATGATCAGAAATCTCATTCGTTAAATCTTCAACGTAATTTGGAGCCAATACGGCAAGGATCACGTTAATTAAAATGAAGATGGCGGCAAGTAAAATAGGAAGGAAATAATTTTTTAGTGAAGATAGAAGCTTAGCGGCGGCTTCTCTTTTTTCTTCTTTGGTTAATTTCTTTCTCGCTTTTCCGAAAATTGGACGTGGGCTCATAAACCTAATTCCTCCTTTGATAATTGTGATAAAGCAATGTCTCGATAAGTGGAGCAAGTATGCAACAAATCCTTGTGCTTGCCTTGTCCGACGACCTCACCATTTTCCAAAACGATGATCTCGTCTGCATCCATGATGGTTCCAATTCTTTGGGCGACGATGATTTTCGTTACGTTTGGCAAAGAGTTTTTGATGTTTTCACGAACTTGTAAATCCGTTTTAAAATCAAGAGCGGAGAAAGAATCATCAAAGACCATGATTTCTGGATCGATGGCTAAGGCTCGAGCGATACAAATTCTTTGCTTTTGCCCACCTGAGACGTTCGTTCCTCCTTGAGCAATAGGCGCGTTATATTTATCTGGCGTTTCTTCAATAAAAGAACTTGCACAAGCAATATCCGCGACTTTTTTCATTTTCTCTTCGCTAAGAGTGTCAACCCCAAAACCAATATTGGAGGCAACCGTACCAGAGAAAAGAACGCCTTTTTGAGGGACGAATCCGATTTTAGAACGCAAGGTTTTTTGTTTGATGTCTTTGATATTGGCTCCATCGATTTTTACTTCGCCTGAAGTTACATCGTATAAACGTGAGACCAAATTCACGAGAGAAGACTTACCACATCCAGTCGCGCCAATTATCGCGATGGTTTGCCCTGCATTGGCGTGGAAGGATAGATGGGAAATGATTGGTTTCTCTCCATCAGGATATTGGAAAGAAACGTCTTTGAATTCAATCTCACCTTCACTAGAAAGAACTGCTTCTTTTTCTGGATCTTGAATAGAGGATTCCGTAGCTAAAAGCTCGTTGATACGTTTTGCGGAAATGGAGGCTCTTGGCCAAAGAACAAACATCATTAACAACATCATGAAGGACATGACGATTTGTACGGCTAAAGTCGAGAAAGAGGAAATTGTGGCATAATCCGCTTTCCCTTGGTTAATAACATATGCGCCAACAGCAAGAATACCTACTGTCACTCCATCCATAACAATGGTCATGACAGGATTTAAGATGCCCATTGCTCGGGAAGTAAAGAGGTTCAACTTCGTTAAATCGTCGTTGGCTTTTTTGAATTTTTCTTCTTGATATTCTTCTGCGTTATAAGCGTGAACAACGCGGATTCCAGTAATGTGTTCTCGCGTAATGCCGTTTAATCTATCCACGATTTGCTGGGAAATTTTGAATTTTGGAAGGACTAAAATCATAATGACAGCTAAGGCAACAACCAAAATCAGAATTGCAACGATAGTGGTTAAGGTTAATTCGCTTGAAGAAGCTTGAATCTTACAAATGGCCCAAATAGAAGTGACAGGAGCAGCAAATACCATTCTTAACATCAAGAGAATGCACATCTGAATTTGTTCGATATCGTTTGTTGCTCTTGTAATTAAAGAAGCAGTGGAGAAACGATTGATTTCCGCTAATGAGAAAGTGGATACTTTTTCGTTGATGTCGCTACGAATTTTGGTGGCGAAATGAGCCGTTACTGCTGAAGCGATAACCGAAATCAACATCGCAGTAAGCGTATAGGAAAGAGCATATAAGGCGAAATATCCGGCGTGGACCCAAACTTTGCCCATCGAAGCGTCCGCGATATTTGTAATTGTTTCAACCATGGCTGGTTCTAAACCAGGAACAGCAGAAATTCTTTCTTTTAATACGTTCCAATCGGAACCACATGACTTAAAGAAAGCGTAAACTGTATCTCCTAATAAAGATGGGTCTTTTTGATAGCCGATATAGGTGATTTCTCTCATGAGGTTCGCAATTTCATCGGTTAATTGCATTGTGCACCAAACCTGAAGAACCGTTAAAGCAACTATTAAGAGAATAAAAACCCAATCTAAAGGTCGAAATTTTTTGAACAATTTGAACATTAGATGTACCTCCTTAAAATGGTTTGCATGCGAACTATTTTAGGTATTTCACATCTTTTGTCAATGCTTAAAAAATATTTTTTAAATAAAAATTTTATAAAGAAATGAAGGGGGCTATTTTACGATGTTTTTCACTTCCGAAATAATCTCTTCTTTTGGGGAAGAAACGATCTCGAGATAGGCTTGTTTGCCTCTTACCTCATAAAGAGAAAATTCTTGCCCCTTGTAATTTAAACGGGTCTTAATTTTCTCCTCAGCCTTAGAGATTTCAAAGCCGTTATCTAGGAAAGAAAAGATGACGTCATCATTAGAAGACCAAACGTGAGAGATATCGTTTTCATCCAGTAAGACATTGATAGGACGAATGATTTTATTATCCATACGGAACTTAGGGGCTCCCTTATGAACAAGGGATCCTGGTATATAGGTTTTTCCTCCATCCAAAGATCTTTCACGGAAACGCAAAAGATTTTGATTTTCTAGTTTTTCTCCTGGGACGGTGAAATAGAAATCTTTTTGATAGGAGACGCTTTCGATCTTGGAGTCCTTCTTTAATTGCTTTATGGCTTCGATATTTTCTACTGGGAAGGTGTCTCTTGAGGTGTATAAGTCACCTTCTCTTAATTCATGGAAGGAGAAATCATTTTCAAGAACGATATCTGCTTGGCTTTTATTTGGCAAAATGGTTTTGCGGTAGGAATCCAAAATATATTTGAAATAAAGACTGATGGTAAAGGCGCTACTTGCGGAGGTGAGTTTCTTATCACGGATGATTCTACGAAGGAAAAGAGTCTTAGGATTTCCTTCAATAAAATTCTTCACAGGTGAAAAAGAGGCGACCCGTGTAACGAAATTCGGGTTTAGAGCATAGATTCCCTCGACAATAATAACGTCATAATTCTTGCCATCCCAAAGAACGTCGCTAGGCATTCTTTCGCTGGTGATCTTAGAATAGTTTTTTGCATAGATAGCTTGATTATCAAATAGAAGTTTAATATCTTCTGCCGCTTCAGGAAGGTTATAAACCGTCGGTTCATCAAAGTTCAATTTCTTCCATTCTTCATTTAAAGCGGGTATGAAGACGTCCAGTTTATCTTCAGGCAAAAGATCTTTAATCTCTTCTTTAATCTTTGGAAGAGTGCCCCAATCGTATTTCTTATCGAAAGGAACGTTGATAATAATCTTTTTAATACGTTTGATAATTTCAGGCATATTCTCCAAAGAAGAATGAAAATAATTCAAATTCACTTTATTTGGAATGATTCCCGAAAGACCGAAGTTATATTGGTCCAATGAAAAGGTAAGGCAACGTTTTCCCGCCCCTTCAAAAGCCTTTTTCAATGAGGCAGCTAAGAAAGATTTACCTGAAGATGAAGCTCCAGCGATGATAATTAACGCTTTAGAGCTCTTCTCTAATTGCTCTTCGGCAAGATCCGTATTTGCAAAAATCCATTTATCTGTGTGATGGCAAGTATATTTCATAAGCGTGCTCCTATGGCTAACATTCTAGGAAGAAATACCTCTCTTTGGAAGAAAAGATGCTTAGATTTGCTACATTCTTTTCCTCTTTTCTTTTAGAATGATGATGGTTATGGAAATGAGCGAATTAGAAAAAATGAGTCAGGGAAAACTATATGATGCGGGCGACCCTTCTTTATCTAAGGCAAGAGATAAAGCTCATTCTTTGGCTTTTCGTTATAATCAATTAGATGAACTTCATAAAGAAGAAAGAACAGAAATTCTCAAAGAACTTCTTCCGAATTTGGGGGAGGGTTCATTCCTAACGGGTCCTATCTATTTTGATTATGGCTTTAACTTTCATACAGGGGCTCGTTTCTATGCTAATTTTCATTTTGTTTGTCTTGATGTATGCGAAGTTGATATAGGAAATGACGTATATTGTGGTCCCAACGTTTCTATCAATACGCCTCTTCACCCTCTTTTAGCCGAGGAAAGAAACCAGTATATGAGTGAACATGGAATGACCGATAAGGAATACGGAAAGAAAATCGTGATTGGCTCAAATTGTTGGCTCGCTTCAAATGTAACAATCTGTGCCGGTGCTCATATTGGAAATGATTGTGTGATTGGCGCAGGGAGTGTGGTTGTTGGTAATATACCTGATGGGTATCTTGCTTATGGGGTGCCCGCCAAACCAATACGGAAGATCAACAAAGAAGATTCCGTCTATTTGAAAAAGGATTTATTTTAATTATGCCTATCTTAGCCGCCTTTATGGTGCCTCACCCAATATCTGCCATTCCGGAAATCGGTAAGGGAAAAGAAAGCAAGTTGTCTGCGACGGTTGCTTCCTTTAATTTGATTGCTAAGAAAATTGCTCAACTTCAACCTGATACGATTATTTGGATTTCGCCTCATGCTGAAAGCTATGCGGATTTTTTCCAAATAGCGGATGGAGATGTAGGTATAGGCTCGTTTAAGAAATATGGGGCTCCCGATCTTTCTTTCCGTATGCTCTATGACAAAATCCTTGCTCGTGAGATCTCTAGAGAATGCAAAATGAATCGTTTGCAGGGCGGAACGGAAAATGGAACAGAAGATGAATTGGACCATGGCACTATGGTGCCGTTATATTTTGTGAATCGTGAATTTCGTGATTTTTTAAGTGTTCGTGTAGGCGTATCTGGACAATCTTTAGCGGAACATTACCGTTTTGGGCAAATCATTAAATCTTCGGTGAATCAATTAGGAAGAAAAGCGGTGGTAATTGCTTCAGGCGACCTCTCACATTGCCAATCGAGGACCGCTTCCTATGGCTATCGCCCAGAAGGGGCCATATATGATGAGCAAATCATGCGCATCATGACAAAGGCGAATTTTGGAGAACTCTTATCATTTAACCGTTTCTTGCTTGGGGAAGCCATTCAATGCGGACATGCCTCATTCACGATTCTTGCTGGCTGTCTTGATAGACAAGATGTGGATTGTCTCCGTTTGTCTCATGAAGCGCCATACGGTACAGGATATGGCTTTTGTTGTTTCACCCCAAAAGGAGAAAACCAATCCCGAGCATTTTTGAATCTCTATCAAGAAAGAGAACGTCTCTTAGCCAAAGAAAGAATGGATAGGGCAGACGTATATGTTCGTTTGGCTCGTCAAGCCATTGAAACTTTTATCGCCACGAAACGTTTTCTGAAGCCTTCCCAAACATTGCCTCCAGAGCTTAACAAAGAAAAAGCAGGCGTTTTCGTTACTATCTATCGTGAGGGAGAGCTTAGAGGATGCATTGGCAGTATCAAACCAAGGAAGAAAACGCTGGCAGAGGAAATTATTGCTAATGCAGTGGCTGCTGCTTATAAGGATGAACGTTTTGAACCTTTAAGCGAAAAAGAACTGGATAGCCTCATTATCGTCGTGGATGTTGTAAGGAACCTTATCCCTGTTCTGTCTATTACTGATCTAGACTCTCAAAAATATGGTGTCATGGTCGAATTCGAAGAAAAACACGCTGTCCTTTTGCCAAAATTACCTGGAATTGATACGCCTGAAAAACAAATTGAGATATGTAAACGTAAGGTGGATATTCCTCCTTACGAAGACGTCGATCTATATCGTTTTGAAACGGAGCATCACGTATAAATATTAGTGACGGGTTCTACTTCGGTAGGTTTTAGGATAGAGGAATTTGGCCATTTTTAGATATATGTCTCCATCCTTTTCAATAAATTCCCCATTATTAGAAACGTGATAACCGTTTTTTGAAAAGAAGTCTTTCATCTGTAAGGGAATGAAAACAATTGTCCATCTTCCACCCAATTCTTTGATTTTTGTTTCCATAAATTTCAAGGTGTAGCTTCCTACCTTTTTATGGCGGCAATCTTCTCTTACCGTTATGGAAATGATTTCCCATGTTTCGGGGTCAATTTCTAAAAAAGAACCGACCCCTATAGGTGTCTTTTGCAAAAATATGGTTAAAAACCAAGGCTTATTTTCGGAAGAAGAAAAGTTATCTCTAGCTAAATAAGCAACTTGTTTTTCTTCTTGTTTTATTTCTGCTGTTTCTTGATGAGAGAATTTGAAATCAATCATATTTCAAGTATAGTGGAAAAAGTGTAAAATCAATAACATGAACAAAGGCGTTTTTCTTCAAAAATTGAAATATCATTATAAAAAGTATCTTTCGATTACTTTTGCTTCCGTAGGTTTAGCTTTACTTGTCGGTGCTATTGCTTATCTTTTGATTGCAAATAGACAAGACGGGTATTCTGTTTTCGGCTCTATCTGGAACTATCTTATCCTTCTTGTTTCGTTTATTTTCATTCTTTGCGGAACCGTTTCTGGAACGACTTTGGCTTATTCTGGGATTCTGATGTTTGTCTTTTACATCCTTTGGGATTTTGGTGACTTCATTCTCGTTTTTTTGGTTGGCAATGGTTCTTTCGAAGAAATGTTTGGAAATTCGGTTTGGAGCATTCTTTATAATGTGGGCTTCCTTTTTGGCAGTATAGCGGCTTTTGTTCTTGGCATTTTGCTTTACATTCGTTTGAGACAATTCCTTATAGGAAAATATGTTTCCTATGTCGGTTTAAGAAACTTGGCATTGGCTTTCATGATTTTGGCGATTGTTTTCAATGGCTTCTTTCCAATGCTTATGCTTGTCGCCGAGCCATCTTTGAAAGTGTTCCTTGCTCTTTTGTGCCCTTTTGCCGTTATTTTCGAAGCACTTGCTTCCTTTTTCACCGTCACGCGCCTTAAGTCTGAATACTGATATTCTTGAAAGAAACCCTGGATTGTTTTATATTTATCAACGCGCCGACATAGCTCAGTTGGTAGAGCAACGCACTCGTAACGCGTGGGTCGTAGGTTCGATTCCTATTGTCGGCACCAATAATGTGAGATTAAGCCTGATGTTTGTGTCAGGCTTTTTTACTAAAAGAGGGCATACACTAGGTCGAATTCGAAAGAAAATTTTTCCTAAAGAACATCAATATGATTTCTCTATGCCAAAATAGATTCCTTGCCTTACAGGTTTTAGAAACTGAAGTGTAACCCTTCGAAGGCTTTTAAAAGGAATACTCTATCATCCATAATTCGTCAACCATTCTTTCTTGAAATTCTTCTTGCTGTAAAGAGACTGATATTTTACTTTAAATTTCCTTTTAAAGCGTGTATCTTCTCTAAGGGATATTGATACCATGAACAAATATGATGTAATTATTGTCGGTTGCGGCCCCGCAGGTATTTTCACTGCGTTGGAAATGCTAAAAAAAGGCAGCAAAAAGAAGATTTTAATGATTGAAAAAGGACAAAGCGTGGAACACCGTTCTTGTCCAAAGGCCAAACTTGGAAAGTGTGTGCACTGCGATCCATGCTCGATTACGACCGGTTTCTCTGGTGCTGGTGCTTTCTCGGATGGAAAGCTTTCTCTTTCTTCTTCCGTTGGCGGTGCTCTTCCAGAGCTTTTAGGCTATGAAACCATCGATGAACTTATTAAATACGCTGATTCTATTTATTTATCTTTCGGAGCTGATAAACATATTGAAGGTGAAACGGAAACCGATGAAATTCGTAAGATTCGTCTCCGTAGCATTGAAGCAGGTCTTCGCTTGGTAAATTGCCCAATTCGTCATTTAGGCACAGAAAAAGCTCATGACATCTATTTGGCCATTGAAAAACATTTAATTGAAAACGGCGTGGAGATTCGTTTCGGATATGAATGTAACGATGTTATTTTAGACGGCAAGAAATGCATCGGTGTTAGAGCCCATAAATATCATTCCGAAACCGAAGAAGAAATCTATGCCCACGATATTGTCATCGCCGCTGGTAGAAGAGGCGCAGACTGGTTGGAAAAGATTTGCGCTAAATACGATATTGCTCATGCTCCAGGACCAGTTGATATTGGCGTTCGTGTCGAAGTTCGTAACGAAGTTATGGAGCCTCTTAATAAAAACCTTTATGAAGCCAAACTTATTGGCTATTGTGGTCCGTTCAAAGACCGTGTCCGTACTTTCTGCCAAAACCCTGGTGGTTTTGTCGCTCAAGAGAATTATGATGGCAACCTTGCTGTCGTTAATGGCCATTCCTTTAAAGAAAAGAAATCCCCAAATACCAACGTCTCCATTCTTTGCTCCCACAATTTCAGAGAGCCGTTCAACCAACCTATCCTTTATGCTCAAAAGATTGGTGAATTAACCAATATGCTTGGAAATGGTCATATTATGGTTCAACGTTTCGGTGATATCTTAGACGGCAAAAGAACTTGGCAATATGAGTTGAATCGTTCCAATATCACTCCAACCTTGCCTGATGCGATTGCAGGGGACATTACTGCCGCAATGCCATATCGAACAATGACCGATATCATCGAATTCATTAAAGCGGTGGATCATATCGTTCCTGGTTTTGCTTCAAGTGAAACTCTCTTGTACTCTCCAGAAATCAAATTCTATTCAAATCGTATCAAGATGGATGAACACTTAACAACAAATATTGAGAATCTTTATTGCTTAGGAGATTCTTCCGGTTGGACAAGAGGACTTATGATGTCTTCTGTCATGGGTGTCGTCTTGGGTAGAAGATTGGCTGCAGAATGAAACATTATGCATTCTAAACGCGTCTTATGGGCGCGTTTTTTCATATATGGGTCGGCTCTTTTTGAAGAGAAAAGAACTTAAGGGAAGAAAACTTTGAAAATTCCCTTGCTTCAATAATTGCACGTCACTATAATAATCAAGCGACTTGCGAAAGTCGTGAAATACGGTTGGGTAGTTAGCTCAGCTGGGAGAGCATCTGTTTGACGTACAGAAGGTCAGGAGTTCGAGCCTCTTACTACCCACCAATCGTAAATTGACTCAAGCAAAACTTGAGTTTTTTTATTTGTTTATCTTAATATTCTCCTATGAAAAAAATAACTTGCGACACTATAGTATTCGACTTCAATGGAACCTTAATCGATGATCTAGGCATATGCTTAAGGCTTTTAAACGAGATGCTTATTGAAAAAGGACATCCTGGTAACATTGATAAAAAGAAATATCTTTCAATCTTCACTTTTCCCGTAATCGATTATTACGCTGAGTCCGGTTTCCATTTTCCAGAAGATGATTTTCCTGCTTTGGCAAAGGAATTTGATCAAAATTATCGAAACGCTTTCCCATCGTTGCGTTTGTTTCCGGATGTTAAAGACGTTCTAACTTTCTTTAAAGAAAAAAAGAAGCTCATCGTTCTTTCAGCCACAAAGCAAGAGAGCCTTGAAGAAGAATTAAAAATCAAGGGTATCTATGATTTCTTCGATAACGTAATTGGCATTAAAGATATCTTCGGCCGTTCAAAAATTGCTGAAGCGAAAGAATATTTCTCTAAGCAAAAACAAGATTTAAACAACGTCGTTTTTGTTGGAGATACTCTTCACGATAATGAAGTTGCCAAAGAAATTGGCGGGGCATCCATTCTTATTGCTAGAGGGCATCAAAGTAAGGAAAGACTTCTTAAAGCAGAAGGAGCGCTCGTTTTAGACTCTTTAAAAGAACTTGAGGCAATTCTCATCTAGTTACTGGTAAATTGGTAATTTATTCATTAAAATAAGGTCAATAAAAGAGGTAAATACATATGGCAAAAAAGGTTGAAAAAGTGGAAGAAAAAACTCCTGTAGAAGAAAGCCCTAAAAAAGTAGCTCCTCAAGAGAAAAAAGAAGGCATTAAGGTTTATCACGTCTCCAAAAGATCTTTAGATAATAAATGGAAGGTCTCCATTCGTGGTAGTGACAAAGTCATTAAACTCTTTGACACAAAAGTTGAAGCGGAAGAATATTGCACCAGAATGGCGAAGAACCAAGGTGCTACTCTTCAAATCCATAATTCTAAAGGCGTTAACAAAGGAAAAATTAGCAAAGCCATCGTCAAAGGTGTGAAGAAATAAGAAAACATTGTCGACAAATAAAAGGCTCTCGCTATAATTAAAGAGCCTTTTAAGGCATGCATCTGTAGTTCAGTGGCAGAACCTTAGCTTCCCAAGCTAATGATACGGGTTCGATTCCCGCCAGGTGCTCCATTAGAAAAGGATAGGTTTGATACAAATTGTGTCAGACCTTTTTTATAAGTATGGGAAGATTGAATGCCGACACAAAGTTTACTATAATTAAACTATGGCAAAAGAATTAGGCAAAAAAATAAGAACAATACGATTAAAAAGGAATCTAAGCCAAACTGAAATGGCTGATATTTTAGGTTATTCCGGAAAAGGGATGATCTCTCGCTTAGAAAACGGCTCTGCCGATATGAGCTATGACAAATTAATGCTCCTATTATCAAAGTTTGGCGATGATTTTACTGAAGAGGAAAAGATATTAGTTCCAATCGCGAAACAAGATTCATATATACAAACAAAAAGATTGCATATTAAACGTTTGGGTTATAAAGAATTGGATGATTTGCTCTCTATCGAAGTCAGCAAATTTCAAAGAGAATTCGTAGCAGAAAATTCAATTGCTGTCGCGGAAGCTTACGCTGCTGAAAAAGAAGGAACAAAGACCGAATGCTTTGTTGCTTATGAAAACAACAAACCCATTGGGTTTGTGTCCATCGCTTTTGGATCAATTGCTGCTGAAGGAGAAAAAGAATGGATGAGAGAATCCTACTGTTTGTGGCGAATCATGGTCGACTCGATTTTTCAAAACAAAGGATATGGTGGAGAAATATTAGACGCTGTTATTGAATGGTGTTCCTCTATGCCTTTAGGAAAGTCAGAGAAAGTATATACAAGCTGTTATAAAAACAATACTCAAGCGATCAATCTATATCATTCTCGCAGATTTGTAGAAACTGGCGAAACCGTCGATGGGAAGATTGTTTTATCAAGGATTATTGAGGAGAGACACGATGAATAAATATGAAATTGTGAAGTTTGAGCAAGGTGATCTCGCTTTAGATGTTAATGTGTCCCCGGCGGAAGAAACGGTGTGGTTATCTTTGAATGAGATTTGCCTTTTATTCGGAAGAGATAAATCGGTTATTTCAAGACACATTAAAAACATATTTAAAGAAGGTGAATTGACCGAAAAGGAAACTGTTGCAAAAAATGCAACTGTTCAACACGAAGGCGGAAAATTGGTTACCAGAAATATTGATTATTATAATCTTGATGTAATTATTTCCGTTGGCTATCGTGTGAAATCTCAAAACGGAATTGTATTTAGAAGATGGGCAAATTCAGTTCTTAAAGAATATTTGTTAAAAGGATATGTGATTAACGAAGAAAGAACTCTAGTGACTAATGAAAACTATGTCAATTTAATTCATAAGGTCGAAGGAGTGCTAGAAAAGAAAGTAGATGAATTAGACAATAGAGTCACAAAAATAGAAGAATCGCATGTGGCGGAAAGAGAAAAAATCTTCTTTGACGGTCAATTCTTTGATGCCCGTGTGTTTCTAAAAGAATTATTTATCAAAGCGGAAAAAGAGATAATTCTAATAGACCCCTATGCTGATATCTTAGCCTTGGATTATATTAAGGCAAAAAGTAATGGCGTCGTTATCAACTTATTCATTTCATCAAAAGCAAAATTATCTAAAGAAGATGTTAACTCATTCAACAATCAATACGGTGGCTTGTCCGTTAAGATTAACGATGCTTTTCACGATAGATTCTTGATTATCGATGAACGCATTTGCTATTCATTGGGCGCTTCCCTTAATTACGCTGGCAAAAAAGCATTTGCTATTACACAAATAGAAAATATCACTTTTATTGAAACTTTAAAGAAACGATTACTAGCTTAAAGCTACCATTACACCTGTACAAATATGGTCTTTCGAACCATTACACCTGTGGGTTAAGGATATTGAGAATATGCTTCAGCTTAACTGAGGCTTTTTCTTTATAAAAATAAATAAGGGATTTTTACAGGGGATAATTGGATATTTAGAGAATGAACTTTTATTGATAGAAAAATAGGTTTAAAAAAGTTACGAGTTTTTCTAGTCAAAAAAGAATGTTTCTTCTTTAAAAAAATAGAACTTATTGATATATTTTATTCATGCGTGGGACCTAGTCCTTGCTTTTTTGTGGGAGAAAAGAAAAATGATGAATGGCCAATATCCTTTCGCGGGCTATGGGTTTGACAATGCCGCCGGCATTTGCTCATTTGTTTTTGGTCTTCTTTTTCTTGCCCTTTTTGATTTTGCCATTTTCCGACTCGTGAAGAAGATTTGGGTTTGGATTGTCGCTGGTGTTTTAGAAATCTTAATTGTTATATCTGCAGGATTTGGCATGTGGTTCTTGACCTTGATTGTCTGCTTAATTCTTTTGATTTTTGCAATGTTGCTTTTTATTGTCAGTCAAAACGAAGTGCGTTCTTTCTTTGAAAACGCAAATTGGAAAAAAGACGTCAAAGATTTGTTCCGTAAAGGCAAGAAAGTCGAACCTGAATATATTTTCGACCGTGAGAAAGTCTATCGTGAAATTTATCGTGCTGTGGTGGACATGTCTCAAGAAAAACGTGGTGCATTGATTACCGTTATGAAAAAAGATAACATCCTTGATCCTTCTAAGGTCGGAACGGTGGTTAAACAACGTGGCGTTGATTTGGACGCTCCTGTTAAAGCCGAGCTCCTTGAAACAATATTCTACGTTGGTACACGTCTTCATGACGGAGCGGTGGTCATTAAAGGAGACAAGATTGCTAGAGCAGCCGTCTTTTTCCAATCCACAAGACAAGCTTTAACGGGCAAATACGGCTCTCGTCATCAAGCCGCGTTAGGCATTTCTGAAAATTCTGATTCCGTTACAATCATTGTCTCAGAAGAAACGGGCCGTATTGGCATTGCCTTCCAAGGAGAGCTTATTCCAGTAAACCCAGATAATTTCATGAGGATCTTCACAGAATATATGGCATATGAGCCAACCGTTTCCAATTCTGAAGATGGGAAATAGAACCTTAGGGTTCTTTTTTCTTTCTATCTTCATTTTCTTTTTCTTTGTTTAAGGCTAAAATGAAGTTTAATCAATTAGGAGGAAAAATATGTCCACGCCACATATCGAAGCAAAAGCAGGAGATTTTGCAAAAGTTGTTTTAATGCCTGGAGATCCAAAACGTGCAGAATGGATCGCTACTACATTCTTAAAAGAAGCTAAACTCGTTACTTCTGTCCGTGGAATTCTTGGATTCACCGGAAAAGCACCAGACGGTTCTTTAGTTTCCGTCATGGCTTCAGGAATGGGTATGCCTTCTATTGGCATTTACTCTCATGAGCTTTATACGAGCTATGGCGTTGAAGCCATTATTCGTATTGGAACTATCGGCGCCTATCAAGAAGGCATCGAATTAAAGGATATCTTAATTGGCCAAGGTGCTTGCACGAATAGCAACTGGATGGGCGAACATTCCCTTTATGGCGGAACTTTCTCTGCCATTGCTGATTATGATTTGCTTTCTTGGGCTGTCGAATCTGCAAGAAGCAACAATTTTAAGAACCACGTCGGTAACATTTTATCCTCCGACACATTCTATGGCTATCGTCCAGAAGCTTGGAAGAAATGGGCTAATTTAGGTGTTATGGGTGTTGAAATGGAAGCTTATGCATTATATGCGACTGCTGCTGAATTAAAGAAAAAAGCGTTGGCTATTTGCACCGTTTCCGACTCCTTCCTCTTTAAGAAGATTCTTACTCCGCAAGAACGTCAAGAAGGCTTAGACAATATGGTCAAAGTCGCTTTAGACGTTGCGATGAAATATAACGCATGCCATACGAAGTAAAATTAACGATTTTTATCTTACTTGCTATTTTTGTTTTTGGAGGAATTCTTTTTTGGTTCCTTTTCCCCCTCATTCGCAGGAAACTATTTTCGTCTCGCTACAAACGTTTTTATTACGACTATGTGAATCATGTCGTGAAATATAACGATTTTTATTTGATAAACAATCTTGCCTTTGATGTAGGAGACGCCCAAACATTAAGCATTGATCATTTAATTGGCGGAGATAAATACATCTACGTCATTATTGATTACTATGTCGATGGAGGTATCAAAATTGATCCTCTTCAACCAATTTCCTATGTTTATAAGAAAGATGATAAGAAATTTGAAATCGCAAACCCTTTGCAAGTAGTGGCTCATTCCATGACCAAGTTATCCTCTCTTTCTGGTATCTCTAGCGAATTTTTAGTTGGCATCGTTTTAATCAACGATGATTGTAATGTGGTTTCCATTGAAAATGGTTCATCTCCTGTTAATATTGTTAGGCTTCGTGAATTATCTAAATTCATTGGAGAATATGAAAAAAGGCCGGTGAAGCCATTTGTCTCAAGACAACTTTGGCAAGCCATCCAAGATTTACATACCATTAAAGAAAATGTCCAATCCAGAAAAAAACAATAAACATTCAGCAAACGAAAGCGTTCTTTCGACTTCTTTTAAGGAATATCCAAAGACCTTAAAGAAACTTTTACCATGGCTTATTAATTTTATTTTCGTTGTTATTGCCGTCTCAGCCCTCTCTTTTTAACCCCGTTTAGTCTTTTCTTTACCATACCTCTTGCGGTTATTCCTTTCTTTTTTGCCCTTCAGGTATCAGACTCTTATATTCATTTAAAAGATGATTTAGACAATAAACGTTTTGCTGCTTACCTCAAATCCTATTTTTTGCCAGTTAACTTCGGCTGTTTCCGTATTGTTCGTTCTGCCTTATTTAGTCTTTTGATTTCTTTTGGTGTCGCCTTCCTCTTTGGCTTTGCTTATATTGAAATCTCTCTTTTGAATGGGGTGGATATGAATGCCATTTTGAATACCTTCCTCGAAGCCTATCAAGCTGGCGATACCGAAGGCATGAATGCAATTTTAAATTCCGAACCAATGCTTTCTTTAATGACTTGGACGGGAGTTGTTGAAAGTGTTTCTTTTGCGCTTTCCTTCCTCTTCCATATCTATCGTTACGGCGTTCTTGCTTATTTTCATTTCTCCATTCAAGGAGTGGATGCAAGAACGGTGAACGCTTTCTATAAAGCGGCATTACGTTCCACACGTACGAAAGGCTATAACAAAGACTATTTCTCCGTGATTTGGCCGATGTTACTTTTGAGTGTTCTTTCTTTAGGACTTGGAATTTATTTTGGCTATTTATTGACTACAATTGAATCCGTTTCTCTCTTCTTCCAAAACAATTCCTATTTCCAAAGCAACCAACTTATTTCTTTAACGGCAGTTCTCACGATGTTGCTCTTTGTCACTCTCTTCTTGCCTTATTATTTTGACTCGATGATTCTTCTATATCAAAAATATGAATTGTCTTTTGGACAGGCTGCATTGGAGTTTGCTCAAGAAACAATCAATCAGCTAAAACAAACAGAACAACTCTCTAAAGAAGAACGAGAAGAAATCGAAAAGAATCTCTCTAGTTTAAAGAAACAGCAAGAAGATCTCGATAGCAAAGAAAAAGAAGAGAAGAAGCAAGACGATTCTTCTGATGATGAAAATCGTCAATAAAACTCCCTAAAAACAAAAATAGTGGTGGAAGAAAAACCGCCACTTTTTTCTTGGTCAATTTAGCCAATAAAAGAAAAAACCTCTCGAACGGAGAGGCCTAGAAATAAAAAATGGAGCAGGCGACGGGAATCGGACCCGCGTATCCACCTTGGCAAGGTGGTGTTCTACCATTGAACTACGCCTGCATCACGTCACTTGACGCGAGGATTATTATAGCCATCTAAAAGGTAATACGCAATAGCAAAATTACGATATCTGTTTTATAATTTTTTCCGTTATTTAGAAGGAGCGAATATGGCTACATACGAAGACTTAGCAGAATTATTATTCCCTGATGTTACCGAAACAATAGAAGATTTAGAAAAACGTTTCCCAGAACGTCATTTACCCGAAGGGGCTCAAGTGACACGTTTTGCTCCTTCGCCAACTGGCTTCCTTCATACCGGTTCTTTGTTTACCGCTTTTATTGCTTATACCTTAGCCAAGCAATCTCAAGGCGTTTATTTCTTCCGCTTGGAAGATACGGACACAAAGCGTACTATCGCTGGTAGTGCGGATGAATTAATTGAGCAACTCGCTCAATTTGGCATTGTTGCCGACGAAGGGTATTTCCCTGGCGAAGATAAAGGCAATTATGGACCTTATCAGCAATCCAAACGTGCTGGCATCTATAAAATTGTGATTAAGGAACTTGTTCGCCAAGGAATGGCCTATCCTGATTTCATGACGGCAGATGAACTTGGAGCCTTAAGAAAATTCCAAGAAGACAATAAGATTCTTCCTGGCTACTATGGCCCATATGCAAGAGATAGAAAACTTTCTGTCGATGAAGCCATTGAAAAAATCAAAGCTGGTACACCATGGGTTATTCGTTATAAATCCATGGGCGATCACAATAAGAAAATCAAATTTACCGATCGTATCCGTGGCACAATTGAACTTGCCGATAACGATGTGGATATTGTCATTTTAAAAAGTGATGGCCTTCCTACCTACCATTTTGCACACGTCGTTGACGACCATTTCATGAGAACAACAGTTGTTACAAGAGGAGAGGAGTGGATTCCGTCAACTCCTATTCACCTTCAACTTTTCCGTTCTTTGAACTGGAAAGCGCCAAAATACGCTCATCTTCCAGTCATTATGAAACTCGACCATGGAAATAAACGTAAACTCTCTAAGAGAAAAGATCCTGAAGCGGCCGTCTCTTTCTTCTTAAAGGCAGGCTATCCTCCAAAGGCATTGCTTGTTTATCTTATGAGCATTGCTAACTCTAATTTTGAAGAATGGACCCTTGCGAATAAGAGCTACGATTACCATAACTTCCAATTCGCCTTCTCAAAGATGTCGCTTGACGGCGCTCTCTTTGACCAAGGCAAATTGAATTTCTTCGCGAAAGAGACAATCGCCACAATACCAACCGAAACCTTAGTCCATGACGTTACCGAATGGGCAAAGGTGAATGACCCTCTTTTAAATGCCAAGATTGAAAAAGACCCTGTCTATTTCTCCAAAGTTCTAGGCATCGAAAGAGATCGTCCAAATCCAAGAAAAGATTACGCAAAGTATTCTGACATTGAGCCTGCGACAAGATTCTTCTATGACGAAGATTATCAAAAACTTATTGCAGAGCCATTGCCATTCAATCCAAAATTCAGCAAAGAATTCTTAAAGAGTTTCTTAGAAAAAGTAGCTTCCGCTATGGCTTATGGCGTAGATGAATCCACATGGTGGAACAGCGTTAAAGAGGTGGCGGCCGCAAACGGATTCGCCATTGCCAATAAAGATTACAAAAAGAACCCAGATGCTTATAAAGGGTCCGTCTCTGATGCTGCGGAAATCATTCGTGTTGCCTTGACCGCCTCCAAAGATTCTCCAAACCTTCATGAGGTCATTGAAATCTTAGGCAAAGAAAGAGTTGTTCATCGTTTAACATCCCTCTTCTAAGAAAAAAACTGATTAGGCTGTCAAAAGACAGCCTTTTCTTTTATGTGGACCGATAGGGACAACCTAGAACCGCCT
>ULYE01000511.1_pt1 | contig 24252 bp, 20 predicted proteins | sample 1961921 | NCBI WGS metagenome assembly ULYE01 (sample SAMEA4835856, study PRJEB28245) | human gut metagenome | biome: gut microbiome; material: fecal sample | place: Denmark | collected 2008 | reverse complement strand
GGGATTCTTGAATTAATAGTCTTAGCCATAATGTGAATTATGATTTTTGAATGTTGAATGTTGAATTAGCAGCAGAGGCTTGGTGCGCAGCCAAGTGCGAAAGCGATTACTACTACGAGGAAGCCGAGGATGAGGAGTGTAGAGTACACTGTACCGATGGTCTTCCAACGGTTGAACCATACCTTACCATTCCAGCCAAATGTCTGCATTGCGCTCCAGAAACCGTGAGTGAGGTGGAACCAGAGAGCCACGAGCCATACGATGTAGAGAACTACATAAACCGGGTTGGCGAAGGTGTCCTTGATGTAGGCAAAACCGTCAGCCGGATCGTTAGGAACGTCGAGACCTACAAGCTCAGCAAACATCATGTTGTACCAGAAGTTCCAGAAGTGGAGCAAGAGGCCGAGCAATACGATGATGCCAAGAACGAGCATGTTCTGTGATGCCCACTCTACCTTTGCAGGCTTTGCCACTACCTCATAGCGTGAGGTACCGCGGGCAGCGCGGTTCTGCATCGTGAGCCAGAAGGCATAAACGATGTGGATGACAGCAAGGGCAGCGAGACCCATTGTTGCTACTACGGCATACCAGTTGGCGCCGAGGAACTCACAGATCATGTTGTAGGCTTCTCCTGAGAAGAGCGCAGCAACATTCATTGACATGTGGAATGTCAGGAATAGAACAAGAGCAACGCCTGTCAAGGCCATCACTACTTTTCTACCGATAGATGAATTGATTAACCACATAAATGATTTGAATTTAAATTATTAAAATGTTAGAATTATTGATTCCAATATTTAGGAGCCACGCCGTCGCGGCGTTGCAATGAAGGAAAAATATATAATATCCGCGCCTAAAATAGCACTATACTATATAATAGGTATAGCCCCCTTCCTTACAGACTGCAAAAATACTGAAATTTGATGATAAATCAAACTATTTTTCTCAAAAATCATTTTTTATTCTTAATTTTGCGAACATAAAACATAGGAGGTAGGGCTGGGAGCCTTACCGCACATTTTTAACATCGACAATCAAGATATGAATTTCAACTACGACGTCATTGTCATAGGAGGCGGACACGCCGGATGCGAGGCTGCTACAGCAGCTGCCCGCATGGGTGCTAAGACGTGCCTTGTGACGATGGACATGAACAAGATAGGACAGATGAGCTGCAACCCTGCTGTGGGTGGCATTGCCAAGGGACAGATAGTGCGAGAGATCGACGCCATGGGAGGAGAGATGGGATTGGTGACCGACGCCACATCCATACAATTCAGAATGCTCAACCGTGGCAAGGGACCTGCAGTATGGAGCCCGAGAGCACAATGCGACCGTGGCAAATTCATCTGGGAATGGCGCACACGACTCGACAGCATTGAAGGACTCGACATATGGCAGGACGAAGCATGCGAGCTGATTGTGGAGAATGGCGAGGCTGTAGGTGTGGAGACTGTGTGGGGCGTGACGTTCCGAGCAAAGGCTGTGGTTATCACCGCGGGCACATTCCTCAACGGACTGATGCATGTGGGACGACGCAAAGTGCCTGGAGGAAGATGTGCCGAACCTGCCGTGCTTCACTTCACCGAAAGCATAACCCGACACGGCATCACTTCGGCACGAATGAAGACAGGCACTCCAGTGCGTATAGACAGACGCTCTGTTCATTTCGAGGATATGGAATGCCAACCTGGCGAGACCGACTATCACGGATTCTCATACATGACTGCTCCGCGACAACTGAAGCAGCTTCCATGTTGGACTACATATACTAATAAGGAGGTGCACGACACGCTGCGCGATGCCATTGCCGACTCCCCACTCTACAACGGACAGATACAATCGACCGGACCTCGCTATTGTCCGTCTATCGAGACGAAGCTCATGACGTTCCCCGACAAAGACCAGCATCCACTCTTCCTCGAACCCGAGGGTGAGGATACGAACGAGATGTATCTTAACGGCTTTTCTTCATCGATGCCGATGAACGTTCAACTCGCTGCCCTGAAAAAAATAAAGGCGTTCCGCGACATTAAGGTCTACCGTCCGGGCTACGCAATAGAATACGACTATTTCGACCCTACCCAACTCAAGCCTTCATTGGAATCGAAAATCGTAAAGGGTTTGTTCTTCGCAGGACAGGTGAACGGAACTACGGGTTATGAGGAGGCAGGAGGTCAGGGTATGATGGCAGGCATCAACGCTGCTCTGCTATGCGGAGGCTCGGAACCTTTCGTCATGAAACGCGACGAGGGATATATAGGTGTCTTGATTGACGACCTAACAACAAAGGGTGTGGACGAGCCTTACAGAATGTTCACCTCACGCGCGGAGTACCGAATATTATTAAGACAGGACAACGCCGACGCACGACTCACAGAGAAGGCTTACGACCTTGGCATTGCATCGCGCGAACGCTACGACCATTGGATTAAGAAGAAGAAGGAGATTGAACGCATAGTTGACTACTGCAACTCCACCAACGTTAAGCCACGCGACATCAATGCAGCACTTGAATCGTTCGGAACTACCCCAATGCAGTTTGGCGCAACTATCGCGAGCCTCATTGCCCGACCGCAACTCAGCATTAAGCAACTCGCTTCGGCTATACCCGCCCTACAGGCTGCGCTTGACTCAAACGACGCAAGACAGGAGGAGATAACCGAGGCTGCCGAAATACTCATCAAGTATGACGGCTACATAAAACGCGAGAGACAGATTGCCGACAAGATGCACCGACTGGAGGACATCAGAATAAAAGGTCACTTCAAATACGACCAACTCCATGAGATATCAACGGAGGGAAGACAGAAGCTCATGCGCATTAATCCCGAGACTCTCGGACAGGCATCACGCATACCAGGTGTATCGCCAAGCGACATTAATGTACTATTAGTACTAATGCACAGGTAACAGGTACAGGTTTCACGTGAAACGAATACAATAACGAATATATATTAAACAACTGAAAATGAACAACAAATTATTGCTTGACAATCTGCGTTGCATACCAGATTGGCCGAAGAAGGGAGTCAACTTCCGCGACGTCACAACACTCTTTAAGAACAACACGTGCCTACAGGAGATTTGCGACGAAATGTATGAACTCTACAAAGACAAAGGTATAACCAAGATTGTAGGCATTGAGTCGCGAGGCTTCGTTATGTCGTCTGCCCTCGCCCTTCGACTTGGTGCAGGAGTGGTGCTCTGCCGCAAACCCGGTAAGCTTCCTTGCGACACCGTACAGGAGAGCTATGCCAAGGAATATGGCAAGGACACTATCGAGATTCACAAGGATGCCATCAACGAGGACGACGTTATCCTTCTCCACGACGACTTGCTCGCTACTGGCGGCACAATGAAGGCTGCTTACAATCTTGTAAAGAAGTTCAACCCTAAGAAGGTTTATGCCAACTTCATCATCGAGCTTGTGAACGAAGGTCTGAACGGACGCGAGGGTTTCGACGAGGATATCGAGATTACATCACTCATAAAGATTTAATCCTCACTCCACAGGATTATAACAGGCAACAGGCGCGACAGGCTTACAGGCTTGCCGCGCTTTTGCATAAAGCTGATGGAGCTAACCACAAGCAGGAAGTAGTAGGGATGTACTTTTAAGACTACAGGAGTGGCAACTTAGTCCTCCTACTACAGGAGAGGGGTATTAACCAACTCCATTACAAGAATCAACAGGAGGTTACAGTTCCACGTGAAACAAAACAGGACAACACTCTTAATTTCAAAGCACTTACAGGCTGTACAGGCACAACAAAACAACAGGCAACATGACAAAGGAAGAAAACGAGAAGCGCATTGAGCGCCTTAAGAACATTGTGCTCAACATGCCCGACAAACCGGGCAGCTACCAGTTCTACGATGCCGAACATACCATTATATATGTAGGCAAGGCAAAGCGACTGAAGCAGCGTGTGTCGAGCTACTTCCATAAGGAGGTGGACAGGTTTAAGACAAAGGTGCTGGTGTCGAAGATTGAGGACATCAGCTACACGGTTGTGAAAACCGAGGAAGACGCTCTGTTGCTTGAAAACAGTCTTATCAAGAAATACAACCCTCGATACAATGTACTGCTTAAAGACGGCAAGACATATCCGAGCATCTGCGTAACCAACGAGTATCTGCCACGCGTTTTCAAGACAAGACAAATAAACAAGAAGTTCGGCACATTCTTCGGTCCCTACTCTCATACGGGCAGCATGTTTGCCGTACTCGAACTTATACACAAACTCTACAAGCCTCGCACGTGCCGAATGCCTATCACGAAGGAGGGTATAGAACAGGGCAAATACAAACCATGCCTTGAGTACCACATTCACAACTGCAAGGCTCCATGTTGCGGCAAGCAATCGTTGGAGGATTATCAGGCTTCCATTGCACAGGCTCGCGAGATTCTGAAGGGCAACACTCGTCAACTTTCTCAACATGTATACGAGGACATGCAGCAGAAAGCGGCTGAACTGAAATTCGAGGAAGCTGAGGAATTAAAGCAGAAGTATCTCTTGATTGAGAGTTTCTGTGCCAAGAGCGAGGTGGTGAGCCATACCATCACCGATGTTGACGTGTTCACCATTGTCGACGACGACATGAACCGAACGGCTTTCATAAACTACATACACGTTAAGAACGGAGCGGTGAACCAAAGTTTCACTTTCGAATACAAGCGCAAGCTCGACGAAACCGACCGCGAACTGCTTCTCACCGCAATACCAGAAATACGCGAAAGGTTCCAAAGCAAGGCTAAGGAGATAATAGTGCCTTTCGACATGGACTGGGAATTGACCGAGGCTTCGTTCTTTGTGCCACAACGAGGCGACAAGAAGCATCTTCTCGAACTGGGCGAGATGAATTGCAAACAATATAAGTTCGACCGTTTGAAACAGGCTGAGAAGCTGAATCCTGAGCAAAAGCAGACTCGACTGATGAAGGAATTGCAACAGAAACTGCAACTCGAAAAAATGCCTTATCAGATTGAATGTTTCGACAACTCCAACATTTCGGGCACGGACGCTGTGGCTGGCTGCATAGTATATAAAGGTATGAAACCCTCACGCAAGGATTACCGCAAATACAACATCAAGACAGTTGTAGGTCCCGACGACTACGCCTCGATGCAAGAGGTTGTGCGCCGACGCTATTCACGCATGATGGAAGAAGGAACAACCCTACCCGACCTTATCATCACCGACGGTGGATTGGGTCAGATGAGTGTGGTGCGCGGGGTTGTGGAGGATGAGTTGCATTTGAGCATTCCTATAGCAGGACTTGCCAAGGACGACCGTCACCGCACAAACGAACTACTCTTTGGAAATCCCCCCAAAACTATCGCCCTTAAAACCGACTCCGAACTCTTTCATGTTCTCACGCAAATACAGGATGAGGTGCACCGCTACGCAATATCATTCCATCGCGACAAGCGATCAAAACACGCTCTGCATAGTGCGCTCGACGACATACCAGGCATAGGACCTGCCACACGCGACCGATTGCTAAAAGCGTTCAAGAGCGTGAAGCGCATACAGGAAGCATCCATCGAAGATTTAGAGAAAATAGTGGGAGCTGTCAAAGCACTGAAGATAAAAGAAGGTCTTGAAAAGAAGGCATAAAAAAATGCGCCATGATCTCACGACCTTAGCGCACACACAGAGAAGATTTGATTATCTTCCTACACTTACCCCCACCCGTCACGGGCTTAGAGCAAGCAATCCTTATATCAAATTATACTAAAAACTAAAAGTCTTTACCTAATCTGTACTGTATGATCTTTCAGAAATCTGACGTATCTTGTTTGACTTTGCAAATTTATCAAATTCCATTGACATTTCAAAAGAAAACAAGTAGAATTAACATTCGTATTTATTACGTTTATACATGTATTTGGAATATTGCTTGCCAGTATCGGGATTTTGTAATATCTTTGTAGGAAATGTGGAGAGACTAATAATGCGGCTCCTACATCAAAACATCCAACAAACAAAACATCATTAAAAAGAAAAAGATATGAGAACAGTTATACAACGCGTGCAACATGCGTCCGTCACTATCGACGGCAATGTGAAGTCGAGCATTGGCAATGGCTTCCTTCTGCTCCTCGGCATCGAGGCTACCGACACATCCGAGGATGTCGACTGGCTTGTGAAGAAAGTGGCTGCGCTGCGCGTATTCGACGATGAAAACGGTGTTATGAACCGTTCGATTATCGATGTCAAGGGTGAGGCTTTGGTGGTTAGCCAGTTCACGCTATACGCATCCTACAAGAAGGGCAACCGCCCATCATGGTTTCGCGCAGCAAGCCACGAGATCTCTATTCCCCTATACGAGGAGTTCTGCAGCAAACTTTCAGCGGCTCTCGGCAAAGAGGTGGGCACTGGAGAATTTGGAGCAGACATGAAGGTGGAGCTGCTCAACGATGGTCCGGTAACAATCTGCATGGATACCAAAAACAAAGAATAGGCTATGAAAGATAAAACAAAGGATTGTCTATTCATAATCGAATACATTCTGATTATTATAGGTTTTGTAATGTTGAACACCAGCAAGTCGTGGGGAGCAGACATTGCATGGTATAAATATACGAGCTGGATATTGATTTTGATAGGTATTAGTATCAATGCCTACGCTGAATTTCCCCACCCTTTCCGTGCAGCCAAAAGGTCGAAAAAGATATGGGCAATATTCAGAATTTGTTTCATTGCGACGTTCGCCATGTGGATTGTATACATCCTATTTATGAAACTTATGGGACATTCGTTGGAGATATAAATAGCACAATAAAGATATGACAATAAAAGAAGCACAAGAAGCGGTTGACCGCTGGATAAAGGAATACGGAGTGCGCTATTTCTCCGAGCTTACAAATATGGCTTGCCTTACCGAGGAGGTGGGCGAACTGGCACGAATAATGGCACGCCGCTACGGCGACCAAAGTTTTAAGGAGGGCGAAAAGCAAGATCCTTCCGAAGAAATGGCAGACATCCTATGGGTGCTCATCTGCCTTGCCAACCAGACAGGAGTCGATCTCACAGACGCTCTGAAAAAGAGTTTCGAGAAGAAGACAAAGCGCGACAAAGACCGCCACAAGAACAACCCCAAACTATATAAAGAGTGAGAATCTATAATAGATAGAAAACAACAAACCAAATAACAACAATAATGGGAATTATCAAAGACATTATCCTGAACGATCAGGAGAACCAGAATGCCCAGCCTAAGCTGAGCAAGTATGAAGAGGCTCTCGCCAAGTATAACACCAACATCGACGACCAGGCTGTGCGCGATGCCGTGCGCAAGATAATTGCAGAGAAGGTGCCAGAGAACGACACTATGGACGTTAAGCGTTTCCTCTTCGGAAGCATCGAGCTTACAACCCTCAAGACAACCGACAGCGACACCAGCGTACTCGCTTTCACCGAGCGTGTGAACGACTTTGACAACGAGTATCCCGACCTGCCACACGTGGCTACAATATGTGTTTATCCTTGCTTTGCCAAGACTGTTTCGGAGTCGCTTGAGGTAGACGGTGTGGAGATTGCTTGTGTTTCTGGCTCATTCCCCTCTTCTCAGGCTCGCATCGAGGTTAAGGTGGCAGAGACATCACTCGCTGTTGCCGACGGTGCTACCGAGATTGACATCGTTATGCCAGTTGGCAAATTCCTCTCTGGCGACTACGAGGGAGTGTGCGAGGACATATCTGAACTGAAGGCTGCATGCGGTGAGAACGTGCCTATGAAGGTGATTCTTGAGACTGGCGCTATCAAGACCGCGTCGAACATCAAGAAGGCTTCTATCCTCTCTATGTATGCTGGCGCCGACTACATCAAGACATCTACCGGCAAACTTGAGCCTGCCGCAACACCCGAGGCTGCATATGTAATGTGCCAGGCCATCAAGGAATACTACGATGAAACGGGCATTCAGATAGGATTCAAACCTGCCGGCGGCATCAACACTGTTATGGATGCCATCATCTATTACACTATTGTGAAGGAAGTGCTCGGCGAGAAATGGCTCACCAACAAGTGGCTCCGCCTTGGCACATCACGCCTTGCCAACATGCTTCTCAGCGAACTCAAGGGCGAGCAGATCAAGTTCTTCTAAAATATAAGGCGAGCTTGAAACGCGAAAAAGCCTCACTAAACCTTGCAGAATAAAGGTTTAGTGAGGCTTTACTTTTTATATACCAAAGTAAAAATCCTTCTACTTATTTCTCTTTATAACAAAATCCAGATAGGTCTGAAGCGCATCCTTCACGTCCTGCTGCTCCACCTTCTCGTCGATGAAACGCTGTGCCTCGGCATGAAATTCCCACATCCTGCGCTCGGCATATTCTATTCCACCATTCTCCTTGGTGTAAGCCACAAGCTGAGCAATCTCGTCCTCTGTGACAGAACGCTCCTTAACCTTAAGCGCAAGCTTGCGCATCGACTCGTCGCCACCATTGTTAACGGCATGGATTACAGGCAATGTCAACTTTCCCTCAGCCATATCGTTGCCAGTAGGCTTTCCTATCTCCGAAGAGTCGTAATAATCAAAGATGTCATCGCGTATCTGGAAGATGATGCCAAGGTTCTGACCAAACAGCTTTGCTGCTTTCACATCCTCCTCGGAAGCTCCCGACGACAAAGCACCTATGCCTGCGCAAGCCTCGAACAGGGCAGCCGTCTTCTGCTTGATAACATCGTAATACACTTCCTCAGAAATGTCCTTTCTACCGATGTTGGATAGTTGCAGAATCTCGCCATCAGACAGAGTGCGGCCGAGTTCGGCAAGATAAGTAACTATCTGCTCAGAATGGGTGCGCGCCACACAAAGCAGGGCTGTAGAGAGAATATAGTCGCCCACAAGCACCGCCACTTTATTATCATAAGTGGCATTGACCGAAGCCTGACCGCGACGCTCCTCGCTCTCGTCCACCACATCATCATGCACAAGCGAGGCTGTATGCAGCAATTCCAAACCCACAGCAGCGTTCTGTGTGACACTGCTTATACGTCCGAAATTCTTAGCCATCAGCAGTATCAGTATCGGGCGCATACGCTTGCCAGCACGCTTGCGGATATGTTCAAGCGCACTGCCGAGCAAGCCATCCTCGTGAGAGAGCGACTTATTGAAAAGACTTATAAAATCGGCGAGTTCCGCCTCTATGGGTTGTTTTATAATTGACAGAAAATCCATTTTTTTGATATTTAGTACAAAGTTACTGATTTTGCCGTTATTAGTGACATTTTTTTTGTAATTTTACACCAAAACAATATTAAATACAATGAACAAGCTATTTCTTCTCGACGCCTACGCGCTTATCTACCGCGCTTACTATGCGTTTATAAAGAACCCGCGCATCAATTCCAAGGGCTTGAACACTTCTGCCGTAATGGGATTTGTAAATACTCTCAACGAGATTCTCACCAAGGAACAACCCACACATATTGGTGTAGCTTTCGACCACGGCAAGACTTTCCGCGACGAGGCATTTCCTGCCTACAAGGCTCAACGCGAGGAAACTCCCGAAGACATCAAAGCATCTGTGCCCATCATCAAGGAGATAATACAGGCCATGCACATACCAGTGCTACAGGTAGATGGCTTCGAGGCCGACGACGTGATTGGCACGCTCGCCACCAAGGCTGGCAAGGCTGGCATCACCACCTACATGCTCACTCCCGACAAGGACTACGGTCAGCTTGTATCCGACAATGTGTTTATGTTCCGCCCCCGACATGGTGGCGGCTACGAGACTATGGGGCCCAAAGAGGTGTGCGAGAAGTATGCACTCTCCTCCACTACCCAAGTCATCGACCTCTTGGCTCTGATGGGCGACTCTGCCGACAACTTCCCTGGATGCCCTGGCGTGGGTCCGAAGACTGCCGCAAAACTGATAGGCGAGTTTGGAAGCATAGACAACATGCTCGACAACTCATCCAAGATTAAGGGTAAGCTCCGCGAGAAGGTGGAGGCTGCCGTTGATGACATTCGCATGTCAAAGTTCTTGGCAACCATCCGAACCGATGTCCCCATCGAACTTGATCTCGACTCGTTGAAGGTTGAGGAGCCTGACACCGCCCGACTTGCCGAAATCTTCACCGAACTGGAGTTTAAGAGTCTTTTGGACAAATTTGTAAAGAAGCCTCAACAACAGCAAAAAGTTGTTAACCAACAACTCGATCTCTTTGCCGAAAATCCGACCAATGATGCGGTTAATGCAGAATTTTCGAGTTTTGAGAGCTTAAAAACAACTCCTCATGACTATAAACTCATTGAAACAGAGGAAGATGCACGTAAATTATTTGACTTTTTTATTACAAAACAAATTCTTTGTTTAGACACAGAGACTACTTCAATCAATCCAATTGATGCAGAATTGGTAGGTTTGAGCTTCTCTGTTGAAGAAGGCAAGGCATTTTATGTGGCTGTGCCTGCAGAACGTGAAAAAGCAGAAAGAATTGTTAATATATTCAAACCTCTATACGAGAGCACAGAAATCCTGAAAATAGGACAGAACATCAAGTACGACATGGAAGTGCTGATGAACTACGGTGTGCGACTTGCCGCTCCTATGTTCGACACCATGCTTGCCCACTATGTGCTGCAGCCTGAGCAGAAACACAACATGGACATACTTGCCGAGACACTGCTCAACTATCAGACCATACACATCGACGAACTCATCGGACCCAAGGGAAAATCGCAAAAGAACATGCGCGACCTCTCCCCTGCCGACATCTGCGATTATGCAGCCGAGGATGCCGACATCACGCTGCGTCTGTACAATGTGCTGAAACCACGACTCAAGGAAGCCGATGTTGAGGATTTGTTCTACAATATCGAGATGCCGCTTGTTCCCGTGCTTGCCGAGATGGAGATGAATGGAGTGCTGCTCGACACGAATGCTCTCGCCGAGACATCCAAGGTGCTCACAGAGCGGATGAAGCAGATAGAAAAGGAAATATATGACCTTGCCGGACACGAGTTCAACATAGCGTCGCCCAAACAGGTTGGCGAGGTGCTGTTTGGCGAGATGAAGATTGTAGACAAACCGAAGAAGACCAAGACCGGACAGTTTGTCACCTCCGAGGAGGTGCTCTTGCAGCTCCGCTCAAAGGCTCCTATCGTCGACCACATCCTTGAACACCGTGGTCTGAAAAAGCTCCTTGGCACCTACGTCGATGCACTACCGAAGCTCATCAACCCACACACCGGACATATCCATACCTCTTTCAATCAAGCGGTTACAGCCACAGGCCGCCTCTCATCCTCCGACCCCAACCTCCAGAACATCCCTGTTCGCGGTGAGGAGGGCAAAGAGATACGCAAGTGTTTCATCCCCGAGCCTGGATGTCTCTTCTTCTCTGCCGACTACTCGCAGATTGAACTTCGCGTCATGGCACATCTCTCTGGCGACAAGAATATGATTGAAGCCTTCCGCGAGGGTTATGACATCCATGCCGCAACAGCCGCACGCATATACAAGGAGGACATAAATGACGTTACACGCGACCAGCGCACCAAGGCCAAGCGAGCCAACTTTGGCATCATCTACGGCATCACTGTCTTTGGTCTTGCCGAACGGTTGGAGATAAGCCGCGACGAGGCTAAACAGCTCATTGATGGCTACTTCGAGACATTCCCGCAGGTGCATGCCTACATGGAGAAGGCAAAGGAACTGGCACGCGAGCATGGCTACGCCGAAACCTTCTTCCATCGTCGACGCTATCTGCCCGACATCACTTCGCACAACGCCACCGTGCGCAACTTTGCCGAGCGCAACGCCATAAACGCTCCTATACAAGGCTCTGCAGCCGACATCATCAAGATAGCTATGGTGAGGATTTTCGAGCGTTTCCGCCGCGAGGAAATCAAGTCGAAAATGATTCTGCAGGTGCACGACGAACTCAACTTCTCTGTTCTGCCAGAGGAAAAGGAACGTGTGGAAAAGATTGTGCTTGAGGAAATGCAGAATGCCTACCCATTGCAAGTGCCGCTCGTGGCCGACTCAGGATGGGGAGAGAATTGGTTGGAAGCCCACTAAAACAGCTAAAATCCAACTCTATCAGTCCTTATTAAAGAGATGCCTGACACTTGGCAACAATACCGCAATAATGATATTATGCCACCACAAAGGGCAATATATCAGATTTTTGCACTAACTTTGCAGTCAGAAAACAAATAAAAATTACATTAATAAATGGAAGAAAAGAATTTTAAACGCACCACCGTCACTGCGGCCCTGCCGTATGCCAACGGTGGAGTGCACATCGGCCACTTGGCAGGTGTGTATGTTCCTGCCGACATCTACGTACGCTACCTGCGCCTTAAGAAGCAGGAAGTGATGTTCATCGGCGGAAGCGACGAGCACGGCGTGCCCGTTACAATCCGCGCCCGCAAGGAGGGCATTACCACTCAGGAGGTGGTCGACCGCTATCACAATCTTATCAAGAAGTCGTTTGAGGACTTCGGCATTTCGTTCGACATATACAGCCGCACGACATCAAAGATTCACCATAAATTCGCATCCGACTTCTTCCGCACACTCTACGACAAGCACGAGCTTGTGGAGAAGACCGAGGAGCAGTTCTGCGACGAGGTTACTGGCGAGTTCCTCACCGACCGCAATATCGTGGGCACATGTCCGCGCTGCGGTGCCGAGGGAGCCTATGGCGACCAGTGCGAGAAGTGCGGTGCAACTCTCTCGCCAGAGGAGCTTATCAATCCTACAAACAAGAACAATCCGGGCCACGGACTCGTGAAGAAGGCTACCAAAAACTGGTATTTGCCGCTCAACAAATATCAAGACTGGCTCAAGCAGTGGATTCTTGAGGACCACAAGGAGTGGCGCTCAAACGTCTACGGCCAGTGCAAGTCGTGGCTCGACATGGATTTGCAGCCACGCGCAATGACCCGCGACCTCGACTGGGGTATTCCAGTACCCGTAGAGGGAGCAGAAGGCAAGGTGCTCTATGTATGGTTCGACGCGCCTATCGGCTATATCTCCAACACCAAGGAGCTGTGCGACGCCCATCCCGAAAAGTGGGGCACATGGCAGACATGGTGGCAGGATCCCTCATCACGCCTTATCCACTTCATCGGCAAGGACAACATCGTGTTCCACTGCATCGTATTCCCTACAATGCTCAAGGCACACGGCGGCTATATCCTCCCCGACAACGTGCCTGCTAACGAGTTCCTCAACCTTGAGAACGACAAAATTTCCACATCACGCAACTGGGCTGTATGGCTCCACGAATATCTCGTTGACTTCCCTGGCAAGCAGGATGTGCTGCGCTATGTGCTCACAGCCAACGCTCCTGAGACCAAGGACAACAACTTCACATGGAAGGACTTCCAGGACCGCAACAACAATGAGCTTGTGGCTGTATACGGCAACTTCGTCAACCGTGCCCTGCAGCTCACAAAGAAGTATTTTGGTGGCATCGTGCCTGAATGCGGCGAGCTTCAGGATGTCGACCGCAAGGCCATTGAGGAGTTTAAGGACGTGAAGCAGAAGGTAGAGTCATTGCTCGACACCTTCAAGTTCCGCGACGCTCAGAAGGAGGCTATGAACCTTGCCCGCATCGGCAACAAATACATCACCGATTGCGAGCCTTGGCACGTGGCAAAGACCGATATGGAGCGCGTTAAGACCATCCTCTACATCTCGCTTCAGCTCGTTGCCAACCTTGAGATTGCCTTCGAGCCGTTCCTTCCGTTCAGCTCTAAGAAGCTCCGCGAGATGCTCAACGTGGCTGAGACAGAATGGGATCAGCTCGGTTCTACCGAACTCCTCAAGCCAGGACACCAGCTTGGCACTCCTGCCCTGCTCTTCGAGAAGATTGAGGACGACGCTATCAACGCACAGCTTCAGAAGCTTGAGGACACCAAGAAGGCCAATGAGGCTGCTTCCTACGTGGCTGCTCCTATCAAGGAGAATGTAGACTTCGACACATTCGAGAAGTTGGACATCCGCGTTGGTCATATCAAGGACTGCCAGAAGGTGAAGAAGTCGAAGAAGCTCCTCCAGTTTACCATCGACGATGGTTCTGGCGTCGACCGCACCATCCTCAGCGGCATTGCTGCCTACTATGAGCCAGAACAGCTCATCGGCAAGGACGTGCTCTTCGTAGCCAACTTTGCTCCTCGCAAGATGATGGGCATCGAAAGCCAGGGCATGATTCTCTCGGCTGTCAACTTCGACGGAACATTAAACGTGACATCTGTACTTGGCAACGTTAAGCCGGGTTCGCAGGTGGGATAATACCAATAAAAAAGTGTCAAAAGCGAGTTTTTTTACTCGTCTTTGACACTTTTTCATTATCCTATCATTTGCATCTTAGTTATTTATGAAGATAATTTTACTTATTTTGCCGAAAAATCATATTAACTAACTAATTATTCCTTCAGCTATACGACGCAATCCTTCCTCAAGTCGCTCACGCGGACACGCCATATTTATTCTGATGAAACGCTCACCTTCCTTGCCATACATGCTGCCGGCATTAACCCATACTTTATTCTTCTTCATCAGGCGTTCTTCTATCTCCTCTGACGCCTCGCCTAATGAGGAGCAGTCGACCCATGCAAGATAAGTGCCTTCCATGCGCATCACGGGCAACTGGGGCAGATGCTTGGCAAAGAACTCAAGCAGCATGTCATAATTGTCCGAGAGATATTTGCGAAGCTCCATGAGCCACTCCTCTCCCCCATCGGTATAGGCAGCCATAAGAGCCTCTACGCCAAAGGGATTGACATCACACACCTCATTGATGTTGATGGCACGGTCGACACGCTCACGCACAGCAGCGTCGCGACACACGATGTTGGCTATTTGTAGTCCGGCAATATTGAAAGCCTTGGATGGAGAACAACAAGTGATGGAGCCAAAGGACAACTCGTCGGGCAGAGAGCCAAACGGCGTGTATTCGTTGCCATGGAGAGTAAGCTCGCAATGTATCTCGTCGCTTACCACACGCACACCATGCTTCTTGCACAGTTCGGCAACATGTGTCAGCTCTTCCCTACTCCACACACGTCCGCCAGGGTTATGAGGATTGCAGAGCAGCATTATCCGCGCACGCTCATGCGAGAGCTTTCTGTCCAAGTCTTCAAAATCCATCTCATATCTCAACGTCTCCTTGTTGTATATAAGCGAATTGCTCACCATCTCGCAGCCATTGTTGCGTATGGAGGAATAGAAGCAGTTGTAGACGGGACCCTGCACTATCACCTGGTCGCCAGGCAATGTCAACGCCTTGATGATGGCAGATATTGCAGGCACCACTCCCGAAGTGTAGATTATGTCGCTCCTATTTATTGACCAGCCATGATGTTTGGCAAACCATTGGCACACAGACTCATAATAAGCGTCAGGCACACGTGTATAGCCAAATATGCCATGAGCCACACGACGCTGCAAAGCCTCGGTTATGGCAGGATAGGTCTCGAAGTCCATGTCTGCCACCCAAAGCGGGATTATGTCATCGTTAGGGGCAGAATCCCATTTGTAGGAGTTGGTGTGTAAGCGGTTGGTAGGTTTTGAAAAATCGTAAATCATAATAATTTTCATTTTGTTGGAAGTACGGCCTTAAAGCCGTACCTCCTATGCACGTGTCAGTATCTCGCAGTCGGCAGGCTGCTTGATATTCTCGTCGAGTATAATCTCGCCTATGCTGTCGGCCACAATCTTGCCCGAAGCAGGATTCTTGACGCTCTTGATGTGTCCACGAATGTCAGCCTGGACAGTGGAATACTCAAAGGCACGGTCGCACTCGGGGTCGAAGGTGCAGTTCTCCAACACAAGGTCTTTGGCATAGCACAATGGCTGCTCACCCGAGATATGGCAGTTGACAAGACGAAGTCCGCGCGAGTGCCAGCCAAGAAACTCACCGTTGAGCACAGAGTCGTAGACAGTGACATTCTCTACCTCCCAGAACGAATCCTTGGTGTCGATCTTGGCATTGCGAATCTCAATGTCGCGGGAGTACTGGAACACATACTTGGCATCCGACTCCAGTCCGTCAACCTTGATGTTGCGGCAATGCATGAATGGATAAGTGCCCTCATGCAACACCACATTCTCCAATGTAAGTCCGTCGATACCCCAGAATGTCTCGTCGGCATCGTTGATAGTGACATTCTTAAGCGAGAGATTCTTCATCTCGCGGAAGAACTTCGGACCATTAATCACGCAGTCCTCCATGTGCATGTCATCCGAATACCAGATGGCTGAGCGTGAGCCAGGCGCAAAATAGCAGTTGCGTATATCCGACTTCCTCACATGCCACAAGGGATACTTGCCCTCGAAATAACAGTTGCGGCAAACGATGTTGCTACACTCCTTAATGCCCGATTCACCAAAGGTGATGCGCACGTGGTCGAGCTCCACATTGTGGATTTCGAAGAGAGGACGCTCTCCACCGAAAACCTTGTTTGTTATCTTTTCCATAATTTCAATTTTACTAAGAATATCACTCCCCTAAACATCAGCTCCAGGCACATGGCAAGCCACACGCCCTTGAGTCCCATGCTCGGCGCAAGCAAGGCGGCAAGCGTGATGCGCACACCCCACATGGACATAAGATTCATGACACTTGGCGCAATAGTCTTCGCGGCACCCACAAACACTCCGTAGCATATTATGGCCGCACCAAACATAGGTTCGGCAAAAGCCTCTATGCGAAGCACCTCTACACCAAGCTGGCGCACTTCCTCCGATGGTGTCATCATGGACATTGCAAACGGTGCTCCCACATACATCACAATGCCCATCAATGTCATTATGCCCATGCCCAACGCCACAGAAAGCCATGCAAAACGTTTCATCAGCTCATGTCTGCCGGCTCCCATGCTCTGGCCTACAAGCGTGGTGGCAGCGTCGCTCACACCATAGCCTGGCATGTAGCACAAGCTCTCGACAATGATGCCGAATGAGTTGGCAGCTATGGCAAAGGTGCCTAACGGAGCTATGATGATTGTGGTGACGATGTAAGCCGAGGTCATGATGGTTTGCTGTATGCCCATAGGTAGTCCGATGTGCAGGGCACGGCGCACCACATCCCATGTGGGAAGGAAGCGTCCACGGTCGATCTTCAAGTTCAGTTCCTTGTTGCGAAAGCATAGGATATACATTGTTATCGATGCAGCTATAAGCTCTGCCGAGGCTGTGCCTATGCCTGCTCCCACAACTCCCATACCTGCTCCCGGAAGAGTAAGGCTCATGCCGAGGACATCCACCGTGCGAGTGTCGAAGATAAGGAAGAAGTTGAAGATGACATCAAGCGTCATCATCACCATACTCATCACACTGGGCACAATCATATTGCCTGAGCTTCGGAGCATTCCGCTACCAAACATCGAGAACTGGAAAGCGGGCAAAGCCATAGCGATAACGGCAAAGTAGGCCGATGATGTAGGAGTGATGCTTGAGTCGCCTCCAAGCCATGTGGGAAGGAACGGACTGATGGCGAGGGCTACAAGCCCTATCAGCGCACTCACTATAAACACCGACATGATGCCCTGGCGTAATGTGGAGCGTGCCATAGCCGCATCGTTAGCACCAAGCTGATGGCTCACCTGCACGTAGAAGCCTGCTGCCGTAGCCGAACAGATGCTGCCCATAAGCCATGTAGTAGTCTCAATCAAGCCTATCGCCGCCGATGCCTCTGCACCAAGGCTGCCCACCATCGAGGCGTCGATATACTGCATCATCGTAGTTGTGAGCTGCGCTAATATGGCAGGCGTGGCAAGACTCAGCACGAGACGCGCCTGCTGGCTGAGAGTCATCGGCTTGCCCTTGCGTATCATGGAGAGTAATTTGTCTTTTTGATTATTGATTTTCATAGGATCCTAATTTCACTGCGAAGTTACAAAAGAATAGCGATATGTGCAACCACGGCAGGCTATTATCCGTAATTGGGATTAGAAAAACAGAAATTAATGTACTAAGCCTACTTGTATAAAGATAATTATTGCTTATTCCCTTTAATTAGCAGACAAAGTCTTTTTTAATGATATATAAGTTCGGTTGTGTATCATGAAATGACCGTATCATGCCTTGATACGAACCTTTTTATCGGATACTTTTTAAAAATTCTTTTGTCACTTGAAAATTTATAACTACCTTTGCAACGATGATTCATCGATTCATTCGATAATCTACGACATCTATACTAAAGGCGTTTACTCGAAACGCTTTGTTCTTGACGAATCGAAACTTCGCAACTTTCAAGTACAGTCAACGAACATTGCAACGGTAGATGTCCTCGGGATGTGTATATATGCGCATCCCCTTTTACTGATATGGCACTTAGCAAACGTCTATGTGTCAAATATTGGTATAGGGGGTGGTGTGCCTTTACATATCGGCGTGGACCTTGCGTTGCTCGTTCAACTGTACTGGGCAATGCGAAGGCCTCGATTCGTAGGACGAGTAATGAGAATGGTTCCCACGCCTTTTTTATTTTTGTCTACAACCAAAACTAAGAATATACCCACAGCAAGCCAAGGGGACAGTTTGCAAAAAAGATGTAACTAATGGCCAACAAACAAAAACATAATATATTAGCAAGGGGCATCAGAGGATTACTGTCTTATCTCTCGGCATTAAACCAACCTATCATTCCCGAAACCTTCATCTTCTTGGAGACTCCAGGCACACTACGCCGGAAAATAGGCTCCAGAAGAATCAACGACATCACAGAATTGAAAATTGGAGGCAAACTGAATGTTGACGACATCTCACTATTAAGAAGAATGGCAAGCAAGCGACTGCATTCGCTTGACCTGTCGGAGGCAGAAGTCTTGGATGTGCAATTATCATCATGTGACAATAATCACACGATGCACCCTTTTATGTTCGCACATAGCAAAAGTCTTGTACGACTGATTCTTCCAAAAAGAACTCTGAAGATTGACCAGAATGCCTTCTTCGACTGCACAAAACTCTCTGAAATAATCCTTCCTGAAGGAGTTGTCGCTATAGAAGACAGGGCCTTCTACGGATGCCATTCGCTAAAATCAATAGACATTCCTGAAACTGTGGAGAGAATAGGCTCTTATGCCTTTGCCGAATGCCGAAAATTAGAAAATGTGAGTCTGCCAGACTCTTTAACGCATATTATGACTTCCACTTTTGAAGGATGCCGCAGCATAACGTCCATCAAAATCCCCGACAATATCACAACAATAAGCGTAAAGGCATTCAAGGGGTGCAATAACATCAGGACTATAAAATTGTCTCAAAACATCAAGACAATTGAACATGCGGCATTCGAAGGATGCTCCAAGCTCACAGCTATATATGTATTGAGCAGCAATGTGCCATTGACAAGCCACAGAGCATTCAAGGGATGCAAAAGAAGTTGTAAGGTGTATGTACCTAAGAGTACACAAAACGAATACTGGCTTTCTGAATTCGGATATTTTGAGAAAATAGAGGAATTCTGACAAACAACAATATTTTTGCAAAACCCTATATTCTTTGAAACGTTATTTTCAAATTCACTATAAACTTACTTCTCACAGAAATCACTCTTAACCATCAGGCTTCTTTGTTAGAGTGAAATCTGTGAGGGGTTTTGTGGATTGTAATCTTATTCCTCTACTGGAGAGAACTCGTCCTTGCCTACTGAGCAAAGAGGACATTCAAAATCATCGGGAAGATCCTCGAATGGTGTACCTGCTGGGATGCCAGCCTCTGGTAATCCTACGGCTGGATCGTACTCCCAACCGCATACGTCGCATACATATTTCTTCATAGTTCTTTGTTTTTAGGGGTTTATACTTAGAAATTATCTACATGCACCTCAAAGTAAGCCTTTGGATGTGAGCATGTTGGGCAGATTTCAGGAGCCTCGGTTCCTACTACGATATGACCGCAGTTGCGGCATTCCCATACCTTCACCTCACTCTTCTTGAACACTTCCTGAGCCTCTATGTTGCGCAGGAGAGCACGATAACGCTCCTCATGACGCTTCTCGATGGCTGCTACAAGGCGGAACTTATGTGCCAATTCTGTGAAGCCTTCCTCTTCGGCTGTCTTGGCGAAGTCTTCGTACATGTCGGTCCATTCATAGTTCTCGCCTTCTGCTGCTGCAGCAAGGTTCTCGGCTGTGTTGCCAATGCCACTAAGCTCCTTAAACCACATCTTGGCGTGCTCCTTCTCATTGTCGGCAGTCTGCTGGAAGATGGCAGCTATCTGCTCGAAACCGTCCTTCTTGGCACGTGATGCGAAATATGTATACTTATTGCGAGCCTGTGATTCACCTGCGAAAGCAGCTGCGAGGTTCTTCTCTGTCTGTGTACCGGAATATTTATTTGCCATAGTCGTATTCTTTATTTAAAATGTTATTGTTTTCTTTATCTGATGCAAAATTACTGATAATCATTCGATTAGCAAAATAAATATCGGCAAACGAACAGTAAATTTCGGCATAGTATATTTTTTATACACTTTGTTTGCTGAAATTTACCATTTGTTTAGTAATTTTACACCCCAATAACAGATATATTATGACAACTGAAGAACTTAACAGCATGTATTCCAACGTGTGCAATATGTCACGCGGCAATGGATTCAGAGTGGAGCGTATGCCCAATCTTTTTGAGACAAGCGAAATAGACGACTGCATGGCGCACGTTCATTCTTTCTATGAGATACTATGGTTTCAGGAAGGAACGGGCGTTCATACCGTCGACTTCAACGATTATGAGGTGGCGCCAGGCACTATCTTTTTCCTTGCGCCTGGACAGGTGCATCATTTTGACAGGAAAGAGGGTTATAAAGGGGTGGCTATAAAGATGTGTACCGACATGATGAGGGACAAAGCATCTGGAGGAAATGCCGACAGCTTATTCCTTAAATACAACTCATTCCATACCTATGACTCTACACCTTATTACACTATAGACGACCATACGGCGCAGATGATTAAGCCATTGGTAGACGATATGGAGGAAGAGTCAAGACATTACGGCGAACTGGGCAATGTGGATATACTGAAATCATTGCTTTGCATCTTCCTCGTAAAAATACAGAGGTACGGCATACATGAGACTGACAAAAACCTTGACATGCTCAAGCCATCACACAGACTCTTCATCCTATTCCGCCGCATGGTGGAGGAAGAATACCACCATCTTCATACTGTGCAGGAATATGCCGACCGCCTGAATGTGGCTGTACGCACGCTGAACAAGAGTGTGAACGAATGTTCGGGTAAATCGCCACTCGCCTTCATCAATGAACGCATCATTCTTGAGGCAAAGCGAATGGCGAAATACACGAATATGATGATAAAGGAGATAGCCGCCAGTTTGGGATATGACGACCCTTCCTACTTCGTAAAACTATTCAAACGCCAAACTGGCTTCCTTCCGTCGGAGTTTAGAGACTTGCAGTAAACGATGTATTCTGCAATCACGACCTTCCCGTGACGATTTTCTTTATCTCGTTGAGTTTGTTGAGTGCCTCAACCGGGGTGAGATTGTTGATGTCAAGACCAAGTATCTCGTCGCGTATCTGGCAAAGCACTGGGTCGTCAAGCTGGAAGAAGGAGAGCTGCATGCCATTCTGGCTTGCCGAGCCAGCAAGACGCGATGTGGCGGGCTGGTCTACTCCAACACTTGCATTGTCGGCCTCAAGCTGCTTCAATATGGTGTTGGCACGATTGACTATCGACTTAGGCATACCTGCTATCTCTGCCACATGAATACCAAACGAATGCTCGGAGCCACCACGCATCAGCTTGCGCAGGAATATCACTTTTCCGTTCAGCTCCTTTACACTCACGTTGTAGTTCTTGATACGCGAGAAGTTCTTCTCCATCTCGTTAAGCTCGTGATAGTGAGTGGCAAAGAGCGTGCGTGCCTGTGCGCCTTGATGCTCATGCAGATACTCCACAATGGCCCAGGCAATGGAAATGCCGTCATAGGTGGATGTGCCTCGTCCAAGCTCGTCGAAGAGCACGAGCGAGCGCGGAGTGACGTTGTTGAGGATGTCGGATGCCTCGGTCATCTCAACCATAAAGGTTGACTCTCCCAAGGATATATTGTCCGAAGCTCCCACACGTGTGAATATCTTGTCAACCAAGCCCACACGCGCCGACTCGGCAGGCACGAAACATCCCATCTGAGCCATGAGTGTGATGAGAGCTGTCTGGCGCAGTAGGGCCGACTTACCAGCCATATTCGGACCCGTGATTATCATTATCTGCTGTTGCTCGGTGTCAAGCTCTATGTCGTTGGGCACGTATTCCTCGCCCATAGGCAACTGAGTCTCGATGACGGGATGGCGTCCTGCCTTTATCTCAAGCACACAGTCGTCGGCAACAATAGGGCGCACATAGCGATGCTCCTCGGCTGTCTTGGCAAACGAGAGCATGCAGTCGAGACGGGCTATGATGTTGGCGTTTATCTGTATCTGGGGGATAAACTCAGCCATGTCGGTGACAAGCTCCATGAAAAGGCGGGTCTCAAGCGAGAGTATCTTCTCGTCGGCTCCCATTATCTTCTCCTCATATTCTTTAAGCTCTTGGGTGATGTAGCGTTCGGCATTGGCAAGTGTCTGCTTGCGTATCCATTCGGCAGGCACCTGGTCCTTGTAGGTGTTGCGCACCTCAAGATAATATCCGAACACATTATTATATCCCACCTTCAGGCTCTGGATGCCTGTCTTCTGAGCCTCCTCTTCTTGTATCTTGAGCAGATAGTCTCTGCCGCCGCGAGATATAGAGCGAAGCTCGTCGAGCTCCTTCGAGAAGCCTGCGGCTATCACGTCGCCCTTGTTCACAAGCTGAGGTGGGTCGGGCTGTATCTCGCGCTCTATACGGTCGCGCAGCGACTCGCATAGGTTAAGACGCTCGCCTATGGAGCGTATCTCCTCGTTGTCGCTGTAGAGGCAGGCTGTCTTGATAGGGATGATTGACTGTAATGCAAGCTTGAGCTGCACCACCTCGCGGGGCGACACACGTCCTACAGCCACCTTGGATATTATGCGCTCCATGTCGCCGATGCGGTGGAGATTGTCGTCGACAACCTGGCGGAAGTCGGGATTGCGGAAGAATGTCTCCACAACGTCAAGTCGCTTGTTGATAGAGGCTACATCCATCAGTGGGAACACTGTCCAGCGTTTCAGCATACGGGCTCCCATAGGAGTGACTGTGCGGTCGATGACATCAAGCAGCGACACTCCGTCGTCCTGCATCGACTGCAACAGCTCAAGCGAGCGTATGGTGAACTTGTCGAGACGCACATAGCGGTCTTCCTCGATGCGCCGCAATGAGGTGATATGGCCAAGATGAGTGTGCTGTGTCATCTCAAGATACTGCAATATGGCTCCTGCAGCCACCACTCCAAGCTTGAGATGCTCCACACCGAAACCCTTCAACGACTTGGTGCCGAAGTGCTTCAGCAATTTCTGACGCGAACTTTGCTCGGTGAGCATCCAGTCGTCGAGCTGGAATGTGCACCACTTGTTGCCGAAATGCTCCTCAAACTGTGCCTTCATCTGGCGGTCGTGCAGCACCTCTTTAGGCTGAAACGAGGCGAGCAACTTCTCCACATAGTCAAATGTGCCCTCGCCTGTGAGAAACTCTCCTGTGGAGATGTCGAGGAAAGCCACGCCACAGAGTGCCTTGGTCATGCACACGGCAGCAAGGAAGTTGTTCTCCTTGTAATTAAGCACATTGTCGCTCATAGCCACGCCCGGTGTGACAAGCTCGGTGATGCCTCGCTTGACGAGAGTCTTTGTGAGCTTAGGGTCTTCAAGCTGGTCGCAGATGGCCACACGCTTTCCGGCACGAATGAGCTTGGGCAGATAAGTGTCAAGGGCATGATGTGGAAATCCTGCCATCTCGGTTGCTGCACCATTAGCGTTCTTGCCATTGGAACGACGTGTGAGTGTTATGCCAAGAATCTTGGCTGCCTCCACGGCATCATCGGCATAAGTCTCGTAGAAGTCGCCACAGCGGAAGAGCAGCAACGCATCAGGATGCTCGTGCTTGAAATTGTAAAACTGACGCATCATCGGCGTAAGTCCGTTGTCGGTCTTTTTCTGAGCCATATATAATATATAATGTGTATAATTGTTTTTTATCGTTGTCAATTGCGGCATTATGCCGCGAACTACAAAAGAAATAAAAAAAATCGGGATTTCCAAAACTACAGAACAAAAAAATGTCTAACGACATGCAATAGATAGCTATTCACAACATTATAAAAATAAAAATAACATTAAGCTTGACGCAT
>ULYE01019515.1_pt1 | contig 24409 bp, 16 predicted proteins | sample 1961921 | NCBI WGS metagenome assembly ULYE01 (sample SAMEA4835856, study PRJEB28245) | human gut metagenome | biome: gut microbiome; material: fecal sample | place: Denmark | collected 2008 | reverse complement strand
GAATGTCATTGGGCTTTCAGCCCGCATTGTATGAGTTTTGACTTCCTCCTATATATGTAAAGATAATTCCGAACTGTTACTTATCTATATTGCAACCATGACAGACCGATTAAAACGCTTCGGATTGGCAGATGAAATCGCCCTGTGTTTCAAAAGGAGTCCTTTTGCTGTTCAAAAGGGGTACTTTTGCTGTCAAAAAGGAGTCCTTTTGCTGTCCAAAAGGGGTCCTTTTGCAATGCAAAACGAGTCCTTTCGGAAAACATGAGAAATCAAGGTGCTGTAAACGTCTATTTCTTTCTGTCAGGAGGGGTATTCCATTTGTTGAAATAACGATAAAACGAGGTGTGGGCATAGGCAAGGAGTTCGCGGTCGCCACGGCTGTCGCCATATGCTACAATGTCGCATTTCAACCGGCTTTCGCCTATTATCGGGAACTCAGCCATAACGCGTCGCAACTTCTCGTAGCCGTAGCAGTTGAACGTAAGGAACCGTCCGGTGAGCCGTCCGTCGCCGTCTACCTCTATCTTTGTGCCTATCACACGAAAATCGGAGTCGCTATCCACACGCAGTTCGTCGAAGAAGGGAATCACCCAGTTCTCGATGCTGGCAGTGACTATTGCAATAGTCTGGTTCCAAAGAAACAGCTCGTCAAGCTTCTTGTAAGCGTCCGGACGAATAAGATACTTGTTGTCGGCTGCAAAACGACGGCATACGTCGTCGAATTCGGTGAGCTTCATTCCACGGAAAAACCACGAGAATATCTGCTGCTTTACACGCCAGTTGGCATACAGATGCAGTTTCATAAGCAGGATGAGCGGACTGAACAGCGCAAACCCCAACAGGAAGCGCCGCTTGCCGCAAGCATAGCGTATGAAACACAGCATAGTGTCGGCGGAAGTAATGGTTCCGTCGAAATCGAACAGGAAAAATCGGGGCGTCATATCACGTATATCATTAGGAGGAACGACAATATCCACGCCACTACGATAATCTGCGAGAAGTGGTCGTGAAGGATTATCTTGGTCGGGTCGCCGCTCTTCTCGTCAACCACGGCTATCTGTATGTAACGCAGCAGACCCAAGAGCACGAATACAAACGTGAGGTACAGATAGGGAGTGTCAAAACGCTCGGTCACCTCGGGCGACACGCAGTACATGATGTAGCACACGAGCGTCACGGAGGCGGTGATGGTTATGGCCTGGTTGATGAACGTGAGATTGTAGCGCACGGTGTTCTTGCGCGGTGCCTCACCGGTGGAGTTCATGCGCAATACGTCGTCGCGACGCTTGGCAAACGACATGAACAGCGTGAGCAGGAAAGTCATTATGACTATCCAATTGCTCAGAGCCAGCTCGCAGGCAAAGCCTCCCGCCAGTATGCGCAGCACAAATCCGAAAGCCACGATGCACACGTCGAGTATGGCAAACTGCTTCAGCTTGGAGCAATAAGCGAGGTTGAGCACATAGTAGAACACGATGACTGCCATGACCTGACTCATCACTTCGGGCGGCAGCAGGAGCAATATGCCCATGCCGAGACAGAACGTCAGCGTCATGAGTATATAACCCAGGCGTATGCTAACTTCGCCCGATGCTATCGGACGCAGGCACTTCACGGGATGATGGCGGTCGGCATCTACATCGACAATGTCGTTGTAGCAGTATATGGACGATGCAACCATACTGAAGGCGAAGAACGTCAGCACGGCAAGCCACACGCTATGCAGGTCGAACAGTTCGCCGCCGAAAAACATTGGGATAAAGACGAACATGTTCTTTATCCATTGCTTGGGGCGCGTTAGGCGCAGGATGCTCTTTATCATATTTCTTAGTTTTTTAAATTGTTTGTCTATAAGAGTGACTGTTATTGTCTATAGGCGTTACTGTGAGTATCTATAACCGTGCCGTCACCAGCCCTATGAGTCGCTGCAAGAGCCATGCTATGGGCAGCGTTATGGCTACGGTGACGAGGAAGGTGAGCCAATAGCCCAGATGATAGGGCTGCACATACACCAGCACGAAGTGGATATGTATGAGATAAGCTTCCAGACTCAATGCTCCTACGAACCGGAACAAGCGGTTGACCCATTGCGGCGTACGACGGAAGATGCGGTTCATCACCAGAACGGTACACACCGTGAAGGGTATGTAGAGCATGCGCTCTACGAAGAGTGGAAACTGTCCGTGGCGCACTTGCTCCAGATAGAGACACGTACCGAACGTCATGAGGAACGTAACGAGCAGCAGCCACACGGCATCGGAGGACAACTGCCTGCGCGTACGAACCATTTCGCCGAAGTTGATGCCTATAAAGAATATGGGCACACGGCTCCAGAATATCTCTATATGGCCCACGGCATGGTGTATGGGCAGCACCCATTGCACCATAACACACCATATCACCATCAGCAACGGCAACCATCGGTAGACGGGACGGCTCTGCACGAGCCGCATATACCACGGTGCTGCGAGGTAAAGTGCCATTATTGCGGGCACATACCAGAACGTCAGCTCGTCGTGAAGCCAGAAATCCCAGTTGATAGTGATGTCGCCTATGAGGTCGACTATGCTATGCGAGAAGCGGCGCGCACCGAGATAGTCGGGCAGATAGAACGCCGTGGCAACGACAATCCATGTTGGCACGATGCGCAGAAGGCGACGACGGTAGAAGCGAAGTACGTCGGGCGTCTTCACCCACGAGAACCACAGCCCCACTCCACTTAAAAAAAGGAATATGTCGACACCCACATTGCCACACCGGCGCAATCCGTAGAACGGGTCGCCACGGTCGAGTGCAACGTGAAAGAGTATGACGAAGAGCATCGCGGCTCCCATCTGCTCAGCGCGAAAGCGTGATATGTTGGCTAATTCAATGCTTGGTATCTTCATTGCGCAACTTGAAGTTATGATAGAACCACGCCAATGCTACTGACGCAACTATATACAGCAGCAAGCCGGTATATACGTCGCCGTGGCGCGATATGGGTATGAATATCTTGCGGGTGATGGGATGAAGCACAAAGAGGGCGGCTGATATGCCTCCCATCCAGGCTATCCACTTGTTGATTTTGGCAGGCGTGAGCTTGGCTATTCCTACCGATGCGGAGCACACGAAGAGCGGTGCCCACAGCCACAACTGGAAGTTGAAGCTGAAGAAGAAGACGAGTACTACGCTTATTATGGTCTGCGTCACCCAGAAGGCGTGGCTCATCGGCTTGCCATGACGGGCATAGAGCAGTCCGGCACAGAACGGAAGCACTCCGCCCATGAAGTTGTAGCGCACGCGGTTGAGGGTGTCGCCCTCGGGGTCGCAGAATGCCTGCATTGCCCAACATGCCACAATAAGCAGCAAAGGGAAGATGTCGCCCTTGCGCCAAAGCAGCAGACGATAGACTATGTAGAGCTGCATCATGAGTCCGAAGAACCAATATGGTCCGGGCCAGATGACATGATCGGGGTCGGGCATCATATTGTTGAACATGAACAACTGGCCGAGTATGTCCATCAGCTGATAGTTGTGACGGCCCGGAGTGATGGCATCTACCATTGTGAAGATGACGAATCCTACTATCATCATCTTGAAAAGCTTCGCGTAATGGTGGCCTACGAAGGGCAGGAAGGCGGTCTGCCTGGCTGACGGTTTGCGTCCGCCACGGTTCTCATACTTCATCACGAGTCCGTAGGCTGACAAAAACAGGAACACGGGCACGCCGTAATGGCCGAAGAACGAGAGCAGATGGACGGGCAGATTCCAGTCGGGCGACATCAGAACCTGAATGAGTCGTGAGCTCTTAGCCATTGTGAACGTGTATTCGTTCTCCTTCACGGCAAAGCCAAGCCAATGGCAATAGTTGTGAAGGAAAATCCCTATGATGGCGAGTCCACGCAATGCGGAACATTCTGTACGAGTGAGCATATTCTTGAATTACGAATTAGGAGTTACGAGTTAAGAGTTATTCTATTTATGAGTTACGAATTATGAGTTACGAGTTACGAATTATTCTATTTATGAATTACGAGTTAGGAATTGTGAATTACGAAATTCTTAATTCTTAATTCGTAATCGGCACAGCCGACCAATTCCTAATTCCTAACTCCTAATTCCTAATTCAACTTGTCGTAATCTGCAGAATTCTTGAGTATTCGCGGACGTGATTCGTCGTAATGGGGCGACAGCAAATTGAGCCGTTCCTGATATTCGGGACACGATATTCCGGCAAGATAGAGTAGCATGTGGGGCAACGCGTCGGTCATATAACGACGATTGCGCGACGACATTATCTCACGGAATATCTCCGGACGGCGGCGTATGTACTTGCGCGAACACCATATCCACATAGGTATATCAAATTCGGCGTGAGCCAGACGGGCGTCTACCTTGGCTGAGTGCATGCGACAGAAGAAGTGCATATCGCCCTCATAACACTCCTCGCCGTGGTCGGGAACGTAGATGACGATGGCGTCGTCGTTCTCAAACTTCTTCACTATCTCGGTCACGACTGAGTCGTTGTAGAGTATGGCATTGTCGTAGTCGGCAAGTATCTGGCGCTCGCGGGCATTGAGATTGGGCTTCAGTTCCTTGTAATCGTCACCGTGGAAGTGCTTGCGATTTCTCGGTGAGCGCTGGCGATAGGCCACATGCTGACCCAAAAGGTGGAAAATGATGAGGTTGTTGTCGCCGTTCTGACCCTTAAGTTCGTCGTAATCCTTGAGCAAATCTTCGTCAAACTCGTGCAACTTGGTGTTGCGGGTGTCGAACTGTGCCGCACTCAGCTTCGGATTGTTCAAGAAGAATCCGCCACTGAAGTCGTACACCGCCTCACCGGCTTTCGGTAGGAACTGGTTTGTGATGAATGTGACATGATAACCTGCCTTGCGGAACACGGCAGGGAACAACGGATAGTCGCACCACTCGCCCTTGTCGCCTACAGTATAGAGCGAGAAGATGTGCTTGAAGACGAAGCTCGTGAGGTTCCAGGGGCTCACTACGTCGGTATATTTCACAAGTCTGCCCTGCTTCTCGAGCTTCTGCTGGCGTGGCGTTGTAGGCATGCAGTAGCCATACTGTGCCGAGTGGTGGCGGTTATAGCTCTCGCCTATGATGAGAACTATGTTTGGCGAGCGGAACGAACATGAATCCACGCGCGCCTTATCTACCCTCGCTACAAGGCGGTCTACCTGCTTTGCGGTGAGCGTATTGGCGTAGAGGCTGAACACCAGACGGTAGATAGGTTGGTAAAGGTTGGCTTTGTCCTTCTCGGTGAGCGTATGCTCCACTTCGCCGATTGTACGGCCAGACATCAACTTGACGAAGGCTGCCTTGTTGTGGGCGCTATCTTGTATTGAAACTACAAGCAATATGAGTACTGCCAACTGACTAACGATGCGCACTCGTTTAAGCATCAGTCCGAAACGGTCGAGCAACGACCTGAACAAACGACACCAGTTCTTCGGTATGAAGTGAGGAAAGCGCAACTGCAACGCTACAAGCAGATGTATGAACATAAGCAACACCACCCATCCCACGTTGCTGAACAATATGTCGGGCGACACACATGAGCGCAAGAACTCGCCTGCTTCGCGTGAGTCGGTTTCGCCTACGAGGAGCAGCATGGTTGGGGTGAGCGACGAATGGAACTTGACAAAGCAATAGACGTCGACCAACGCTACCACATACAATATAAAATAGAATATGCCACGCACCCATGGGCGCACACGACGGGGCAGCAACGTGAGCACCAAGGCAAGCACATAGACATCGATAAAGAGTTCGGGAAACAGATTATCATAGAGATGTGCTCCACGAACATCGGGCAATGTCGCCCAGGCACATATACATCCAAGGACATACATGAACACGAAAAACGGGGCATTGCAACGCAGCGGTTCGGACACAAGAGCCACGAATCGGCGCATCATTTGTAAGTATCTCATTCGAATGTTGATTTATTTTACGCAAATTTACATATCTTTTTTCAATTATGGAGCGTTAACCAACCTTTAATAAAGCTACGGGGCATAAAAAAAGGTGCCTTCCTTGCGGAAAGCACCCATATTGTTTGTTTTTTTACGATTACCTATGCAATCGCCAAGCGTTGCTGATTAGTCAGCGAGCTTAACAGTAGCACGACGGTTGTAAGAAACCGGTGAGAGGTCCTTAACACCACCCTTGCCTTCTGTAGAGATATTGTCGCGGCTAACACCCATCTTAACGAGCTCGTTAGCTACGGTCTCAGCACGACGCTCAGAGAGCTTCTGGTTGTAAGCTGCAGAACCTGTAGCGCTGTCAGCATAACCTGTTACAACGAGGTTAGAGTTGTTCTCCTTAGCGAATTCAGCGAGTGACTTGATGTTAACGAGGTCCTTACGTGAAGCTACAGTAGCCTTGTTGATGTTGAAGAATACAGACATCGGAGTGTTGCTGTAGTTCTTAGCAACAGGAGCCGACTCATCCTTCTTCTGAGCGAGGAGGTTCTTCAGGCGAGCGTTCTCAGCGTTAGCGTCGTTGAGCTGTGCGTTGAGAGCGTCGATCTGGCTCTGTGAGAGGGCCTTGATAGCGTCTACGTCAGGAGTCTTGTCCCAAGTAGCCTTGCCAAGGTTGAATGTAAGACCAACTTCAGCGTAGAACTTGTTGTCGTGGCTATCCCAAACGCGGCCACCTTCGATGTTGCTGTATGAAACGCCGTCGAAGTCGCTCTCAGCAAAGTTCCAGCCGAGCTCGAGATTGATACCTACGTGCTTGCTTACGCGGAATGTGTTGAGGATACCTGCAGAGAGGTTCATAGAATAGCAGTTGGCGTCGCAGTTACGGTTGATACCAGCACCTACGAAAGGAACGAAGTTCCAAACGCGTGTCGGGTTGTAGCCGTAGAGCATGTTGCTGAGGTTGAAGAGAACGTTCTCGTTGAGTGTCCAAGTCTTGTTAGAGTGCTTGTTCTCGTCTACTACAGTGCGGCCCCAAACGCCAGAGAACTTAGTGCGAAGACCAAGACCCGGTGTAAACCACTTACCGATAGCCAATGAGAAGCCCGGAGTAGCGCGGAAGCTCTTGAACGGACTACGTGCAAGACCCTGTCCATGCTCTTCGTTTGAGTAGAATGCGTTCCAATCTGCACCTACCTGAATAAACCAGTTGCTCCAGAATGAGTTTGTTGCAACGCTGTACTTCTGTACAGGATCTGTTGTCTCCTGAGCCATTGAGCCCATTGTGAGACCACACATTGCCAAAACAATAAATAACTTTTTCATAACCTTTATTATTTAACAATCAAATTATATACCAATTTTTCCTATTGAAATTTAGCTAAAGGGCATTATACCCCCTTATTTTTCGGCAAAGTTACTAATAAAAACTAAATAACCGCACTATTTTGACAAAAATATTGTCATTATGGCTAAAAAAGATAAATAACGAACAGTTTAGCTGAAGTTTTTATCTAATTGTATGTTAATATTTTATGCCATTGGGTATGTTTTGTGTCATTATGCTTGTCAATATTTCTTATGGTTTTTGCCGATTATGGCCTATCCGAGCATACGCTGTATTTCGGTCTGCTTCAGAATGGAGAGTATCTTGCTGCCGTCGGGGGCATAATTGAAGTTGGAGCAGGCAAAGAGGTCGTTGACGATGTTCTCCATCTCGTCGTTGCCGAGTACCTGTCCGTATGCCACGGCTGCACTTCGCGCCAGACACAAGGCTACGGTGTGCGTGGCATGGTCGAGCGCCGAACTGGTATTGTCGGCTGCCGAGGCCACGATATCCTGCACGAGCGAGACGTAGTCAAGTCCGTCCAATCCCGAGGGTACGCCACATATGGAGTACACTCCGCCTCCAAGCTCGCTCATGTCGAAGCCTGCCGACTTCAGATCGGGCAACAGCTGCTGCATGACCACGTCTTCCGACTGGGCGAACTGTACCGTTTCGGGAAACATCAGCTTCTGTGTGGCTGACTTGTGGGCATTGATCTGCCCGGTATATCGCTCGTAGAGTATGCGCATGTGGGCACGATGCTGGTCTATAATCATGAGTCCCGACTTCACGGCGGTCATTATGTACTGTCCCTTATATTGATAATGTACGGGCGACTTGTCCTCGATGGGTGACGACGACGGCGACGACGGTTCGTCTGTAGCGGTCATTCGGGATGCTATCGGGATGGGTTCGGGATTCGGAGCGACGCTGGCTGCCGATGCAACGGGCTGCAGGTCGGGTATGTCGGGCATCGTATCGGTGATGCTGCGATTGGCTTTTGAGCCTAATATCATGTCGTTGCCGCCGTCGAAGAGCGATGTCTGGCGCTGGTGCGAAGAGGCGGTTTCGAGTCCATCGAACATGCTTTCCCACTCTGATGGAGCCGAACGGCGTGCCTGGGGTTCGTTGAATGGATTGTACGACGGATTGTACTGCAACTTGGGCGCACGCACTTCGTCGACGGTTCCGAGTGCCGGTATGTCGGGCTGACCCTCGGTGTCGAACTCAATGGCTGTCACATCGCTGAACATTCCGACTGCGTCCTTCACGGCAGCGGCAAGTATCTGCCATATAGTAGGCTCGTTCTCAAACTTTATCTCGGTCTTCGTGGGGTGTATGTTTACGTCGATGTCTTCGGGCTTGACCGTAAAGTAGATGAAATAGGGCACCTGGTCGCCTTCGGGCACGAGTCGTTCGTAGGCTGTCATCACCGCCTTGTGAAAGTAAGGATGCTTCATGTAGCGGCCGTTGACGAAGAAATACTGGCGCGCCCCCTTGCGTCGTGCCGACTCGGGTTTTCCGATAAATCCCGTAAGCTTGCACATTGTGGTGTCAATATCGATGGGCAGTAGGTGCTGGTTGATTTTCTTGCCGAACACGTCGACTATGCGCTGGCGCAAGCCTGAGGCCTTCAGATTGTAGAGCTCGTTGTCGTTGTTGTAGAGCGAGAACGCCACGTCGGGATTGACGAGGGCGATACGCTCGAATGCCGTGACGATATTGTTGAGCTCGGTGGCGTTCGACTTGAGGAACTTGCGCCTCACGGGAACGTTGTAGAAGAGGTTTTCGATGAGGAAATTGCTGCCTACGGCACACGAACAAGCCTCCTGCGAGACAAAACGCGACCCAGCCAGCGACAACTGGATGCCCAGGTCGTCGTCGGCCATGCGTGTCTTGAGCGTAACCTGTGCCACAGCCGCTATCGAAGCGAGCGCCTCGCCGCGAAATCCCATCGTATGCAGATTGAAGAGGTCGTCGGCCTTGCGTATCTTACTTGTGGCATGGCGCTCGAACGAGAGTCGGGCGTCGGTCTCGGACATGCCCTTGCCGTTGTCGATAACCTGTATTGAGGTGCGTCCGGAGTCAACGCACACCACCTGGATGGACGTAGCTCCGGCATCGATAGAGTTTTCGACGAGTTCCTTAATGACGCTTGCGGGACGCTGTATCACCTCGCCTGCCGCAATCTGATTTGCCACCGAATCGGGCAACAGTTGTATTATATCGCTCATAGGTTTTACGTGTTGTGTGCAATTATTGCAACTGAATCTTTACTTTAGTTGCAAATATAAGCATTTTTATCATAAAAGCAAACTGTAGGCAGCACTTTATTCTGTTTTGCCGCCTGTTACACCAGCAGCAAAATGGCTGCCAAAAGCAGTAGCAGCACTACTACAATCATGACTCCTGCAGCAAGAAACAGGCCGCGCGTGCTGCGTCTGCGCCTTGCGGTTCCGCTATGTGAGTCGTCATTCTGTAGCGAACGCTGCGCCAGAACTTCGGGTGATACGCCCCGACGAAGGTCGTCGATGAGGTCGCGACGCTCGTTGCTGAAGCGCATGGTATAGTGAAATCCACGTGGACGGCGATTGAAAAAATACATAATGAAGGACGTTTTTATTTTATATGGAATAGTTTATGGTTCATCCGACTATTAGAGTGGCTATAAGTATATGGTCATATTTATTTTTATATGAGCTACTTTCTATAAGAGGATTAGGCAAGAGTAAAAACAAAGCGGGCTGAAAGCCCAATGACCTTCATAGCCCAGGGCAACGCCCTGGGTAAACGGATACAAAGCGGCAACGCGCCCTGTAAGGGCAACTGTAAAAAATAATGTAATATTAAAGTTGCCCTTACAGGGCGCATTGTCGGTAAATACCTTATACCCAGGGCGTTGCCCTGGGCTATGAAAAACTTGGGCTTTCAGCCCGCATTGTATGAGTTTTGACACCATCCTCATATATATGTAATGATTATTCTGAACTGTTACTTATTATAAGCTCAAGATTGCAAGTTAATATGAATACGTTTTCATCTGCCAACGATAACGTATTCATTTTAGGACTGAATCGGGCGGCTTTTCAAAAGGAGTCCTTTTGGCATTCAAAACGAGTCCTTTTGGAGTGCAAAAGGAGTCCTTTTAGCATACAAAAGGAGCCCTTTTGCCTTGCAAATGTAGTCCTTTTGCATGTCAAAACGAATACATTTGCAAGACCAAAGGGCTGCGCTGTTATTTTAAAGCGAATTTGTCGCCTATCAATCAAACTTTTGCAGCGGTGCTTCGCGTCGCTGTATCTTCTTGAGTTGTGAGCCGCTCTTCTTGCCTCGCCATTCAAAAATGTCGTTCTTGTCGAGCGGACGTATATAGTCAAACCATTCGAACGAGGGCAGTCGCAACTTGTCGGGAGGCACCTGAGTGACCGGATACATAGTGCCGGTGGCCTTCGATGCCCATATGCGTTCAAGCTGTCGGTCGACAGACATGAACATTCGCATGGTGTCGGTTTCGAGATAATTGAGCTCGGTGAGCACCGAGTCCTTCTCGTCACGATTATAATATATAGTCATCACGTTGCCTATGGCATCCGTCCGGCGCATTGCCCCGTCGGTGAAATAGGCGTCCATACGCTTCGACGACACCTGATTGAAGTGGTCCTTAGCGTCGACCTGCTCTACCGAAAGCGCCTGCTCGATGACTTCGGCCTTGCGAACTGTAGAGTCGGCAAAGTACACCTTTATCTCTTCGCCAAGTATCTGGCGGTTGAGATTCCATGCTATCGGGTCGCGATACATTGTCATGCACGAGTCGAGCGAGTTGAACACGAGCGAGTCGCACACCGCCTGAACGTCCTGACGATAGGCACGCACATGCGGGAAGGCGTGCACCTTGCGATATACCGAGTCCGTGTTGATGTTGAAGGTATATATCTTCATCGAGTCGGCATGCATCCATAAGGTGTCGCGCTGCGAATAGTCGAGCAGCAGGGCGCGGTCGGTGGCATATCCGTATCCGGTCTTCTCGTTGTAGAAGAGTCGATTGGCCCGCATCTCGTTCTTGTTCTTCTTGTCGACATATATCACGTTGCCGTATCCGTTGTTGTCGCCGTTGGAGTTGTCGTGGAACAGCGAGTCGCCCGTAATGGTCTTGTCGCCGTCGACGATGGTAGAACGCCCGAACAGCTGCGAGCGGTCGGTGCGTGAATTGGTGTAGGCATCTGTGGTGTGGATAATCGTGCCCTTCGACTTGATAGTGGACGGACCTACTACGTGGGCTATCTGCGTGCGCGTGTCGTAATGCAAGGTGTCGGTGGTGATATGATTCTGGCCCGAGAACATCTCCACTCCATAATAGAACGAGGCTTCACGCGTTGCCGTGCTGTATGCACCCCAGTCGCTCACCAGGCGGTCCTTGCCGTCTACCAGTTTGCCGCCCTCGAAGAAGTAGGCAAGACTGTACATGCGGTCGTAGTCGAGCGAGTCGGTATAGAGAGTCTGCTTGCGATGCTTCAGCACGACGTTCTTGCGGGCGTGCATCATCTGCTCGGCACCGTTGTAGTCGGCATGGTCGCACGTGAGCGAGAGAGTGTCGCCCTGGGTGAAGCGCACGTGTCCGAATGCCTCAACCGAGTTCTCCACCTGAAAGAAGTAGGCGCTGTCGCACCACAACTGCATTCCGGCGTGCTTGAAATGCACCTTGCCCTTGACTATCTGGGCCCCAGGCACGGCTCCCCATTGGTCGTAACGCAACTCGTCGGCATGTACAAGATACACGCGTTCGTCTGTTTTCTGGCGCTTCTTCTTTTTGTATGGAGCCGCCAATGTTGCCATCAGGCTAAAGCCAAAAAGGCATAGAACCGTCAGAACGACGATTCTATGCCATTTCATTTTTATAGAATTATTTTCATTCATTACCATTAAACAATAAGCTTTTTAAAGCATAATCGGATCATTTGATCCATCCCTCATACTCAAACTTGCACTTCTTGCAGCGGTCGTTCATCTTTACGTATGTGGTCTTGATCTTGTTGACTACCCACTGGTGGAGGAAGTCGGCGCGTTCTTTCTGCAATACCACGTTCTTCATCACCTGATAGTCTTCGGTAATGGAGGCGCGGTGGGCAGGAGTGCGGCTCTTCAGCTTGACAATGGCAGCTACGGTCTTGCCCTTTTCGTTTATCATCTGGAACGCCTTGCTTACATCGCCCACTTCCATGTGCTCCACTTCGCGAGCCACTTCGGTAGGAAGGTCCTTCATCTGGAACTTTGATGTGCGTCCGTCCTGTCCATTGTACGACATGAGTCCGTGGTTGTTGCGTGTGTCTTTGTCGTCAGATACCACCTGGGCAGCCTCCTCAAATGTCACCTTTGCAGCACGTATGTCGGTTGCAAGCGAGTCGAGACGTGTACGCATAGAGTCGACAGCCTCGGGCGAAACGCGCGGAATGCGTAGTATGTGGCGCACCTTGATCTTGTCGCCACGCTTGTCGATAAGCTGGATGATGTGGAATCCATACTCCGACTCTACAATCTTCGAAATCTTCTTGGGGTCGGTCAGGTTGAACGCTACGCTTGCAAAAGCGGGGTCGAGCATTCCGCGTCCTACGTAATCCATCTCACCTCCCTGACGAGCCGAGCCCGGATCCTCAGAGTAAAGACGTGCTAATGTGGCGAAAGAGGTCTCGCCCTTGTTGACACGGTCGGTATAATCGCGCAGGTCATTCTTTACTCTATTGATTTCTTCCTGGTCGATCTGGGGCTGACGTGTAATTATCTCCACCTCAACTTCAGTAGGAACGAAGGGGATACTGTCCTCGGGCATGTCACGGAAATAGTTGCGCACGTCAGAAGGTGTAACCGAAATGTCGCTCACAAGCTTCTCCTTCATCTGCTGTATGAGCTGGTTGTTGCGGAAGTCGTCGTGCAATTGCGAACGCATCTGAGCCACGCTCATCTTCTTATACTCCTCAAGTTTCTCCTTCGAACCTGCCTGCTGTATCCAGCGATTGATCTGCATGTCGATGTTTTGGGCTATCTCACCCTCTGTAACCTGTATTGAGTCAATCTCAGCCTGATGCAGGAAGAGTTTCTGAACGGCAATCTGCTCGGGAATGGCGCAGTCGGGATCGCCATGCCATGTCACTCCCTCAGCCTCACCCTGGAGTCGTGTCATCTCAACATCCGACTTGAGTATAGGCTCATCGCCTACCACCCAGATCACCTCATCAACCACACTATGCTCGGGAGCCTTGAAGTCGGCATCCACAGCACGGCTCTGTGCCGTGTCAGAAATGGCTACTGCCGATGTGTCGGGCTGCGACTTTGCATCAATCACCAGACCCTTGCCACGCTGCGCATTGGCTCCTATGCCAGCACACAGCAATATAGCTGCAATAGCCATTAATATTGATTTTGATTTTTTCATCTATCTCTTTTTGTTTTATTCTATATCTTAATGATTACTCACTATAATCTTAATGATTACTCTCTATAATCTTAATGATTATCAATATAACCTTTATTGATTATTCTTTATACGATTTCAGTTGCCGCAGTCTAATGCCTGTTGACCGTAGCGAGCACCTCGCGGTTGACATGCACAGCATACTTGCGTCGCAATTCAGCCACCCATTTCTGTTCGAGTTGCTCCTGAAGGTCGGACACTACAAGTTCGCGCACGTCGCTATAAGCCTGCGGACGCTTTATCACCTTGCCGAATGTGCCCTCCACATTATATATATTATTGTCAGCCGGAGCTGCTTCTGTCTTGTCGATGCCATACTCTACGCGGTCGATTGTGGCATTGTCGCCCTTGGCAAAGATGCCTACAACTGCCTTGATGCGTTCGGTAGAATCGTTGAAATGAGTCTTAAGCGCCTCCGCCCATTTGTCGAACGGCATGCTGCGCAGCAATTTTCTTACGGCCTCGGCATCCTGCTGATTGCGTGTGTAGAATGCCACTCCCTTGAATCGCGGTTCCGTCCACACATATTTCTTGCGATTCTTCTTAAAGAATGCTTGCTGGGCCTGGGTGTCGTTAGCAGCCCGTTCCCATACAGTACGGTTAGAAATCTCGTACAGCAGGAGTCCGTCGTGATATTCGCGTATCAATCCACCCATCTCGGTTGAACCATTCATGAGTTCTGCTGCACGACGGTCAATCACCTGCTGGGGTGTGAGTGTCGGCTTGGACAACTTGGCTATAGAGTCGATACGAGCCGAGATGATGCGCTCACGCAGTCCGCGACTCTCTATAAACCGCCTTATGTCGGCACGTACGGAGTCGTATGGGAAGAAGTTTCGCTTGTCTACGACTCTCACAATATGATAGCCGTACGGCGAAAGGAATGGTTTCGATATCTCGCCCTTGTTCAGAGCGAAAGCCTGTTGCTCGAATTCCTTTATTGTTTGTCCTCGTTGTATCCACGACAAGTCGCCACCCCGCATGCCCGAACCTTTATCGTCGGACAGTCGGCGCGCCATGTCGGCGAAGTCGGCCCCACCAATCAGGACCTTATATATAGAATCAGCCTTAAGCGATGCGACCCGTTGCTGCTTGGCATCAGCCTGCTGCGAGAGAGCCACAAGAATGTGCTGAGGATGCACCATTCCACCTTCGGCATCGATTCGTGTCTGTGTCTGCTTGTAAATATTACGCGCCTCGCGCTCTATGTCGTCGTCGTCAATGAACGAAGGGCGTACCTGCTGGTCGCGATACATGAGAAATTCCTTGCGGAATGCGGCTGTAGTGTCAATGCCAGCCTGCTCGGCTGCAATGACCTTAAGCTTGTAGTTGACAAACAGGTCGACATATTCTTCTATGCTTTTTCTGTCTATCGTGGATTCAGCAGCATTCTTGTTGTAGGCATACTCAAACTCCGACCGTGTGATGTTCTTGCCACCGATGGTCATTATTATCGGGTCGGCGGTCTGGGCAAAAGCGCTGCCTGCCGTGAGCGACAAAGCAACCAACAGTGTTTTTATCTTCATCTTGTCAACACGGATGTTATCCGTCGAATTTGCGTTATATTTAAACCGGTGAAAGCAATGGTCCGTGCAGTTGTCTAATACAGACATCTACACAGGCCATTGCCTTTTATGCTATAGCCCCAAACAACTCAGGGCGTAGCGTCGTTTGATTCTGCACGTGGCAGCGATTACTGCGGACGTGAGTAGTTAGGAGCCTCGCTTGTGATGGTGATGTCGTGCGGATGGCTCTCAAGCACACCAGCGTTGGTGATGCGTGTGAACTTGGCGTTGTGCATAGCCTCGATAGTTCCGGCACCGCAGTAGCCCATACCTGAGCGCAAACCACCGATGAGCTGATAGATAACTTCCTGAACTGTTCCCTTGTAAGGTACGCGTCCGGCGATGCCTTCCGGCACGAGCTTCTTCACGTCCTTGGTTCCTGCCTGGAAGTAGCGGTCCTTTGAACCGTTCTCCATAGCCTCAAGCGAACCCATACCACGATAGCTCTTGAACTTACGTCCGTTGAAGATAATGGTGTCACCGGGGCTCTCCTCGGTACCTGCAACGAGCGAACCGATCATAACCGAGCTACCACCAGCGGCAATAGCCTTCACTACGTCGCCTGAATAGCGCAATCCACCGTCAGCAATCAAAGGCACTCCTGTGCCCTGCAGAGCTGAGTACACGTCGTAAACAGCGCTGAGCTGCGGAACGCCTACACCTGCTACGACACGTGTTGTACAGATAGAGCCCGGGCCAATACCTACCTTAACGGCGTCAGCACCATTGTCTACGAGCATACGGGCAGCCTCACCGGTAGCCACGTTACCTACAACGATGTCTACATTAGGGAAGGAAGCCTTAGCCTCGCGCAACTTCTCGATAACGTACTTAGAGTGTCCGTGAGCTGTATCGATAACGATAGCGTCGGCACCAGCCTCAACGAGTGCGCTCATACGGTCGAGTGTGTCCATTGTAACACCTACACCGGCAGCCACACGCAGACGACCCTTCTCGTCCTTGCAAGCCATTGGCTTGTCCTTAGCCTTAGTGATGTCCTTGTAAGTGATAAGACCTACGAGATGGTTTTCGCTGTCAACAACGGGCAACTTCTCAATCTTGTTTGACTGGAGGATATCAGCAGCAGCCGAAAGATCGGTCTTGATGTGAGTTGTCACGAGGTTCTCCTTTGTCATCACGTCGTCGATGAGCTTGTCGAGATGACGCTCAAAGCGAAGGTCGCGGTTAGTAACGATACCTACGAGATGGCACTCGTCGTCAACAACGGGGATACCTCCGATGTGATACTCGGCCATCATGTCGAGAGCATCCTTTACTGTCTTGCCACGACGGATAGTCACCGGATCGTAGATCATGCCGTTCTCGGCACGCTTAACGATGGCAACCTGACGCGCCTGGTCTTCGATTGACATGTTCTTGTGAATAACACCAATACCGCCTTCGCGTGCGATGGCAATAGCCATAGCCGACTCTGTTACGGTATCCATGGCTGCTGTGACAAAAGGCACATTCAGACTGATGTTACGAGAGAACTTGGTTTTCAACTCTACCGTTTTGGGCAGTACCTCTGAATAAGCGGGGATAAGAAGGACGTCATCGTAAGTGAGACCGTCCATTACAATTTTATCAGCAACAAATGATGACATATAACTTAAAAATTTATTGCGTGCAAATTTAGCAATAAAAATCCAATTGGGTGCATTTTATTCCGACTTTATTTAGGACGTTAATGCAAATTAACGGCTGGATATGAAAGTTGGGATGGTGAGATGGTGAGATGGTGGGACTTCAAAAAAACGCCCCATAAGGAAGCATTAACATACAATGCCTGCCTTATGGGGCGCTTGACCCGGTTCACCTATTATATATATAGGATACACATATTTTATATATAGGGTTCGCCTGTTATTAATATGGCAACGTAACCTTGAACATCGGATTGTCGGTATGCTCCTTCTTGATTACGTCGATGAGCTGCTTGACGATTTCGGGATGCTTGTCTGACACGTCAATGTCCTCGTGCAGGTCGTTGGCGAGATTGTACAGACGTGGCTTACCCTTTACTACTACCAGTTTCCAGTCGCCTCGGCGCACTCCAATCTGATCGGTCTCGTGGAACTCCCAGTACAGATGGTCGTGCAGCTGCTGCTTGTCGGCATTGCCCAGGAGTGTCGGCGCGATGCTGATGCCGTCGAAACCGTCGCCTGGCAGGGCACGGTTGGTGTAGCGCTTGCGGAAGTTCTTCACACCGGCAAGGTCGCAGAATGTAGGCATAAGGTCGTAGAAGGCAAACTGCAAGTCGCTTGTTGTGCCAGCCTGAATGCGTCCGGGCCACCATGCTATGAACGGAATGCGTATGCCACCCTCGTAGCATTGGCGCTTCAATCCGCGCAGTTTGCCGTCGCGACCGAAGTATTCGGGATCGGCACCGCCCTCCTCGTGAGGTCCGTTGTCGCTTGTGAAGATGACGAGAGTGTTCTTGTCGAGACCCTTCTCTTTCAGTTTTGCCATCACTTCACCTACGTACGAGTCCAGACGGGTTATCATTCCTGCAAACTGGGCGTGTGTATGCTCCACGGGATTATAGCGCGAGCCTTCCTGTCCGCCCCAAGTCTTGTCGACGAAGAACTTCTTCTTGTAGCCTTCGAGTATCTGGTCGTCGGGCTGAGCCAGCTCGGCATGGGGCAGAGTGTAGGTGAAGAAGCCTACAAACGGATGCTCGGCATCCTGACTGTCAATCCACTCCAAAGCCTTGTCGTGTATCATACGTGCCGAGTACTGGGTGCGTTTGAAGTAGTCCTTGCCAAACATCGGATACTTGATGTTCTCCTCCATCACCTCACGCACAACGGCTGTGTCGCCCTGCGAACGCGAGAAGCGGTTGAGGAAGTTGGGATAATACAGGTGAGCCTGGAACTGGCAGATGTAGCCATAGAACTCGTCGATGCCACGCTTGTCGGGTGTTGATGCCGAACCTTCATAACCTCCTGCCCACTTGCCGAACACGCCTGTGCGATAGCCGCGGTCCTTGAGCATTTCGGGCAGAATCTTATGGGCAGGGTCGTAAGGTTCCTGACCTACTACGGCGAAGTCGACATTGTCGCCATACTTCACGGTATTCTTGTACGACCAATACTCCTTGTTGCCACGCACATGCGAGTGTCCCGAGTGCTGACCGGTCATAATGGTAGCTCGCGACGGTGCCGATACGGGCGAACCGGCATATGCCTGAGTGAAGCGCATGCCCTCGTTTGCCATACGGTCGATGTTGGGCGTAGAGATATAGGGCTGTCCATAGCATGCAAGGTCGCCATATCCCATGTCGTCGCACAATATAAATATGATGTTGGGACGTGCAGGGTCGTTGGTCTTAGCGGCCTTTGCTGTCTTAGCCGCAAGCAGCGTTGGCACGCAAGCAATGCCTGCCGAGGCTAATAGAAGAGATTTGTTCATATCGATTGTTGTTTGTTTGCAGTTGCAAAGTTAATGATTTTTGTCGAGAACGACATAAAAAAAATCCCTACCTCCTTACCTCTATTCCGCTGAGAGAGGGGCAAGGGGGTAGGGCTTTACGTATCAATGTTTACTTGCCAAGTCCGAACAACTCGTTGTAGCCCGGATTCTGCGAAAGCTGGGGATTGAGCGCAATCTGCTTGGTCGGAACCATCATCAGATAGTAAGTGTCAAGCCATCCGCCACCTGCATCGAGCGGACTCGGATAGGTATATATCCATCCTGAGCCAATAGAATTGGGCTCGCCTACTGACTTACCGGCATTCTGAATCTCTTCATAGTTGACAAACGAACCAGAGTACTTGCTGCCCTTTGTGCCATAAGGATTGTCGGTAGCCGTAATCCACATACCGCACGGCTGACGATTGACATAATAAGCTGCCTTTGCCCAACGACGAATGTCGTAGAAAGCAAATCCCTCACCGAACAATTCTATCTGACGTTCGCGGCGAATCTCCCACAATACGGGGTCGACATTGTAGTTGCCGAACTTGCCGCCATGGCCTGTCCACCAAGGAGCGTTGCCCTTGTCGCGGTTAGGATCGAAGTCGTCGTTGATGTCGGCTACAACCATGTGTGCCACACCCGAACGGTCGCGCAACTTGTTTATGGTCTTGTCGGCTACGCTCTGGTCGAATCTGCCGAGTTCCCAAGCTGCCTCAGCATAGTTGAGCAGCACCTCTTCAATCTTGAATATAGGCTTGTCGGCTGTACAGTATGAGCTTGAACCAGTAGAGAACTCCCACATGTCGTAGTGCTTCCAAGTGTAGTAGCCTGTGCGGCAACGCATGTAGGCTGTTGTAGAGTTATCGGTCAGGTTAGGACTGTTCTTCGTGAGCGACGCTCCCCAGTTCTGTCCAGGCACTCGCTTCATGCCCGTTCCGCCGAACGTACCGCCACGCAGACACTGCGTATTGGCACCGAGATAGTCCATGTATGTACGATACTTGGCAGCCTCCTCGGCAGTTACGGTGTGACCCTCAATCACGTCGCCAGCATTGGCGTAGCGCCACGACTTGAACAGATTGACTCCGTCGACATTGCCACTGTTAGGAACTACTACGTAAGGCGGCTGTATGTTCTGATAGAGACGCGGGTCGCGGTCGGCGAAAGTGTCCCACATATCCTTGCCGCGACCGCCCTTATAGCCCGAGTTGGGATTGGCTATAGGCTTGCCGTTCTTCATAAGGAACATGTCTACAGTGTACTGAGGCACGTCTTCGTGATGTGCTGCGATGTGCTCGTAGTCGTTGCCACGGTTCATCAGTATGCCGTCAACATACTGCTTGAAGAAGATGACACCCGGAACGTTGGTCAGGTCCTCAGTAGTCCACATCTCGCCATAGCCCGATGCAGGCGTATTCTCCGTACCATTATATAATGTAGGATACTTAGCCATGAGTTCCTGCGACACGGTGAGACACTTGTTCAAGTACTCCTCATACGGTTCGTCGAGTCCATGATACTTTGCCCATGTGCCCTCGCGCAACAGGAAGCGCGACAAGGCGGCACGTGCGGCATCGGCAGAGATAGTGTTGTCGCCGTCGTTGAAGTCGCCAATGTTGTTGATGGCATACTCCAGACATTCTACTATCTTCTGTGCCACTTCCTTACGCGGTGTGCGCGGACCGTAAGTTTCGGGACTTTCCTCGTTGATTACATTCTCAATCCAAGGCACATCGCCAAATCGGTCGATGAGTTCCATATACCACCACGCCTTGAAGAAGTAGCCTACCGAGCGCCAATGCTTGGCTTCCGACTCCTTGAGCACACCGTCGTCAAGATGCGAGAGCATGATATTGATGCGGCGTATATAGTCAAAGTTCCATCCGTTGCCGTTCGTTGTCTGCGTCACATTGCGATAGGCATACTGGTTCTTGTTGTTGTCGCGGCTTGTCACGAGTCCGCCGTAGAAGTCGCCATAGAACTGCGAGTTGACAACGCTGCTATTGAAGTTGGTGCGGATGTTAGTGTCAGTAAACATGGCGTAGCACGGATACATGAACGCCTTGAAGTTGTCGTACTCAAGGAATGCGTTGACCTCGGTCAGGTCGGTCTTAGGCGTCTTCTCAAGAAAGTCGTCGTTGCACCCCGTAAGCGTGAGTGTTGCGGCAAGAGCTGCCGCGGCGAATATCTTATTATTCATTGTTCAGGCTTTTATAGTTGTGTTATTAGAATGTGATGTTTGCACCAACAGATATTGTGCGATAGTAAGGATAGTCCCATACAATACTGTTGCTGGTGTTGCCTTCGGGGTCGTAGCCCTTAGGCAGGTCACTGATAGTGGCAAGGTTCTCAATGCTGACGTACACGCGTGCCTGCTCTATGAGCGCCTTCTTCACCCAATTGCGTGGCAAGGTGTAGCCGAGGGTGATGTTCTTGACGCGCAGATAGGCAGCATTCTGCAGATACTTGTCGCTAATACGAGTGTTAGAACCTACGTTGTTGCCCTGGTTGTAGATGCGGAACAACTTGGCGTTGGGGTTCTTTGCAACCATATAGTCGGGATCGGCAGGATCATAGCTCTTTGCCTGCCAGTAGTCGGTCTGGTTAGAGAAGAGCGGTTGGAACACAGCATCGCTCGAACCTGAACCTGCAAACGGGAATATTGAAGAACCACCGAGCCAGTAGTCGCGCTTGCCTACGCCCTGCAGACGTACGTCGAGGCTGAATCCCTTGTAGCTTGCACCCAGGTTGGCACCGAACTGATAGCGTGCACGAGTGTTGCCTATGATCTTACGGTCGCCCGGATCGCTTAATGTGCCAGCGCCGGAATTGATCACTCCGTTGCCGTCGAGGTCCTTGAACTTCACGTCACCAGGCTGAACAGAATAGCCCTGGATAGATGTCACGCCTTCCTTCAGAGTCCATACGCCACGCTTTGCATCGTCCATTACGAAGTCGTCGATGCTATAGTAGCCGTCAGCTACATAGCCCCACAGCTCGCCAAGCTTCTGTCCGACGTAGTACTGGCCGTCAATAATTCCGCTCTCGTTGTTGAATTTCTTTATCTTAGCCTGATTGTCGTAGATGTTGAAACCGATGTTGTAGGCGAAATCACCGATACGGTCGCGCCATGTCAGATTGAGTTCCCAACCGTCAGACGAAAGGTCGGCGATGTTCTGAAGCGGTGCCGATGTTCCCACAACGCCCGGTATCTCGATGCCGGCGGCAAGCATTCCGTCTGTGCGGCGCTTGTAGTAGTCGAATGTCATCTGCAGACGGTTGTTCAGCGCCGTAACGTCAACACCGAAGTTGATGGTCTTCACGGTCTCCCATGTGAAGCTGCTGCTGATGAGTCCCGGCGAAGATATTACGTTGACCTTGTCGTTCTTGTCGAGCCATACGGTGCTTGGGCTGACGGTCATGGTCGAAAGGAACTGATAAGGATTGATGTTCTGGTTGCCGATAGAACCGTAGCTGGCGCGCAGCTTGATGTCGTCGAGCCATGTGCGCGACCATTCCATGAACTTCTCCTGTCCCAAACGCCAGCCTACTGACACTGACGGGAAGAAGCCGAAGCGGTCGTTCTTGGGGAATTTGGACGATCCGTCGTAGCGGCCGTTAAGCTCGAGCAGGTAGCGGTCCTTGAAAGCATAGTTGAGACGGGCGAAACCGCTGCGTATTGAATACTCCGAATAGCCGTCGGTGATGCTCTTGTCGCCCGAACCGCCTGCAAACGAAGGTACCGACGGAGTAGTCTGTCCCTTCACCTGGGCATAGAACGACTTGTACGAATAGCTCTCCTGGTTGAAACCAGCCATTGCCTTGAACGAGTGGTCGCCCCAACGATGGTCGTAGTTAGAGAACACGTTTAAGGCATTGTAGCGCTTCTGTGTGTCCTGCATGTTGTAGTAGTCCTGTCCCGACTCTACCGACCACTTGGCAGCCAGCTGCACATCGGCAAAGTGGAAGCGCTCCGAATAGAAGTGCGAGTCGGCATCCTTCTTGTCGAAGGTGTATTCGGCTGTGATGGTCCAGTCCTTCAACGGCTTGAACACAGAGCGTGTAGAGACACGCGTTACGGCTGTATTCAGATGTGATACCGGAGCCAGTCGGAGCATGTTGCTCGGTGTCTGCGAGGGCAGGTCGTCCTCAATTCCGAGTATCGAACCGGGTATGTTGCCCTCGGGATAGTAGCCTACAAGACGTGTGGTGTAGAATCCCGACATGTTGCCTACGTTCACCGGATTGGTCTTGTCGGCATCGGTATAGAGCAGGTTCACCTCCTGTGTAAACCACTTGTTGACATCGGCAGAGACAAAAGCCGAAATGTTCTTGCGCATGTACTTGTCCTTGCTGGTGATGAGCGGACCGTCCTCACGGCTCAGTCCTGCCGACATACGGAAGCGTATGCGGTCGTTGCCGCCCGAGATTGATACGTTGTGGTTCTGCAGAGCGCCCGTTGTGAGGATGCGCTTGTACATGTTCTTCTCGCTGAGCCAGTACACACGGCCGTCCTCATCCTTATAGATGCCGTCGCCGACGGTGTTGAGCGACGACGGATTCTGCTTGTACTGCTGCAGATACTCGCGCCACTTTGCCACGTCGCCGTTGCCTGCCCAGTAAGAGTTGGTGTAGCCTGCCTCAAGATAGGCATCAATATATTCGGTCAGACTCGACTGCTCAAGTACGTTGAGCGAGCGTTCCCAGCCTACGTTGAAGTTGTAGTTGAGATTAATCTTTGACTTGTCCTTGGGGCGTTTTGTGGTAACGAGAATCACGCCACCAGCTGCACGCGCACCGTAAATGGCTGACGATGCGGCGTCCTTCAATACCGATACGCTCTCGATGTCGTCGGGATTGAGCAGGCTGATGTCGCCCTCTACGTTGTCAATAAGCACGAGCGGACCGCCACCGTTGATTGACAGCGTACCGCGGATGTTGAACGACTTGCTTTGTCCAGGACCCGTACCGCCACCTATGGTAAGTCCTGGCATGGCTCCCTGCAATGCTGCTGCGGCATTGGTTACGGGACGGTCGCCGAGCACTTCGCTCATCTTCACCTGCGAGACAGAACCCGTGAGGTTCTCCTTCTTCTGTGTACCGAAACCTACAACCACCACCTCGTCGAGGGTCTTGTTGTCTTCCTTAAGAGTAATGTTGAGCGGTGTGCCGTTCCATACCACTTCCTGCGAAGTAAAACCGATGAACGACACTACGAGGCGGCTGCCCTTCTTCACTCCATTGATGGCGAAATCGCCGTCAAGTCCGGTCACTGTTCCGTTGGTTGTGCCTTTCACTACTACTGAGACGCCAATGAGTGTCTCGCCATTAGTGTCCTTAACGACGCCTTTGCATGCGGAAGTCTGCTGCTGCATGGTCTGCACGACCGATGCCGAAGCACCAGGAACCGCACTCGCACCAGCCGGAGTTGCTGCCAATGCTGACAATAACAATGTCAATGGGATAGTCCTGTTTTTCTTCATCTTGTAAGAGATTGTTTATGATTAGTTTCTAAAATGTATAAATCTATATATAAGTTCAGGTTGCCGTATTGCTTCCTTTAGGTTTCGTCTGTTTTGAAGTTGTAAAGATAAATATAATTTCGGCAAGTAGTTGTTTTTTTTTTACAACATTTTCACATGGTTAACATTCCATTACAAATACAACACTTTTGACTGCGAAAAAGTCTTGTTACGGAAGATGGATTGAC